>Ga0310122_10003409_pt1 | contig 10065 bp, 14 predicted proteins | sample CB6_Bottom_1051__FD_203503 | JGI IMG/M metagenome (GOLD analysis project Ga0310122, IMG submission 203503) | Marine microbial communities from Western Arctic Ocean, Canada - CB6_Bottom_1051 | ecosystem: Environmental > Aquatic > Marine > Oceanic | place: Canada: Western Arctic Ocean | collected...
GCAATATCTTCAGCATATCGTTCTGTGCTGTAATAAGGTGGACTAGTGAATGCTAAATCATAATCCAAGTGTGGCCAATCCATCGTTTCACTGGCTCTGAGATATATTAGTACCTCTTTACTGCCTATAAAATGAAAGTAATCGTCGTGCTCTGTGAGTGTCCACTCATTGCCTAGTATTGTTTCATAGAACTTACATTGCTCTATATATGTTTTCCATACTACAGGGTTTGGGTCACACCCAACGTAGGTGTCAGCATTGCTAGTCCAAAAACCAGCAAGCCTATCTCCCCAACCGCAACTGCTATCTAATATCACTTTAGCATTAAACCTGTTGTAAACATACTTCGCCACTGTAGGTTTAAACTGTGTTGCTACGTATGCACCAAGTCTAAATGCCTCTCTCCACTTTGTTTCATCAACAAACTTAACCATACCTTCACGCCAAAATGTCCAATTAAACTTGCGTAGTTTTTCTTCATCCTGCCATAATGTTAATGGACTTGGATGGCTCCATCCACCGCATTGTAGTCTATTAGTTTGATGAAAATAATTGCTAATATCGTTATAGTAATGACTTAAATCTACTACGTCTTTACAATACTTTTGTACAGAGTATTCGTAATCGTTAAACTTATCCGTAATATCTGTAGTGTATCCAAACAAGAATTTATTATGATCTGCACTTCTTAAATTCAAAAACTTATCTATTACTGTCTGTTGTGTTATAACTTGCAGTGGATATGGAATATTATTCTCTACAATATATTTGGCAAGTGCGTCTATAGCGTCACGCTTATCAAATTTACTCTTAAAGTCTTCCCATTCGTCCGCAGAAAAAACGGGCAACCCACTAGGGGTCGCCCGCTCCTCCAATACCGATCTTACGTCGGTTTCAATTACCATGTCCCTTTATATACTGCCATTACTTTGGCATTGTCTTCACTACGGTAATGATTATAATCACTAGCATAACTCAACTGTAAGTTAAATGTGCTAGACTTACTTACTATAGTTGTGTAGGACATTGTATAGTCGATTTCACGACCATATGGTGTCATATCTGCTATGACACCGTCAAAATGTAACGCACCAGACTCTATTCTGAGTGGTTGTGTTACACTAAAATTTAAAGAGTTCTCGTTATCTATAACATAGTTGGCGTCTGCACCAAAACCAAAAGCATGGAATGTATCTACATCTTTAACATACCCATAACTGCCTTCACCTTGTGCATTAGCATAGGTCATATTAGCATTTAGATTCCAATCACCAATGCTCTTAGAGCGGCTAATATTAAAGTAACGTGTCTTTGTGTTTGCTATATTAAGCAAGCTCTGACCTGGATCCCATCCTAACATAGTGTCATCAGTTGCTATTGCTATACGAGTGTCACCAAACGCCATACCTATAACAACACTTTCTACATTACCATACTCATCTGCTGGGATTGCACCAAATGTAAATGCTTTATTTTCATCAATTTTATATACATCAAACATCTGTACATTATTAAACGAAAACATTGTATTTGTATTGATAATAGAGTTAGACATTATGTTAAGTTTATCTTTAACAAAACTCAACTGCCAAAAACGATCGCCGCCCTCGGCCGGATGCCCTGAAATAATATCATCTACTCTTATGCGCGGAATCCGATTTGATGTCGTATTTGGCTTGGCTTTTCTATTGGGTTCATTTTTACCATAAGCATTCCAATGCCATCTGCCCCACTCTTCCATACTCATACCCATTGAATTATTATTATACGCGGCAAATAAATCACCATTGCCTCGTACATATTCAGAATAGGCACCACCATTTGAATTGCCACCTCCGCCGCCATTACCACCGCCATTACCACCACCAGGTGCTAACAGAGTGCCAAATGTACCGTCTTGATATACAACGATCCAATCTATTCTGTTATCACCATTTGCTTTAGTAGGAATAACTACACCCTTCATTCCAGCTTTCTGAACACCATTAAATAGCGGAGTACCAAGTTGGCTAAAAGTACCGTTGCCGTTGTTTAACCAAATACCACGATATTGTTCAGCAACTGTTGAGTCGTAATGGATTACAACTAGGTCTTTCTTACCATCGCCATTTACATCTACTAGTCTTGGCGGATGGCCACGTTTTCCGCGGTCACTAGTAATATTAAAATGTTGTTTTAAATGTAATTTACCACCACTATTAGAATATACAGAAATTGAGTTATTTTCTGTACATCTATCTCCACATGCACCATATACAAGAACGTCACCGTCATTTACCCACATGGCTCTGGTGCCATTGACTGTAGGACGCATAAATTCTTGGTAAGGTGTAAAACTCTTGCCACCATTATTTTTCCAAACTGTAACACTGCCTACAGGCTTTTTACTGCGGTTACTATAGTAAGCACCAGATCCGGTAATCATTTCAGGATATCCATCACCATCCAAATCTATAAAGGTACCAGAAAATGCACCTGTATTTCCAGACCAAGCACCTAAATCAACATATTCACCATTGCCAGTATGTCGTCCATAAGGACCTGGCAGGAAACCACCTGGACCGTTGCCTCCTAAATAAATTGTAGTACCAGCACTAAAAGCAATTAGGTCTAATTTACCATCTTTATTAATATCAGCAAGGGTTGAACCATGCCAAGGAAATCGTGGGCCTAATACAGTATTTAAACCATTAAAAATAAGTGCTCTATTAACTCCACATTGAGCCATACATCCAGGATGTGGTTCTGTAACAGCGTTGCCGCCTCCATTTTGACTATCGCTTGGGCCACCACCAGGACCATTCCCTACAACAATAGGACCTTTAGCAATATAATCACCTACCCATTCAGTCGCGGTATTATTAATTCTTGCACCAGTTCGGACAAACTTATATTTCCCGCCACCAGCACTTAAAAATGCAAAGCCTCTATGCCATGATACTTCGTTAAGAACTTTATGTGAGCCATGAGTACTTGGCAATCCCATTACATCTAAAGTATTGTCACCATTAAAATCTCTAGCAACATAATCACCGTGGTCATATACCATTAACCACGGAACTCTCCCGTGGCCCGCTTTGAACGAATAATTATTGCTCAAATTACCATTACCGCCTGCTTGAGCAGTACCTGTTACTGCTATAAATGTGGCGATAGCAAACGCCATTATAGTTGATCTCATTATAAAATTGATTAACCTCTTGTTGTTAGGAAAGCGGTGTTTCATAGTAGGCATAAGCACCAAACTCTGGAACAGGTGCACCTTCAATGCGATGCGTATGTATGATCCAACAAGTATCACAATACTTTTCATCACCCCATGAACCCCACGGATAGCCATCTGTAAACATAATTAACTTCTTTGGTTCAATGGCATTCTCTTTAAGATACTCAAATACGGCTTCAAAACTAGTACCGCCACCACCAACTATTTCATACTCTGTTAATTCATGAATGTTGTCAGCAGTAAAGTCCTGCACGTTATATATTTCAGTATCAAAACATCCTACTTTAACATTAAATGTGGTATAAGCATCCATTATTGCTTTAGTTTCTGTAAGGAAATCTCTAACCATAACATCGCTTATACTGCCACTAATGTCAAGCATACATACTACATCAATCGTCTCGTCTGGAACCATACCCGGCAACATCACGCCAGTATGCCACGCCTTACGATTGGGTTTCATCCAACTAAAATCACTTTTAATAGTGCTCTTAATCTGGACGTCCAACAAATCCCGCCAATTCATTTTGGGCTCGGTAAGTTCCCTTATCATCCGAGCAACCCCTGACGGAATATTTCCAGCACCAGCAGTCTGTGCGGCACTGAGAATTGCTTCTTTCAATTCATCTTTTATTTCTTTGCGTTGTGCGGCAGAAATAACTGGGCGACCATCTTCATCACCATCTTCATCGCCCGCTCCTTTACCTTCTTCATCTGCATCATCTAGGTGATCATCAAGTAATCTATCTAGCAGATCATCTATATTAATCTTCTCAGCGTTTTCATAAAGGTCATCATAAACCTCTTCAAAACTCTGATCATAATATTTTCTATCATGTATAATTTCTACTACTGTAATTGGCTCACCAATTTTGTGTCGAATTAAATCACCATTTACGCAATAGTCTGCGGCAATGTTTGATAATTGAGGATCACGTTCGCCTCTACGGCCAATGTGATCATATACATTATGTAGAACTTCATGCCCAAATAAGAACTCTATCTGCTTGGGCGTCAATTGTACTATAAATTTTGTATTATAGTAAAAATTACGGCCATCTGTAGCGGCAGTAGGACACCATCTATCAGCATTTACAAGTGTAAGCCGTGTCGCCATATTGCCAAAAAACGGTTCTTTAAGCAATAACCCTATTCGTGCTGTGGTAAGAGATTCTCGAACCGCTTTATCTACTATAGGATCAGTTTCAAACCCAATCTCTAAATTAGGATTCTTCGCTAATTTACTATCAGAAGTTGTTGAATTTGGGTTGGTCATACGCTTATATTACCATTTAATATACTTATATTATAGCATTTTTTCATGTTTCTGTCACGAAAAATAGTGCTGTAAGTAATTGAATTGGCAGGCAGTACTAAAGCTTAGGATCACTAGTGCTCTTTCCTGCCTGCCTTCCCAAGTATCTTATCCTTCCATGGCCGAAATGACATACTTACCAAATCGCTTGTGAAATTCATCAAACGACTTGAGTTTGCCAGGCACAAGTGGCAGGTTGTAATTTGTAAGAGCCATCTTTGCGCCCATCACCGTCACTTCCGTCAAGAAGTTGTCCATCATAAAGCGGAAGAAGTTATCACACATTGAATGCCATTCCTTTCCGGGATTCTGCTTCTTCGCTTTCTTATAAGCATCGCGCAACTCATAACACATGGATATGGTTAGTGAGTACATCGCCGACACTTCTTTAATTTCAATTTTCGTTACCTTACCGCTTAGTATATCTGACGGATTGGGTAGTTTGCCTGAATGCTTGCGGTGAGCGTTAAACTTAACAGCCAACCCTTCGCCTACAGTACCAGCGACAAGGTCAGTAACCTCACTCTCAGACATTTCAGGATCACCATCTTCTTCCTTAAGAAGTTCGCTTACAAACGTCCAAGATCTGGGAGTGGCAAACGAGCGTTCGTTGCTACCCGGATCAAAATTGTAAAGGTCGTTCTTTGCGAAAGTGAGGTAACCCAACACATCGGAATGTATCTCATTTTCAACTGCCCAATCATTCCACGTGTCAAAATCAGCGGCCACTTCAATATGTACGAAACGGTTTGCCAACGGGGAGGGCATTCTATAAGTGACGCCTCTGTCAGTATCACGGTTCCCTGCCGCTACGATAACGCAGTTTTCGGGCAAGTAGTAAGTACCAATTCGTCTGTTGAGTACCAACTGATAAGCGGCAGCCTGAGTTGCCATCGGAGCAGAGTTTAACTCGTCCAAAAACAAGACAACCACATCATATTTCGCGGCCATTTCTGTTGAGGGAAGGTCAACGGGCGGTGCCCATGACATTGTGTTCTCTGCCGCATTATAATAAGGGATGCCACGCAAATCTGTGGGTTCCATTAAAGCCATACGCAGGTCAATTAGCAAGCCATTTGTGAATGTATCAGTAATCTGCAACATCAAATCACTCTTGCCAATGCCTGGCGGGCCCCATAAAAATACCGGACGCTTCCGCTTCATGGCGCGGCGTATTGACTTCTCCGCTTCACGAAGGGTATTGGTACGGACTTCTGTTACTTGGGATGCCATACTTTTTTCCTATGTTGAAAACCCTCCACCCTTCGGTCCGCCCCGCGAAATGCGAGTGTAACGGTTGGTGGTGCAGAGGGTTTTATGGGTTATATTAAGCCTTTCCGTCCAGCGGAAGGGCCCTTGAGATAAATCGGGCCATACTCATTAATACGGTCAGCACCAACATCATCAGAATTTATGTTGCCACGGACACCATTCTTCACGGGCGCCTTCCAGTTGCCCTTCAAAATGTCACCGTTCTCCATATTCACGTAACTGTGAACTGTCGTCTGTCCATACACAACTTCTTTGCTTTCATCGCGGTCTTTATAGTGGCGACCTTTCGTAACCACTTTCGCGTACTTATTGCCAAAAATCACGTCAACTTCTGGGGCAGGGCCGAACGTGTAGTTCATCACCTTCCAATAGTTGTCGTTCATCGTTTGCACAACATCGACATATTCATATATGCGATCTGTGATTTCTCGTTTTGGTATCATACTTGGGTTCCTATTGATTCCTTAACTTGTTCTACTATTATAGCATATCGAGCAGAATTGTCACTCTTTTTGGGCCTATAAGTGCTTGATTTCATTAGATTTTCAAAAAACGTAAGTCATTGATTTTATTGACTTTTTCAGACCTGGGTAAATATGACTATATGACACAACAGATCTGGGCTCACGATAGAGAAGAAGAATCATTGCCATTTTGTGTACAAACTATTGGTAAGAATGGTAGTACGCGATTGCATAAATGGTTATTAGAGTATAAGTTTTTAAATTGTACTTATGATCGAATAGCAAATTCACAATATCATAAAGATAATCTTACTTATGTTTTTATTCAAGATCCAGTAGTAAAATTTATAAAAGGATTTTCTGAAATTATTAGTAATTTAAGACCGGCATATGGTTATGGAGAAATAGAAGGAAAAGATCGCAGTGACTGTGGTAACGTAGTAGCAGGACCTTCAGCTGGCGAAGTAATATTTAAAGTTATCTTGGCTTCTATGTCAGTGAGTACTATTGATGAGTTATTGTTTACTTTTCTTAGACATATAGATATGTACAAATGGGATTATCATGTTAGATTACAAACATGGTATATTTCTTTAATATCTTCCGCCAATCTTGATTATGAAGTCCTATCAGTAAATGATATAGATAATTTTCATAATATAGTAATGGAAAGATATACAGAACATTTTAAATCTCTTGAATATGTTTGGCCTGACGGATTTAAACCTATTGTGCCAGAGCGATCACAAGACAATGACAGAGAACTAATAGAGGAAAGACTTTCTAAAATAGTCTATGAACATATTGATGGTGAACTGTCTTGTGTTAAAGAATATCTGAAACCAGATATTGGATTATGGGAAATATTTAATCAGAAATCCTGAGTATTTCCTGCAGGCATTCTGCCATGTATCTGTTTATATGCGTGTACAAACAATGGTTCTAATATAACAGATATATTATTGTCAGGCACGATTGCACATAAAACATATATATTGGATGGATTAAATTCGATTGATTCTCTAAAACGTTTTAAGTTAATTCCAGGCCGAGTTACAGGATTCCCACTTTTAGTTCGTGCATCAGTAATTGACAAATAATGCTTATTTACTCGTGACCGTATAGTTTCTCTATTAGCCATTCCAATATAAAATGTATCTTCACTGTTTAACATATCATTATAATTAGAATTTAATTCAGTAGTTCTATGTAAAAAGTAAACACCTGGTTTATTATAAAAAGAATCTTTAATTACTTCTTCTAATAGAACTGGCTTTATCCAATGTATTTGAATATGTTTGGCACCAATGGAAAAATCCTCATTAATATAAGGAACGGATATTACTTCAACGTGATTAATCATCTAGATATCTCATTTCATTTTTTATAATGTTCTACAGCCGCCTGAGCATTTTCTTTTGCAGTAACCCACTCTAAATTACTAGGATGATGATTTTGTTTATCGTGATCTATATGATTAACCTGCCACAAATCACGACATGCTTTTTTAACAGTATTGGCAGTTGTTTTCCATTGTTTTTTATTTACTCCACGTGGTATTGGACATGGTTTCAAAGTTTCTAATGCTAATATATGAACATTAATTGTTAAACCATAATTATAAAGGTCTGCAAAATTTTCTTTACTATATAGACGAACACATGGATAACTTACTTTTAAATTTTTAGGATTACGTTGGCTCTTAGCCAAACATAGCCATATATCCCCGTTTTTATCAGTATAAAGATCAGTTTTATTTCCAACACTTCGCGATGAGTAGGGTCGGCCGAGAGCAGACTTCCTTTTTTTACAACTCCAAATATCCCCAGTATTTTTATCAACTCCATACTGAAAGAATTCTTTACCTTTGTATAGTAACGGTGTAATAATTTTGGGTTTCATAATTAACTCCAAATAGCCAATAAGAACATCCCCGCTATCCAAATACCACACAATGCTAATGGGGGAGCGATAATCCAATATGTAATAGTTAACGTTCTAATAGGTGCCGCAAACAGAAAAAACACCCAAAAGATTACTATTGTTCCTAGCACTTTAAATGCTACATCTTCCATGGGAAGTTACCTGGGATTGTTAAGATAAAATGGGGGGCATTGCGCCCCCCATAGGTTTTTCTGCTTACGCAGTACCGTTCGCGAGAGCGCGATAGCCGGCGGCCACTACGCTACGTGAGGCAGTACCCATTCGATACTTGTTGGTCTGGCGACCTTTCGTATCAGTGCGGGTATTAGTATAGACCGGGTGTCCTTGGAAACGAAGCGTCTGAATGACGGCTCCTGGATTTCCAACATTCCAACGAGCAGAGATCTGCTTCGCTGTAAGTTCCTGGCCTTCCTGCAGTGCTGATAGCACTTTACTTGTTTTAGTCATATATGACTCCTTAGCCTTGTGGGCTATATCAACGACAGTTGAGGACTGCCAACCTTTTCCGTGTTACCACGAAAATCTTTACTACAGTATACTATTATACAGCATTTTGGGTATTTGTCAAGCCTTTTCTTATCCACCTAAATGATCTCCGTATAAGCCTCGTTTTATATCCCGGCGATATTCTTCATCCTTATCTTCTGTAAGGTAATCTGCTTCATCGATTATTTCAACATCTTTCATCGGAAGTATAAAAGTCCAACCTTTTTGATTGTCCTTAACTTCATATACTTCTGTTTCACTATCCATTGCTAGAACTGTGCCTTCCCGTACCAGTACTTTTTCATTTGCAATGGGAACATCAGCCAACGAATAAAATCCGCCTGGGCGATCCCATTCATCTACAGGAAATAATTTCTTGTAGGTACATTTTGGTGTTTCATAATCACTCATTTAGTTTTCTCCTTTGCAATATTTTACCGTTTTCTATCCGGATCGAATTCTGTGCCTTCTCGCCATTTATGTTGTTCTTCCCAACGCCGGCGCTCATCTTCGTCATACTGGCGTTGCTCGTCCGCTCGTTCTTTTTCAATCTTTTTAATTAGGTCAGAATTTAGGCTATCTACGTCTCCAGTCAATGATCTGTTCACTGCCTTCCCGGCCGCCATTCCAGCAACTATTGTAGCAATTATATTAAGCCAACCCATTAGTCAGTTCCTCTCCATTCCAACCCATTAGTCAGTTCCTCTCCATTTGATTAGTTTTCATATTTTTCTCCTACTGATACATCTTCAAAAGGAATCCAAGTCTCCCAACCCTTTTCCACGTCACGAACCCTATACATTTTAAGATGCGGATTCTCTGCTAAAATAAGGCCGCGCCGAGCAAGAGTATCATATGAATGGACTACACCATTCGAAACCTTACCAACTACATCTACCGGAAATTCCTTTTTGTAATAACAGCGATGCTGATACGCAGGGTTTGTATATTTAATAGCCATTGTCAATTATCTCACTTAGGTAAATGTCTAGGATTTCTCACCTGATTCCAGGGATGACCACTTTTCTTCCAGGGATGATCAAACAGATCACTTTGTAATCGCTTTACTAGTAACGTCAACTTAGTTACTTCCTGTTTCAGCTCATCTACCTGCTCATGCAGGCCCTGGTTTATTCCTTTCATTAAAAGTTTCCCTCTCTCTTGATTCGAAAAATTAAATTTTTCCCACGTATTACAACTTGAATATTTTCTCTTTCACCAATGCTAATCATTTCCTTATACTGCAGAGTTATTCGTTCTCTAACAGTTATTGGTCCTACCTTTACTGCCAAAAACTTTTCTCTGGCATTTAAATATGCTTTACACGTCGGAAATGCTCCTTGCACTTTAGACAATAA
>Ga0310122_10003410_pt1 | contig 10064 bp, 7 predicted proteins | sample CB6_Bottom_1051__FD_203503 | JGI IMG/M metagenome (GOLD analysis project Ga0310122, IMG submission 203503) | Marine microbial communities from Western Arctic Ocean, Canada - CB6_Bottom_1051 | ecosystem: Environmental > Aquatic > Marine > Oceanic | place: Canada: Western Arctic Ocean | collected...
ATGTCTCTTTCGCAGTCAGCGGTCCGCAATTGCTGCCCAGAGCGTCTCGGTATGGGCTGGCCTCGATCGATCCATGCGTGTTCAATGGGAGCGCCGGCACCATGGCGAGAAGGCGCGGCCAATTTCCCGATCACTTCAAGGCCGCGACAGCACCAGATGCGTGGTGCCATCCGACCAGGGAGTTTTCAGCGTGAAGGTCAAGGAGTCGGTACCGATCGCTGACTTCGGCGAGACGCGAGTCGCCGTTCATCTCTCGCCCCCCGGTTTACGCGCTGTCCGCAGCGGCCACCCCTGGCTCTTCGACAGTGGTATCGTCCGCCGGCCCGAGTCCGCTGCCGACGGTGCGCTGGCGGTACTGTTTGATAGCAAACGTCGCTTTGTGGGTATCGGTCTGTATGATCCGAACTCCCCCATCCGCGTACGCGTCCTGCACCAAGGTGGCCAGCAACAGATCGACGCTGCGTGGCTGCGCAAACGCATCGCCGACAGCATCGACCGCCGTGCATCGCTGCGCGACGATCCGCGTACAACCGGCTACCGATTGGTACACGGCGAAAACGACATGCTGCCCGGCATCGTCATTGACCGCTACGCGTCGACCGCAGTCCTCAAGCTCGATTCATCGGCCTGGCTGCCGCATCTGCCGCTGCTGCAAACCTGTATCAGCGACCTCACCGAATGCGACCGCATCGTGTTGCGTATGAGCCGCACCCTGACGTCACACTGCCCGCCGTCGATTGAGGATGGCATGATTCTGAGCGGCAGCGCTGTGGATGAAGCCATCGTTTTCCACGAGAACGGCATTGCCTTTGAAGCGGAACCAGTGACGGGCCAGAAGACGGGATTTTTCCTTGACCAACGCGACAATCGAGCGCGTGTGGGACGGCTGGCGAAGGGCCTCGACGTGCTCAATGTCTTTGCCTACACCGGCGGTTTTTCGCTCTACGCGGCGCGCGGCGGTGCCGTGTCAGTGACCAGCCTAGACATCAGTAAGCGAGCGCTGGCCGCCAGCCAACGCAACGTCGCGCTAAACAGCGACGACGCGGCGATAAGCAACACGCCGCATCACATCGTTGCGGCGGATGCCTTTGCCGCCCTTGCGGAGTTCGTAAGGGCCGGACGCCGTTTCGACATGGTCATCCTCGATCCACCATCATTTGCTCGGCGTCAGACCGAGGTGGGCCGCGCATTGGCGGCCTATCGCCGACTGGCGGGGCTGGGCATTGGGGTGCTGGACAAGGGCGGAATGCTGGTGTCGGCATCGTGTTCAGCGCGGGTGAGCACCGACGATTTCTTTGCGGTGGTCACCCGTGCGGCCGTGGCTGCGGGCCGCCCCCTGCGGGAAATCGAGCGCACCGCCCACGCCCTGGATCATCCAATCGGCTTCCCGGAAGGTGCCTACCTGAAGTGCCTGTTTGCGCGAGCATAAGCAGCCCGCAGGGATGTCGTTTTCGCACGCTGCCCCATCTCCGCGATCGGGAACATGCTCGCAAATGGCGAAAATTACCTGCCCGCCATCTATGACTACTTAGCCGATCATCGTGACACCCATTGGGTTGATACGTATCTGAATATTATGAAGCATCTCAATCAAAGCGCCGAAGAGGTCAGAAAAAACCGATGAATGCTCCGAACTCAGTAGCGCGGTAATTGTTAGAGGAGCATAGATCCCAAATCAGATATCACAGCAATTGTTTCTTGGGGAGACCACTCGTCGTTCACCTAGGCCCACCGTTGGTGTGTGCGTCGTAACGCACAGATAATCAGTGAGTTACGCGACTTCATCGCTCCCCGGTCTACACGCACACAACGTTAGTTAGGATGTTGTGAGCGAATCTACCGGATTGCTGGAAGTCGCTCCAGGCGGTCGCGGTCGCCAGCCTCGATCCGCGTGACGGCATGCAGCGAGAAGCCGCAAGAGGCGTAGCACAGAGGGCCGCTGCGGATTCCCTCTTCGTTCTCGGATCATCCTTGACCCGTGGCCCAAAAGACCGTTGTTCTGCGTTGAATGCCCGCCTGGGCGAATCGCTGACCCATTGGATGGACTCGACGAAACCCATTGGGAGGGCCATAGATGGAAGTAATATCGTTTCTGAAGCCCTTGTACACTGCCCTCACGGTGTTTGGTGTGGGTGTGCTCCTAGTGGATTTCATGGGCCTGCTGGGAGAAGGGTCCGAGGATGAAGGGACTGGGGGGAGTGCGCCGGAGTCGGGAAGCGCCGAGGCCGGCTCAGCTGAGGACCCGGGAGACGAGGACGTCGCGGGCCAGGAGGATCAGGCCGACGAGGTGGTGCAGGGCCCCACGGACACGCGGGGAATCCTGGTCCTCGCCGGACTCCGGTATCTTCGCTCCTTCGTTTACTTCTCAGTGGGATTCGGCCCTGTCGGACTGCTCGCCCTGTGGAAGGGATACCAGGTCCCGGGAAGTCTGCTGTGGTCGGTTCCGGCTGGGGTGGCCTCCTCTCTCATGGTGCGGCGCGTTCTGCGATTCCAGAGCCACAGTACCGACTCAACCCTCCAACCGGAGGAACTCATCATGCAGAAGGCCACCGTGCTCATCCCTCTGTCGGAGGGAAGCATGGGCAAGGTACGCATCCCCGTGGGGATGGGCGTGTCCGAACAGTACGCGCTGCCGGAGTATGATGAGGAGAGCTTCGAAAACGGCGAGACCGTCTATGTCGTCCGCGTGAGCGATGAGTGCGTGTACGTGGAGAGTGAGGCCCGATTGAGAAAATTGTGATCGCGTAACAGCCATCGAGCACACCAAATATGAGGTGACGGACTATGAATACGGAAGCGGCAAGCATTATCTGGGGGGGCGGCGCAGTGGTCGTCTTCTTTGTGATCGTTGGCTTCCTGAGAGCGCTCGTCCGCGTCTGCCCGGCTGACACCGTCCTGGTGATCTCCGGCTTCGAGCACACCGAAGGAGGAATCAAATACGGATTCCGGATCGTTCGCGGTGGATGGACGTTCGTGGTGCCTTTCCTCGAACGCGTCGAGGTACTCGACCTCACCATCATTCCCGTGAATGTCCAAATCGAGGGGGTGAATTCGGCCAACGGAATTACGGTCGGCGCTGACGCGAGCGCGTGTGTGTGCATCGACGACAGCGACCCGGCCCTGCTCTACAACGCGGTGGAGCGACTCCTGGGCAAGTCTAGGACCGAGATCCAGGAACAGATCCAGATGACGATGGTCGGCATCTTCCGAGGCGCGTTGAACCGGACGACACCGCTGCAGGCGATCGGGATGGCCGAGGACATGGACCGCGGACCCGAATCGGAAGCGGGAGAGCCGATACAACAGGCCGTGGAGGGCACCACCAAGCGCTCGGGCTTCCGGGAACTGCTGCTGAAGGACTGCTCTGAGGATCTATCCTCGTTCGGGGTGAAGGTCGTTTCCGTCTCGCTCCAGCGGATCTGGGACACTTCCCAGTATATTGCCAACCTGGCGAACAAGACGCTCTCTCGGAAGCGCCAGGAAGTGGAGATCGAAGAGGCCCGGTTGAGGGCACAGGCCGATACCGCGGAATCGGACTCCCAGCGGCGCATCGAAGTAGCCACCAACGCGGCAGGCCAGCAGATCGTCGAAGCGCGTCAGAAGCTGGAGGTGTACCGGCAGCAGTCCGACGCCGAGATTCAGCAGGCCTCTCTTGAGGCCGATAGCGCTGTGGCCGCGGCGAACAACGTGGGTCAGAGGCGCGTTCAAGAGGTGACCGTCAAGCTTCAGGAGTTCAAGAACCGCTCGGACGTAGTGGTGATGAGTGAGGCCAAGCGCACCAAGGCTGAGATTCTGGCGCAGGGGGCTGCAGAGGCCACGGAGATCGTCCAGGGAACCCGTAACGATCTGCTCGAACGGCGGACCCGGATTCTGGCTGAGTCCGGCGACACCGGGAAGATTGTGTTGTTCATGGCGCAGTTGCCGCATCTGTTCCGCTCGTTCAAGGAGCACGCTGCAGGATTGAGTGTGGACAGGCTGCTGGTGATGGGAGAAGAGGGTGGTTTCAATGACGCGGTCAACCGAGGCCCAAAAGCGCTCGTCGACTTCCTGGGTCACTTCCAGGAGGCGTTCGGGGTCAATGTCCGGGATTTCTTCACGACCGGGGGGGAACACAAGGTCCCGGAAAGGCACAGCGACCCGGGGAAGGAGGACGTGAGATGATTGTCGGCATCGCAACCCTTCTCGGGCTCGTCATCCTGACCGTCTTCATCCAGGTGATCACCCGGATGAAGAACGTGCCGCCGAGTCAGCTGGCGGTCGTGCACGGCAAGCCAGGAATAAAAGGCGAGGGATTCAGGACCTACAAGGGCGGCCGGGTGTTCGTGCTGCCGCTCATCCACGGATTCAACACCATGGATCTGACGCCGAAGACGACGACGGTGGTCGTCGAGTCGGCCATTGCCAAGGGTATCGTGCCGTTGGGTGTGAAGGCCACAGTCAGTTTTGGCGTCGCCTCCACCGCGCTGGGTCTGAGCCACGCGGTCCGGCGCATCCTGCACATGACCGGGGACTGGGATAACCTCATCGCCATAGCGAACTCCATCATCGAAGGCCACCTGAGAGACTCGCTGGCTCAGATGACCCCCGAAGAGGTGATGGGCCAGAAGGAGCGGCTGGTCAAGAACATGATCCAGGTGTGCAAGAGTGACCTGGAGGGCATCGGCATCGAGATCACTACCATGAATATCGCGGATGTTGACGACTACCGGTTCGAGGGCGTGGAGGAGCCGGATCTGTACATCGCGCTTCTCAAGCGTGTGCAGACGGCAAACGCGGATATGCAGTCAAAGGTGGCTCAGGCCAATGCGCGTGCCGAAGCCACCGATCAGGAACAGGCCCGACATGCCGAGGTAGAGGTGCGCAGGTCGGAGAATGAGCGAGAACAGCTCGAGGCTAACACGAAACTCCGGGTCGCCCAGGAGCGGCAGCGCTCGGCCGTCGGCGTCGAACAGGCCCAGCGGAGTGCGGACGCGGTAGTGGCCGGCCTACTGCAGCAGATCGAGGCGGAGAAGCAGCGCGTCGCCATGCTTGAAGCCAAGTACCAAGCGGAAATCGCGACCCCCGCGGAGGCGCAGAAGGAGGAACAGGTCCTGGCCGCTCAAGCAGAGGCCGCGACGCTGCGCGGAAGGACTGAGGCCGAACTTAACCAGCTAGAACGCACCATCGCCATCCTCCAGGGCATTGGCAAGGATGGGCTGACCGCGTACATGATCGAAAAGTTCGAGGAGATGATCGGGGCGTTTGCGGGCACCATGGACCTGTTCCCCGTCGATCACGTGACGGTGGTGTCCGGCGTGGGGAGTCAGGGCCCGATCAGCGCCATACACCCGAACGCTCTCGATGCGGAACGCAACCGCCAGATCGCGGCGGCGATTGCGGGGGCAGTGCAGGGAGCGGAAGCGGGACAGTCGTCCGCCTGAGCCACCTCACCGGCATGCCGATCTCGCGTTCCAGGCGGGCGATGTGCAGGCCCGGATCGTTCCGGTCCCCCGGTATGGACGACTGGAAGGCGATCCAGCGACCGCCTCTTCCGCTGAAGGCCAGGTGGCGACCGTCGGGGACCAGGAAGAGGAAACGCCTCCCAATATGCCAAGACCCACGGACGTGAGCCGTCGGCGGACGGGGGCGAAAACGGGTATTATCGCTTGTCTGGTCAAGGGCTTCAGCTAGCACTATCGAGAGGTGTTGACCTGCATCGCCGCCAGAGTACCAAATGCCTGGTGATTTAACCCTTCGTAAGCTTCAATATAGGCTCTGTACATCTCTTGATAGATGTCGTGGTTTTCTATATTGGGTTCAATCTCGTTGGCCACATGGACCATGGCATCAACCCCTTCTTGAACCGAGTCAAAAACTCCCGCACCAATACCGCCGAGAATCGCTGCGCCAAGCGCCGTTGACTCCTCGACGCACATGATCTGTACCATTCGACCATAGACATCCGCTTGGATTTGGTTCCACAGTGGGGAATGCGTGGGCCCGCCCCCGAGACGTAGCGTGGTGAGCGCCATGCCGTTGTTGTGCCAGCCCGTCATGGTATCGTGCATTTCCAGGGTGATTCCCTCCATGACGGAGCGCGTCAACTCAGCACGACCATGTGCCACGGACATGCCAATGAATGCGGCACGTGCATGCGGATTCCAATGGGGAGTACCGGCCGAGTTCAGATAGGGGAGAAAAAGTACGCCCCGGCTGCCGGGTGGGGCCTGGGCCGCGAGATCATTCAAGGCGGCGAAGGCATTCCCTTTCTGTTGCTTCTCGCGCTCCACTTCCAAAGCCCCGAAGGTATCACGAAACCACTGATAGGAACTCGCCGCCGCCAGAGACGCGCCTCCCCACTTGCCAGAGGCCCGATACCGCATGGTGATTGGTCAGCATCCCGCCAAGCGCAGTGGTCGGCGTGTCCACCACCAAATTGGTGAAGCCTCCGGTCCCAAGTGTCGCCGTTGCCATGCCGGGCTCAATCGACCCCATGGGACGGACTCTCTTCAAGTTCGAGGTCTGAGCGGCCTCGGAGATGGAAGGACAGTCACTCCCTGAAAGGTAAATCGACGCCGAGTTCGGAACTCACGTCTGAGCGAACGCCCGAGACGGGGTCAGTCCCGTCCGTATCCGCCAACAAGAGGTGTAGATATGACAAACCTATACCAGCTCCTCCTCGTGGCCGCTTTAGCCCCTGGCCTGGGCACACACAGCGTGGCTCAGGAGGAGGAGGACATACTGGAAACCTCCCTGGAATCACTGCTCGATATCCAGATAAGCACCGCGGCCAAGTACGCCCAAAGCCTCAGCCGGGCACCCGCATCCGTTACCCTGATCACCTCAGACGATATTGAGCGCTACGGTTATCAAACCCTGGAAGACGTGATGAGCCACGTTCGTGGGTTGTATGTGAGTTACGACCGGAACTATAATTATCTAGGCGTTCGAGGGTTCAGCCGGCCTACCGATTACAACAACCGGATCTTGCTGCTGATCAATGGGCACTCCAACAATGAAAATGTCTACGGGTCGGCAGCAATCGGTACAGAATTTGCGCTGGATCTGGATGCCGTTGAACGCATTGAAATCGTTCGAGGACCCGGCGCCGCACTGTATGGCACAAGCGCCATGTTTGCCGTGGTGAATGTCATTACAAAAGAAGGAAGGGCGATCGATGGCCTCAAGTTTTCCGCCCAGACGGGCAGTTACGGCAGGCTGCAAGGCTCGGCCGCGTTTGGGAAAGAGTTCGCCAGCGGCCTGGATATCGCGGTTTCCAGCCGGTGGACGGATATCGCCGGACAGGATCTGTATTACAAGGAATACGACGATCCATCTACCAACAATGGAATCGCTAAAGGACTGGATTGGGATAAGCACTACGGGTTGCTGACCACCATAGCCTATGAAGATCTTACCCTGCAGGGATACATGTCTTCTCGAGAAAAGGCATATCCAACAGGGGCGTGGCAAGTCAATTTCAATGACCCTGCGACCAAAACCCTAGATGTGCATAGTTTTGTCGAGCTCAAATACGACAGACAAGCCGGCCCTGACAAGCGTATCATGCTGCGAGGCTATTTTGACCATTTTGTTTACGAAGGATCATATGGGTATGATCTCCTTTGGAATGATTCCTCCGATGGCGACTGGTTGGGAGGCGAACTTCAATTCTTGTGGGACCTGCGGGCAAACAATCGATTGACGGTCGGCGCCGAATATCAGGACCACCTTCGCGCGGACTACATATCATGGGATGCGGAAACAACATATTTCGACGATGACTTTCCGTTCGGTATTCGCCGAGATGAGTACTCCACCGTCGGAAGCGCTACCATCCCACGGGGAGCCGTTGTCTACAAACCCACCAAGTCCGGGACTCTGAAACTGCTTTACGGTGAAGCTTTCCGCGCGCCCAACATATATGAAGTCAATTATGAAAGTTCAGTCTTGGGATCCAAATCCAATCCTGATCTTGAACCGGAAATGATTACAACTACTGAAATAGTCTGGGAACAGCGTTTGAATCGCACCGTGTTTGGTCTTGTCTCTCTCTACAATTATGACATGAAGGACTTAGTTGACCAGGTATTGGATCCCTCTGATGATCTATTCCAGTTTCGAAATGCCAACAGGATAAAGGCAAGAGGGGTAGAATTTGGACTCGACATTCGGATGGAAGGGGAGCGTGGGGGCTATGTGAACTACGCTTTTCAACATACGGAAGGCGATGTCTCGGGTGGAAAGCTGACCAATTCTCCGAGCCATATAGCGAAAGTCGGTCTTTTCCATCCTCTTGTCGGACCCCTTTGCCGCAGCCCCGAATGGGATACTCGGACAGGTTCCTAGCGGGGCGCCCATGGCACATGCGGCAGCGGATGGGCACGTACCACTGTAATACCAGATCTACTCCAGATTCATCGCCCGGGAAAGACTCCTGATTGTGAAGAGCACAGCCCTCTCCCTCTGTCTGTTCTGTCGCTGACCAACATCCGGGCGCAGGAAGTGTCCGTGCCAGTCGATGTACAGCTGCGTCTATTCCTGAAGCTCTTGCACTACGATCGCAATCTTAAGGCACGTTCAGAGAAGGAGATTGTAATTGGCGTTGTCTACCAGCCAAGATTCAGGGCCTCCGTTGATACAAAGGATGAGTTTCTGCATTTTGCGGAAGAGTTGCAGGAAAAAACCCTGGATGGCATCCCATTTCGCTGTACGCCAATCAGACTAGATGCAGAAAAAAATCTGTCGAGCGCCATCAGGGACAACGACATCCATCTCCTGTATATTACGCCCCTACGCGCTGTATCCATTGAGAAGATCACTGAAATAACCCGTGCCCAGAAGGTACTGACTTTGACTGGGGTACCTGAATACGTCGAGTTGGGGTCGCAATTGGCATCGACAGCAAGGGGCAAAGACCCCTGATCGTAGTCAACGTATCCTCTGCCAAGGCAGAAGGTGCCGATCTGAGTTCGAAGTTGCTCCGGTTGAAATTGGTAAAAACGATCTGATCGCGTGACTCTTCACCGGCGTTCAAAGGCATTCAAAGTGAGAGCTTTCTCATATTTTCTTTCGCTGAGGCCAGGTAGGGGCACTACCATCCGGACAAAGGTTGGTATACTCATCACTTTCGTGATTGGACTGATTTCACTGTTCATTCTCCTGTACTTTCCCGCCAGGCAAGAGGAACGCGAGATCAGTGCCGTTGCCGACAAGGCGCAGAGCATTGTTGAAATGACGGCCTTCATCATCAGTCCGGCCTTGTCTTTTGAGGATGTGGAGACCTTGGAGGAGGCGTTGCGCGGTGCTCGGATAAACGAGGACCTCATTTACGTCATCGTTGTCGATGCCAAGGGTGTCGTAGTCGCAAATTTCAATACAGAAGTGGCGGATGAATCATCCATCGATCTATTCAAAGGCGACGTGGGGATATCTCAGGACGGCCTGGTATATAGGACGGTGCAACCTATTCTGCACGATGGGGATGATATTGGCCGGCTCTATCTCGGGCTTTCATTGGCAGAAGGAAGAGAGGAAATCAACCGCAGTCGAAGAACTATCGCCATTATCAGCTTTGTCGTTTTTGTCATAGGCATGATAGCTTTATTTGGCATCAATACCATAGTGACCCGGCCCTTGAGTCATATGGTTGAAACGGCCGAACGGATTTCACAGGGGGATATGACCCGGAGAGCTTCTGTCGGTACACAGGTTGAGGTGGCGCAGTTGGCCGGCCAGATTGAACAGGTCATTTTGAATTTGGTTGTCAATGCGCGGGACGCCATGCCCGAGGGGGTAGGCTGACCATAGAGACAGCAAACATCGAATAGGATGAAGCCTACGCTATGCATCACCGGGACGTCCAACCTGGTGCTTATGTCATGTGCGCTGTGAGCGACACGGGCACTGGCATGGACGCGGAAACGCGGAGTCGCATATTCGATCCCTTCTACACCACCAAGGAGAAGGGCAAGGGAACGGGACTGGGACTGTCCACGGTCTACGGCATAGTCAAGCAGAGCGAGGGACATATTGGGGTCGATAGCAAAGAGGGGCGAGGCACGAGATTCGAGATCTTTCTGCCA
>Ga0310122_10003414_pt1 | contig 10059 bp, 10 predicted proteins | sample CB6_Bottom_1051__FD_203503 | JGI IMG/M metagenome (GOLD analysis project Ga0310122, IMG submission 203503) | Marine microbial communities from Western Arctic Ocean, Canada - CB6_Bottom_1051 | ecosystem: Environmental > Aquatic > Marine > Oceanic | place: Canada: Western Arctic Ocean | collected...
CGAGGCGTTCCCCGTGCTCGGCGTGCAGTCGGTCGGCCTGGAACTGGCCGAAGGACCGCGCCAGCAGGTCGAGGGCCTCCTCACGGGTGCGCGTGGAGATCAGATTCGCGAGCATGTTGTAGGTGGGGCGGAAGGCGGACCGCAGGACGAAGTCGCGGCTCATCGCCAGGCCGGCAACCTGCCCGAACCGCACGAACGGGGACCAGCAGACGAGGGCATGGCCCTCGATGTCGATCCCCCGCCGCCCCGCCCGCCCGGTGAGCTGGGCGAACTGCCCGGCCGTGAGACCCTCATGGCTCTCGCCGGTGAACTTCGTGAGCTTGTCGATGACCACTGATCGTGCCGGCAGGTTGACGCCGAGCGCGAGGGTCTCGGTTGCATAGACGATCTTCAGGAGTCCGGCGGCGAAGAGATCCTCGGTGATCTCCTTGAAGAGCGGAAGCAGGCCGGCGTGGTGTGCGGCGATACCCCTTCTCAGGCCCTCCCTCCAGCGGTAGACATCCAGCGCCTCGAGGTCGCCGACCGGTACGCCGGCGAGGCGTCGGTCCACCCGGACATCCACCTCGGCCGACTCGCGTCCGTCGTTCAGGTTCATCCCAGCGCGCAGCAACCCGTCCCTGGCCTCGTCACACCCCGCCCTGCTGAAGATGAAGTGGATCGCCGGCAACAACTTCTCCTGTCGCAGGTCCCTCAGGACCTCGTCGCGCCTGGGTGTCGCCCAACCGGGGCCGTTGCGCCCTCGACGCAGCCTGCCCTCGATGTCGTACCGGGACCCCTCGCTGTTGGGTGCGCCCTTCACCAGCACGGGGAGCCTCCTGAGCATGCGCTCCCGGCGCCGCTCCACCACCAGGTAGTGGCTTCGCAGCGGGACCGGCCGGCGCCGCTCGACCACCACGTCGGTAGGACCCCGGACGGCGTTCAGCCAGGCGCCCAACTCCTCGGAGTTGGAGACCGTCGCCGACAGGGCCACTATCCCGATCTGCGGTGGCAGGTTCAGGATCACCTCCTCCCAGACGGCACCCCGGTACGGGTCCTCCAGGAAGTGCACCTCGTCCAGGACCACCCACGCCAGGTCGTCGATCGCCGTGGATCCTGCGTAGAGCATGTTCCTGAGGACCTCGGTGGTCATCACCACCACGGGTGCTTCCGACAAGATGGTGTTGTCGCCGGTGAGCAGCCCCACCCGCCCGGGGCCCAGTCTCCGACCCAGGTCGCGGAACTTCTGGTTCGACAGCGCCTTGATGGGTGCGGTGTAGAAGGCCCGCCTTCCGGCGGCCAGCGCCCGGTCCACGGCGTGCTCCGCCACCACGGTCTTGCCGCTGGAGGTCGGTGCGGCGACGAGGACCGAGCGTCCCCCGTCGATCGCCCGGATGGCCTCCAGCTGGAACCGGTCCAGTTCGAATGGCCAGGCGGTGCTCACTCGCCGCGGCGTCGGCGTCGTCGGTCGCGGAGCACGCCGAAAAGGATTGCGCCCTCGTAGAAGATCCACATCGGTACCGAGAGGATCATCAGGGTGAAGGGGTCGCCGCTCGGGGTCAGGACGGCCACGAGCGCCACGATGCCGACGATCGCATAGCGCCGGACACGTCGCAGGGCCTGCGGGGTGACCACCCCGATGATCTGGAGGAAGACCAGCACCAGCGGGAATTGGAATCCGATGCCGAAGGCGATGGTCATCTTGACCACGAAGCCGAGGTATTTGGCCGGGGAGAACACGCTGACGAGATCAGGGCCACCGATCTCGACGAGGAAGTCGAGGGCACGCGGAATGCTCCAGAAGGCGAGGACGCATCCGGCGGAGAACAGCAGCACGCCCGCCAGGACGAACGGGATCGCCCACCTCCGCTCCCGCGAGTAGAGGCCCGGAACGACGAAGCGCCAGACCTGCCAGAGCAGTACCGGCATCGCCATGGCCACACCGCCGTAGGCCGAGACGGTCAGGCGCACGGTGAAGGGCTCCAGCGGGTCGGTCACGAGCAGCTCGCAGCCCGTCCCGAACACGGTGCTCTGCACGCCGGCCCCGCGGATGGAGCAGTACGGCGCCAGGAGCAGGTCCAGGATCTGCGGATACAGGAACCAGCAGGCGATGGCCCCGGTGGCGACAGCCAGCACGCTCACGAGGAGGCGGCGCCGCAGCTCCTCCAGGTGGGAGACAAGCGACATCTGCCCCTTGCCTCTGCCTGCCACGACCGCCTCAGGCCTGTTCGGTGGGCTCGTCGTCCGTCGGCCGCGTGAGGGCATCGCCGCGGGCCCGGGCCTCCATCTCGGCAGCAGGATCCTCGACCGCTGCCCGCAACTCCTCCTGGAATCCTCGTGTGGCCCTACGCACCTCCCGCAGAGCCCGACCGACCTGGCGCGTCACCTCGGGCAGCTTCGACGGCCCCAGAATCAGAAGTCCGAGGAGGAGGATCACGAGGACCTCACCGCCGCCCAGATTTCCCATGAACCGATCCTACCGGGGGGTGATTCCCAGGGCCTCGGCCCCGGCTTCCCCGGAGGGCACACCTCCTGCGCTGCAGCCCGTGCTCCGACGTCGCGGCGGTCGTCGCCGACTGGGCATGATGGCCGGGTGAGAACGCGCCCCGGCATCCCCCTGACACCAGCGATCCTGTTCGCCCATCGCGGAGGCCGCGTTCACGGCAGTGGGGACATGCTCGACGCATTCAGCCTCGCCATAACGCTGGGAGCAACGGGCCTGAAGGGCGACGTCTGGCTGACCGCCGATCATGTTCCGGTGCTGGACGACGACGGCCGCCCGGGGCACCTTCTTCGTCGACGGCCGATAGGCCAGACGGTGCGGACCGACCTGCCCGGAGGCGTGCCGACCCTCTCGGACCTGTACGGGATCGTGGAAGCAGGTACCCCTGTGGCCCTCGACGTCAGGGATGCGAGTGCGGTCCCGGCGGTTCTGGACACGGCCCGGCGATTCCCAGGAGCAGAGGACGGGCTCTGGCTCTGCCACCCCGACTGGGAGACCGCCGCCTCGTGGCGGGACCTCAGCCGAGGCGTCCGGCTGGTCGACTCCACCCGGCTGGCCCGCATCACGGAGGGTCCCGAGCGGCGGGCCGCCGACCTGGCTGCTGCGGGCGTCGACGCCGTGAGCCTCGACGAGAGCGACTGGAGTGCCGGCCTCGTGGCGCTGTTCCACCGCTTCGGCATCGTCTGCCTGGGGAGGAATGCGCAGCAGCCACGGCAGATCCACGGCCTGCTGAGAGCCGGCGTGGACGGCCTGTTCGGGTCCCATGCCGATCGTATGGCCCAGGCCGCGAGGCTGAGGCCGGAAGCCTGAGCCGCCCTCAGAGACGCCCGAGCCCGCCGACGGGCCAGACCCGCAGGAAGGCCCGCCCGATGATCGAGTCCTCCGGAACGGGTCCGAAGAAGCGGCTGTCCTTGGAGTTCGCCCGGTTGTCGCCGAGGACGAAGATGTGTCCTGCCGGAACACGACACGTGTCCGCGGCGCGAAGTGACGCGTCACAACCCGGTGGTGGCGGGAAGCCCTTGGTCATGTTCTGGGACACCAGGTAGGGCTCCAGGAGCAGACCCCCGTCTATCCGCACCCTTCCTTCGCTCATGCTGACGGTCTCGCCCGACAGCGCAATGACCCGCTTGATGAGGTCCTTGACGTCGCTTCCGGAACCCGGGGGCGCCGCGAAGACCACCACATCGCCGCGGTTCACCGCATGCAACTCGTAGCTCAACTTGTTGACGATGATGCGATCGCCGTTGACAAGGGTCGGTTCCATCGAGGGTGACGGGATGTAGTAGGCCTGAAACAGGAACGCCTTCACGAACAGGGCCATCACGATCGCACCGACTATGACGGTTCCCCACTCGAAGAGCGCCCGCCGGACACCGCCGGCCGCTCCCGGAATCCCCAGGTCGACATGCTCCGCACCGGGATGCTCCGGCGCTGCCGGCGGCCCGAAGTCACCGGCCCTGTCCCCGCTCTGGCCGGCCACCACCTGCGTAGCAGGAACCCGGGAAGGTCCCTCCACCACCTGGCCGCCACCCGACGACCCAGCCGCGGCAGCGACCGGCGCAGGTGCCCCTTGCAGGTCCTCGAAGGTCACCAGGACAGGTCGTGGATCCCGGCGGGTGCCGGGGTCGGCCTCCGGGGGCGCTCCCGGCGTGTCGGGGTCCGCCGCGCCGGGCTCCGGTCCGATGGTGGGATCCACGCCCTCCGAGCGGGCCCGGACCCGGCGCAGGAGGTTGTCGGTCCAGCCGTCGCCGTCCGGCGAAGCCGTTGGTCCGCCCCCTGTGTGCTCGCCGTCCACGGCGCCGAACCTAGTCCGGGACCGGTGGGAATCGGTGTCGCTCACCTGTCATAGCGACGGAGCAGGCGCTCTGCCGCCGCAGTCCGCACGTCTACACCGAGGCCCTCGTCCGCCCGGATGATCGTCGCTGATGGTCCGAGGCGCAGTAGAAGGCGCTCCAGCCATGACGGCGTGGAGACCGGGAGGCTGACCCTCACCCTTCCGGAACCGACCTCCTCGAGGCCGGTGTGCGGGTACTCCTCGACGACCCAGCGTGCGGCGGCGTCCAATTCCAGGAAGACCTCGGGCAGGCTGCCGTCGACCGGGATGCCCCCGACAGGGTCTTCCCCCGCTGTTTCCCACGAGTTGGGTTCCCGTGAGAACGGAATGCCAGTCGGGGAGCACCGGCTGATCCTGTCCAGGCGGAACATCCGTTGCCCCCCGGCCTCGTGGCAGTAACCGGACATGTACCAGTGGCCCTTGTCGGCGTGGTACCTGTGCGGCTCCACCAGTCGCGTGCCGGCGCTGTCCCGACCGTATGAGTAGTAGTCGATCTCCAATGCCGTGGATCGTGCCATGGCGTCCTGAATCTGGTCCAGGAGGTCCCTGAAGCCCGAACCCAACCTCACCTCCACCACCTTGTCACCGCCAACGGCCAGACCGGCGGACAACTTGGTGAGGGCACGCTCCAGAGGGCCCATCTCGTCGCCGTCGGCGAGTGCGGCAACGGACCTGCCTGCGGCGTGGAGTGCGACGATCTCCGCAGTGTCCAACTTCATCGGACGCCTGAACCAGTCCCCGTAGCGGATCCACAACCTCTCGTCGTCCACGGTCATCTCGAGCAGGCAGTCGTAGGTGAAGGGATGCACACCGACGAACCAGACGACCTCCTTGAGGTCCTCCAGCAACTCGTCGCGCGGGTAGTCGAACCGGTCGACTATCGCCGTGATGTCGACCCCGTCGCTCCCGGCGACCCACGGGATGATCGCAAGCAGCCTTCGAAGTCGGTCGAGCGCGGTCATAGCGCTCACAGCAGTGCCCGCAGCCAACTCGTCATGTCGTCACGCAACTCCCGGGGCCCCAGGACCTCGGCACCGTCGAGGAAGGTCAGCACGAACGATCGGAAGGCGGCACGGTTGCGGACCGTCTCCTCCACCACCACCGATCCGTCCCCACGCTCCTCGACGACGGCCGATCCGCCCAGGAAGTCGACCACCCATGGGACATGGCGCCCGTCTACCTGCAGGCGGGCGACCAGGACCTCGTCGTCGCCGTACCGCCATGCCGGATCGTCATTCACCTCGGCGGGCGTGTCGGGGGTGTCGAAGCCACCCGGGTCGCCCGCCGTGACAGGCCCGGTTATCCGGTCGACCCTGAACTGCCGTGCCTCTCCGGGCAGGAGGTCCCTACCGGCTAGGTACCAGCGGCCCCGCGTGAACACCAGCCGGTGTGGCTCGACCGTGCGATCCCGGTCGTTGTAGCCGAACGAGACCACCCGACGCTCCGCAGTGGCAGCCATCAGGATGCGCACAGCCTCATCGGCCGGCACCTCGGCCACCACCCCGACCGGTGTGCGGTCTGGTCCTGGGACCCCGCCGAGCCGCCAGAACGGGTCGTCGGTGGGTGCGTCCTGCAGGCGGACCACGTTCGAGGCGAGGTGCAGTGCCGCCAACTCGTCGGGGCTGAGAGCCGGCAGATCGTCTTCGTAGTCACTCCGGTGGATCAGGTATCCGTCCAGCGGTGGGTCCGTGGCCGGGATCGGCTCGACGACGATCGGAAGGCCCATTCCGCGCAGGTCGTCCTTGTCCCGTTCGAACGTGCGCCGGAAGTTCTCGTCGTGCTGCGAGTACGCCCCCGGGGGCATCCTCTCCCGCAACTGGTGTCGGCTGAGGGGCCCCTCGGCTGCCAGAAGGGCTGCCACCAGGTCCAGCAGCCGCTCCAACTTCCTCACAGGGCCAGTCTATGAGCCTGCGACCACCGGCTTCAGAGGGAGTCGATCAACTTCTGGACCCTCTCGTCGTGGGAGCGGAAGGGATCCTTGCAGAGCACGGTTCGCTGGGCCTGGTCGTTCAACTTGAGGTGCACCCAGTCGGCCGTGTAGTCGCGGTTCCGCTCCTTGGCGCGCCGGATGAACTCTCCCCTCAGCCTCGCCCTGGTGGTCGAGGGGGCATTCTCCACCGCATCGCCGATGGCGTCGTCGGTCGTGGTCCGCTCCATCATGTCCCTACCCTGCATCCTGTAGTAGAGGCCTCGGCTGCGGTCGATATCGTGGTACTGGAGGTCGATGAGCGCCACCCTGGGATCCGCCAGAGGCAGGCCGTGGCGATTCCTGTAGCCCTCGATCAGGCGGTACTTGGCCACCCAGTCGCATTCCCGACCCAGCTCCAACGGATCCCGCTGGATGACGTCCAGGCAGTGCTCCCACATGGCCAGCACCTGCTGCTCCTCGTCGCTCATCTCACGGTGTTCGGCGAACCGGACGGCACGATCCAGGAACTCCTGCTGGATGTCGAGTGCGGTTACCTCGCGGCCGTTCGCCAGGCGGACCGTCCGACGGCAGGTGATGTCGTGGCTGATCTCGCGGATCGCCCGGATGGGATTCTCCAGGGTCATGTCCCTCAGCACGACGCTCGGGTCCTCGACCATCCGCAGCAGGAGTCCGCATGCACCCACCTTCAGGAACGCCGCGTACTCGCTCATGTTGGAGTCACCGACGATCACGTGCAGTCGTCGGAAGCGCTCAGCGTCGGCGTGTGGCTCGTCACGGGAGTTGATAATCGGACGCGACCTCGTGGTCGCACTCGACACCCCCTCCCAGATGTGTTCGGCGCGCTGGCTGATGCAGTACTTGGCGCCGCGGGCCGTCTGCAGGACTTTGCCTGCGCCGGCGTAGATCTGCCTGGTCACGAGGAAGGGGATCAGGAATTCGGCGTACTCGGACGTGTCCTCGCGCCTTGTAGTGAGGTAGTTCTCGTGACAGCCGTAGGAGTTGCCCGCCGAGTCCGTGTTGTTCTTGAAGAGGAAGATGTCGCCATTGATCCCCTCCTCCCGGAGCCGCTCCTCGGCACCTACCAGCAGCTGTTCCAGGATCCTCTCACCGGCCTTGTCGTGGGTGATGACATCCCGGACCGAGTCGCACTCGGGCGTCGCATACTCGGGGTGGGAGCCGACGTCGAGGTACAGGCGGGCACCGTTGGACAGGAACACGTTGGAGCTGCGGCCCCACGAGACGACCCGCCGGAACAGGTAGCGGGCCACCTCGTCCGGGCTGAGGCGGCGCTGGCCGTCCAGGGTGCATGTCACCCCGTACTCGGTCTCGATGCCGTAGATACGACGTTGCACCTGGCCGCCCCGGTCCGGCTTGTCGCCGTCAGCCGAGCAGGGAGGCCAACGCCTCGCCCTCGATGCGTCTGAACGCACGGCGGCCGTTCTCCCTGGCCAGGACGGCCACCTCCAGGTCGTCTGGTACCAGGGCCCGGTCGGGTCCTGCCAGCGCTTGGACCGCGACCGCGACCGCCGCGTCCAGTTCGTCGCCGTCGGACCAGGAGGCCTCCAGGCGCTCCCTTATCACGTCGGCCTCACCGCCGATGACCACATGCGTGGTGGTGTCCATGACCGTGCCGTCGTAGAGCAGGTGGAACAGGCGGTCGTCTCCGGGCTCAAGGCTCATCTCGGCTATGAGGATCTCCACCTCCAGCGGCTTCATCTCGTGGGTGAAGTACTGGCCCAGGATCTGTGCGTACTGATTGGCCAGCCAACGGGCGTCGACGTCGTCACGGCTGTAGGAGTATCCCTTCAGATCGGCGTGTCGTACGCCTGCTATCCGCAACTGGTCGAACTCGTTGTACTTGCCCACCCCCATGAACCCGATGCGGTCGTATATCTCGCTGAGCTTTCGCAGGGTGTTCGAGGGATTCTCGGCGCAGAGCAGGACACCGTCCCGGAACGTGCTGGCCACCGCGGCCCGCCCCCGGGCGATGCCCTTGCGGGCGTAGTCGGCCCGGTCCTTCATCACCTGCTCCGGTGAGACGTACATGGGAACGGTCATGTCGCCTCACCTCCACCGATACGGCGGAGCAGGGCATCGGTGCGCGCTGCCACCTCGTCGTCTGGGAGCCTCTCGTAGCCGTCCGCCGTGATGGCCGCCACCACAGGGTAGATGCCGCGGATGGGGTCGGGGCCGCCGGTCGCGGTGTCCTCGTCGGCCGCCTGGAAGAGGGCCTCCACGGCTATGTCGACGGCGCCCTCACGGTCGAGGTCGTCGTGATGCCGGATCTTCATAACCGTGGTGGCGTGGAGGCTGCCCGAGCCGACGGCTGCGTGCGCACGCTCCTCGTAACGGCCGCCGGTGATGTCGAACTGGAACAGCCGACCCGTCTGAACCCGCTCGTCGTAGCCGGCGAAGATCGGCAGCACCGCAAGTCCTTGCATCGCCGCCGGTAGGTGGGATCGCAACATCTGGCTGAGTTGGTTCGCCTTGCCGTCGAGGCTGAGGGGATTGCCCTCGACCTTCTCGTAGTGCTCTAACTGCAGTTGGAACAGGCAGACCATCTCCATTGCCGGCCCGGCCGCACCCGCGATGGCCACGCCTGAGGTGTTGTCGGCGGGGAAGACCTTCTCCATCGAACGGTGGCTGATGAGATTGCCGGTGGTGGCCCTGCGGTCGCCGGCCATCACCACACCGTCGACATATCGGATGGCCAGCACCGTCGTGCCATGGGTGACCCCAGGGGGGCCCATCGGGGCTTGTGGTCCGGGAGACTCCAGGCCCAGATGTGCCAGGAGTCCGAAGAAACTGGGTCCAGGGTCCTCGCCGGGGCTGAACAGGGGAAGTGTCACTGTGCGGAGGCTAACCCGGCTGCCGACCGGACTATTCGCCGCCCTTCTGGATGTAGCTCTTCACGAACTCCTCGGCGTTCGACTCGAGGACCTCGTCGATCTCGTCCAGGAGGTCGTCGAGCTCCTCCTTGAGCCGGTGGCTCCCGTCACTCGAAGCCGGGATGGCGGCGACCTCGGAGGTCTCCCCTTCGGTCCGCTCGCCGGTACCGCGCTGCTTGTGTTCCCGCTCGGCCATGTTCTCTCCTCACCTCGCCGGTAGTCAGGTGGCCAGGCGTTCCAGCAACTCGACAACCGTGTCGCACTCGTCGATGAGCGTACCTACGTGCTCCCGGGTGCCACGTGTCGGCTCCATCATCGGTACCCGCCTGAGCGACTCGCTCCCGACCTCGAACACCATCGAATCCCAGTTGGCGGCGATGACGCTCCCGGGCCAGCGTTGCAGGCAGCGGCCACGGAAGAACGCCCTGGTGTCGTCCGGAGGCTGGTCCATCGCCGTCCGAGCATCACGCGGGTCCACGAGCGTCTCGGCGGCCAGCCGGGCGAACAGGGAGCGCTCCGGGCGCAGGTCGTGGTACTGCAGGTCGAGGGCGGCCAACCTCACGTCGCCCGGTTCCAGGCCGTGACGTGCCCGGTATCCCTCCAGCAGGTGCCTCTTGGTGATCCAGTCCACGACCCCGAGGAGGTGCTCGGGCCGGGCTTCCAGTGACGCCAGGACCGACTCCCACCGACCGACCACCTGTTCGGCGACCACACCCCCGACAGCGGCCGTGCCCCGCTGCAGCAGGTACTTCTGCGATGCCTCCAGCAGTTCCCACTGCAGGTCCAGGGCGGTGGCCGTCCTCCCGTCTCCCAGGAGGAGCGGTTCGGCCAGGCCCGTGTCCCAAGAGACCGCCTGCAGTGCCCTCACCGGATCGACGACGGTCAGGCGCGGGTCCAGGAAGTCGTCCTCGACCATTGCCAACACGAT
>Ga0310122_10003415_pt1 | contig 10059 bp, 7 predicted proteins | sample CB6_Bottom_1051__FD_203503 | JGI IMG/M metagenome (GOLD analysis project Ga0310122, IMG submission 203503) | Marine microbial communities from Western Arctic Ocean, Canada - CB6_Bottom_1051 | ecosystem: Environmental > Aquatic > Marine > Oceanic | place: Canada: Western Arctic Ocean | collected...
CGTCTTGCGTGCAGTCTTCCGGGCCGTCGTCTTGCGTGCAGTCTTCGGGGCCGTCTTTCGAGCAGCGGTCTTCCGCTTACTTGTTGTCTTCTTTATTTTCGTTGGTGCCATGCTAACGAAACCTCTATAGATCGCTATTGTTAAATGATTCTAGTTCTCGTCGCAAAAGTCCACGCGACCCATCAAATCAAAAACACGTCACATTTTCTCTAGCGACGTCGTATTGTTATACAACTTAGCCAAACGTGCAATTGCGAAAAAGAATTATTTTAACAAGGCCCGTACTGCCAAAAACCAGACTTAGTCCGTCCGTTTCCCTAATCGGGAAGAAATTACGCTAGAACAGATACAAATAATGAAGCGCAATGGTAACGTAAAATAATGCACACTGGTAACGTAGCGACTTTATGCTAACCACCTTTTGCGGCGTCTATAATGTTTAACGTCGCGATAACTTTTCCGTTTGCCGCTTGAAAGTCCAAGGTAAAATTCTTTCACGTCCTCATTCTCACGTAGAGTTGCAGCTTCACCATCCATTACGATACGACCATTTTCTAAAATATATCCGTAATCAGCGTATTTGAGCGCCATATTCGTGTTCTGCTCGGCAAGCAAAAAAGTTACTCCTTCATCCTCGTTGAGCCGTCGAACGATATCGAAAATTTCTTCAACGAGTTGCGGCGCCAAACCTAGCGAGGGCTCGTCCAACAAAATCATTTTCGGGCGCGCCATAAGAGCCCGCCCAAGGGCTGTCATTTGCTGTTCGCCGCCCGACGTATAGCCGGCTTGGGAGCGCCGACGATCTTTTAAGAGCGGAAAGTAGTCGTATACCAGTTCCAGGTCCTTATAGATCTCTGCACGACCGTCACGGCGAGTATAAGCCCCAGTCAAAAGGTTTTCCTCGACCGTCAAATGTTCGAAACAGTGCCGGCCCTCCATAACTTGGATGACGCCTTTCTTAACCAGATCATTCGATGATAGTTGGTCGACCCGTTCACCAAGATATTCGATAGAGCCCTTTGTGACATCGCCGCGTTCCGAGCGTAGCAAATTTGAGATCGCCTTTAGCGTCGTTGTTTTGCCTGCCCCGTTAGCCCCCAACAAAGCAACAATCCCGCCCTCTGGTACATCAAAAGAAACGCCTTTTAAAACCAAAATGACGTGGTCGTAAATGACTTCGACGTTTTTTACTTTGAGAAGAGCACCACCATTCGCAGCCATTTTTCCATAATTCCTTGAAGTTAAAATGCTACGGGCTTCCACACAAAAATCGATAGTCTCAAAATAACTCCGAGGAGAGCATCACGCCCTCCTCGGGAATCGGTCTATGTCCAGTCAATATTGCAGCACGTTCTTATGTACAGTCGTCTCGCATCGTGTAGTTCCACTTCGCGGCTTCGGTGGCAGCTGCCTCTTCCAGCATTGGACGAACAATTTCACGCATTGGCTCGACCCAATCACTGACGATAACCCACTTCTCACCATCCCACTCCTGAAACAACACCGGACCATTGCCCTCGTGATCTGAGCAGGTCACCTTAAAGGGCCTACCAAAACCCGTCGCACCGAGTTCTTCCAAGCGCTCGTCCGTCATGTCGATATGCTCAAGTCCCCAACGCATCTCCTCGCCGGTAATATTACTACCGAACTCCAAGATAGCATTGCGAAGGCCCTCGGCTATCAGCATTGCGTTGAAGACACCACGTGACCACAGCACGTCGCCGTAGTTGTGCTCCTTGGCCAACGCCATATCGTTGTCATAGGTGAATTTCAGAATGTCCTTGTGGACCTCCGCGAAGGCACCCGGCGCATGGAACGTACCTGCACGGTAACCCTTCGCTTTGATACCCGCCGGTTTGGTATCGAGTTCATCACCTGACCACCAAACACCGATAAAACGGTCCATCGGATAACCAAACTCGCCCGCACGCGAGACCGCTGTGGGATTCATCACACCCCAACCCCACATGAACATATAATCTGGGTTCCAACGCACGATCTTGCGCCACTGGCTCCGCTGATCCGCCATCTGCTTCGCCGGGATTGCCCAGTGCTTGAACTCGTAGCCAAATCTCTCGCCCAAAGTCTCGAACAACTTGATTGGCTCGCGGCCATAACCTGATTCGAGGAAAATCAGCCCGATCTTCTTGCCCTTCAAATTGTCCATGCCGCCCATTTCGGTACCCACATAGCGGATAAAGGCGGAAGCTTGCGACCAATAGCTTGTCGGGAAGTTGAAGACCCACGGGAACCAACGTCCATCCGCCGCACCGCTCATGCCATAACCCATGGAGAGGATCGGAATTTTATCCACCGGGGCCTTTGGAATCAGCTTGTAGGTCAGGCCCGTGCTAAAGGGATTGGAAATCAGGCTACCTTTTCCTTTCAACCGCTCGTAACACTCAACACCACGGTCAGTCTTGTAGCCAAACTCACATTCCTCCCAGATGATTTTCTGACCTTCGATCCCGCCATCGCGCTTGCTGATCATTTCGAAATACGCGGTAAGGCCGTTGGCAATCTTCGAACCGCCTGGAGCAAAAGGCCCCGTGCGGTACGTGAACATCGGGATATATAAGCCATCCTCAGCAACCGCTGTGGTCGAAAGCGGACAGATCACGGCAACTGCAGCTAGGAGGCTGATTAAATATTTGCCGAACTTCATTTATTCCTCCCTGAATCCAAAAGCTAAGCAGAAACTTGTCTTCAACAACTATTACCTTACCATTGACCCGAAACGTGACGCAATTACTCTCCTCTGCGAGTCTCTTAGTATGGAAATGGCCACTGACGAAGTTTTTCTTTCAAAATTTGCCATAGTCGGGCTAGGCCCGCTGGTTCGACGATCAGGAAAAAGACGATCAAACCGCCAAATAACATGAACTCAATATGCTGTATGACATGGGAAGCAATGTCGATTCCCAAGAACGGGAACGCGTTCCGAAGCAGCACCGGCAGCAGCACAATGAACGCTGCTCCCATATAAGCCCCGAGAATGCTACCTAGTCCCCCGATCATAATCATAAATAATATCGGGAAGGAAGTTGAGAAGATTTCGAACGCCTCCGGATCAACGTTCTCCAGATTAAACATCACATGCATAGCGCCACCGACGCCAATATAAAACGAGCCGATGGCAAAAGCGGATAACTTAGTGAATAGCGGTCGAATTCCGATTAATTCAGCGGCGATATCCATATCTCGGATTGCCATCCAGGAGCGGCCAATCCGCCCTCTCACCAGATTCCTAGCAAACAGCGTCATCACAGCGACGATGAATAGCATCACAAGGTATTTAGCCGAGCCCGGCGCTTCGGGTCCCATCACCAGGAAGCCGAACAATTCGCGCGGTGGCGCACCGATCGTATGCGACGGGCTGTAATTGGACAGCCAATCGCTGCGGTTAATGCACCATTCAACAAAAAACTGCGCGGCGAGAGTAGTAACTGCTAGATAAAACCCTTTGATTCGTAAACTTGGCAGGCCAATCAAAATGCCAAAGAGGGCTGAAATAAGACCAGCAAAAATAAATATGATCAGGATGTTTAAATCGGGGAAGATCGTAGTGATCTTAAAGAAGGAATAGGCGCCGATTGCCATAAACCCGCCCGTACCAAGTGAAATCTGTCCACAATATCCAGTTAAAATGTTTAGACCTAAAGCACAAAGGCCCAGACCCAGGACCGGATAAAGCACGACTTGAAACAGGTAATCCGATCCGAAAAATACCGGATAAATTACTAAAAACGCCATAAAGGCGAAAAAAAAGTACCGGTCCTGAACGATCGGAAAGAGCTGCTGATCCGCACCGTATGTGGCCTTATATTGGCCTGTTTCACGATAAATCACCGTCTACACCCGCTCGATGATCTTTTCGCCAAACAAACCTTGTGGGCGGAACATAAGGAAGACCAATGCCAACACATAAGCAAACCACTCCTCGATGGATCCTCCAAGGGCATCTCCCCAGTAGAGTTCAGCAACTTTTTCCCCTACCCCAATTATCAGACCACCGACTATCACCCCTGGAACAGAGGTAAAACCACCCAGTATCAGAACTGGGAAAGCCTTCATTGCAATCAGAACAAGACTGAAATCTACGCTGCTGCTCGCCCCCCACATGATACCTGTTACGAGCGCAACGAGCCCGGCCACAGACCAAACGATCACCCACATGGACCGGAGTGGAATACCAACCGAAAGCGCTGCTTGGTGATCGTCGGCGACCGCGCGCAGCGCACGCCCAACGGTCGTCTTCTGAAAAAAAAGTGCCAAGGTCGCCACCAATAAAGCAGCACAAACACCTGCTGTTAAATCAAGTTGCTGCAACCGAATCTCACTCCCAAACATCGGTATCAACAGCGCGTCTCGACCAATATGCAACGCTTCTGTCGGGACGATTTTTTGCGAAGAACCGCCAAAAATGAATTCCCCAAAACCTTCAAGAAAAAATGCAAGCCCTATGGTTGCCATGAACAAAATGATTTGCGGCTGGTTCACCATTGGCCGCAACACAACGCGCTCGATAGCAAAGGACAAGCCCACCATGAATACCATCGCAACGAGGAGCGCCAACAGAATGCCAAAACCTGCGTCATAGACCGTGACCATACACATCACGGCGAGGACCATCATGACCCCCTGAGCGAAATTGAACACGCCCGACGCCTTGTAGATAAGGCAGAAACCGAGGGCGACGAGCGAGTACATCACTCCTGCCATCAGACCTTCGAGGATGATTTGGAGAAAGAAAACCGGATCCTCGACAATTTGCAGGACCGGATCAGCAGTAACCGAATAAAGAAAATCCATAGTTTCTATTTCTGCACTAAAGCATCAGACCACTATCATTCACGTGAAACACCGAGATACGCATCAATAACACTCTGGTTGCCGCGCACTTCATCTGGCGACCCGTCAGCAATCTTTCTCCCGTAATCAAGCACAACGACGCGATCAGAGATGTCCATAACCACGCCCATGTCATGTTCAATCAGAGCGATCGTCGTGCCAAATTCTTCATTCACATCAAGGATAAATCGGCACATATCCTCTTTTTCCTCGGTATTCATGCCAGCCATCGGCTCGTCCAATAACAGGAGTTCCGGTTCAGCGGCCAGGGCACGGCCCAACTCCACGCGCTTTTGCAAACCATACGGGAGGCGCCCAACCGGCGTCTTTCGGATCGCCTGAATTTCAAGAAAGTCGATAATCTCCTCCGCCTTTCGGCGATGCTCCAACTCTTCATTACGCGCCGGCCCAATATAGATCGCCTGCCAGATAAAGTTTCGATGCATCTTGGTATTACGACCCGTCATGATGTTGTCGAGCGTCGTCATTCCCCGGAAGAGCGCAATATTTTGGAAGGTCCTAGAAACACCGTTACGGGCAACGTCGGCCGGCTCCATCTTTGCTCGGCTTATTCCCTTATAGACAATGCTACCTTCATTCGCAGTGTAGAAGCCGTTGATTACGTTTAGCATCGACGATTTACCAGCGCCGTTAGGGCCGATAATAGCGAGAATTTCGTGTTCTCGAACTTCAAAACTAACGTCACTCAATGCCTGAACCGCACCGAAACTGAGCGAAACGTTGTTGACCTGCAGCAATGCCTCACCAATTTGTTTGTGATCAGTCACCATTTGGTCATGCCGCCTGAGCTTGACTAACATTTGGTGTAACCACCGAAACATCTTGAATTGCAAGTTCCGCCTTTATCGAGCCAGAGCGCCCGTCCTCAAATGTGACCTGCGCATCGATGAAGACCCTGTCACGATCACTGTACAGTGCGTCAATTAAGTCAGCATATTTTTCCGCAACAAACCCCCGTCGTACTTTGCGCGTCCGTGTAAGCTCGTTGTCATCTGGGTCAAGTTCTTTGTGCAGAATCAGGAACCTTTGAATCTGCGACCCACGCAATTGAGGATCTTCGGCAAGACTGTTATTAACACGCTCGATATCACGATTCACAAGGTCATAGACTTCTGGCCGTGCCGCAAGATCCGTGTAGCTAGTGTAGGTAATCCCTCTACGTTCGGCCCAGTTACCAACAGCCTCAAGATCGATGTTGATGAAAGCAGCCACCATGTCACGGCCATTTCCATGCGTCACGGCCTCGCGCACGTAAGGGCTAAACTTGAGCTTGTTCTCTATGTACTTTGGAGCAAACATTGTGCCATCGTTTAGCTTCCCGACATCCTTTGCGCGGTCAATTATCCGCAGCTGACCATCAGCGTCGATTAACCCAGCATCCCCTGATTTAATCCAACCGTCAGCAGTTTTCGTCTCCTCAGTTGCCTCTGGGTTTTTGTAATAGCCCTGAAATACACCGGGACTGCGGAACATTACTTCCCCATTGTCACCTATCCGCAGTTCGACACCAGGATAAGGAACCCCCACCGAATCGGGGTAAACCTCACCATCAGCCTGCCCCACTACAAGAGCAGTGGCTTCTGTCATTCCATATAGCTGTTTGATGTTCACACCAATCGATCGGTAGAAGGTAAAAATTTCCGGGCCAATTGCCTCACCCGCCGTGTAAGCCACCCGCATTTTTGAGAAACCCAGGTTATCCCTGAGTGGACCATAAACAAGGAACCTGCCCAGCCCGTATAGTAAACGATCTGGGAGAGAAACTGGTTTCCCATCCATTAAAGATGGCCCGATACGCTCCGCTACCTTCATGAAATAATAAAACATCTTTCGCTTCAACCAAGCAGCATCTTCTATCCTGACCATCACCGTGGTGAGGATATTCTCCCAGATACGGGGCGGCGCGAAGAAACACGTCGGACCTATCTCTCGTACATCTTGCAGGATTGTATCCGCGCTTTCCGGGCAGTTTACGGTAAAACCGATGCAAAGACTTTCGCCATAAGAAAATAAATGATCGCCAATCCAAGCCATCGGCATATAGGCAACCAAACTCTCATTCACCGTTAACTTATCGTGTGCAATGCCACTCCGGGACGTAGTAATTACGTTGTCATAACTCAGCATGACGCCCTTGGGCTTACCCGTTGTGCCCGAGGTGTAGAGCATAACTGCCAGATCGGTTCCCTGAGTCTTCTGGATCTGTTCGTCAACGAATTTTGGATTTTCTGCGGCAAACGAAAATCCCTGCTCTCGTGCCGCAGCGTAAGACATTAGGCCATGCTCTTCGTAATTTCGCAAACCTCGGTCGTCCTCATAAATGACAAAATCGAGATTAGGCAATTTGTCGCGGATAGATAGCAGCTTATCGACCTGCTCCTGATCTTCGACGATGGCAAAGCTGATTTCTGCATGTTCGAGGATGTACACCATCTCATCAGCAATCGAGTCTTGATAGATGGGCACCGGAACTCCACCCAACATTTGAGTTGCCATAATTCCAAAATAAAGTTCGGGGCGATTATCACCTATGATTGCCAACTTATCTCCACGATTGAAACCGCACTTCGCGAGGTTATTCGCCATGGCACGGGCCTCTTCCATATATTCACGCCAAGTCCATGACTGCCAAATACCGAAATTTTTTTCCCGGATCGCTACACTGTCTCCAAGGTGGCGTACCAAATCGTCCAAAAGTTTTGGAAACGTGTCCAACGTTGTTGAACCTGAAGTTTCTAATTTCTGAATCATGCGATTTTGGCGGAAACCATGTTCCCCCGTAGGGTTACGAGGTAATTTCGGCACGCCCTCCCTCAAAATGAAAGCCGACCTCAACGACAGCGAAAAGTCGGCAGATTATTTTCGTTAAACGGCCTGCTGACAAGACCCATCAGCAATTCTATCTCGCAAACCGTGCCGGGGGCACTCGCATAGCGACACCAGCGCCGAAAACTTTTAACCAGAGTAGACTAGAGTAGCGTTCTAACAAGCTTCCGGGTGAGCACATTATCAAGCAGTATCCTTTGTAGTGCGGGCAGCAACAACGTCCTCCGCCAGTTTGCCAGTCAATTCCTGAAGTCTATCAAACTCACAGTCAAAACTGCCAACACCGCGCGTCAGAGAACGCAGCTCGATAATTAGGTCGTGCGTTTCTACCTGAGGAAGCTGAGCTGACACGGAATCCCAGCCCTGCCAACCCTCGCGGGCTTCAAAACCCGAGATCTGGCCACGTCGGCCACTCAACAATCGTTGAATATACGGTGTAAACTCATTGGGCACATGAACATGAACCGTATAAACTGGCTCCAATAGTACCGGGCTGCATTGGGGCATACCTGTGCCCATTGCTAACCGTCCAGCGGTGGTAAACGCGAGCTCAGAACTATCCACAGCGTGATAGGATCCAAACACTAACGTCACGGCCAAATCAACTACTGGAAAGCCCAGAGGACCGCGTTCACAATACGCAGCCACACCGTTCTGGACAGCCGGAATATACTGCTTTGGTACGACACCGCCAGCGATCTTATCGTGAAATTCAAAGCCGCTACCGCGTGGCAATGGTTTGATATCCAAGAACACATCGCCAAATTGGCCGTGTCCACCGCTTTGTTTCTTGTGCCGACCCTGTATTCGGCTTACTGGCTTCCGAATTGTCTCCTTATAGGGCACTGCAGGTCGGTCCGTAACTAAGGGTAATGAATATTTGGTACGTGCCCGCGCAAGAGCAATCTGAAGGTGAATTTCACCTTGACCCCTTAGTAACATTTGGTGTGTCTCGGCGTCCGCCTCAAAGCTAAGGGAGCGGTCTTCCTCAACCAGCTTCTGTAGAGCATCCGACAATTTAACCTCGTCTTGACGACTTTCGGCCTTAACCGCAAATGCGTAAATTGGTGCCAACACCTCGACCTTTAAAACATCTGGCGCACTTATCTCGCCATTGGTCGATAAAATATCACCCGTCTTCACCCCATCCATACGTCCAAGTGCTACAATATCACCACCCCTGGACTCGGACAGTTTGTTGATCTCCTGGCCGACCATGCGGTTAACACTTGCCACACGTTGACCATTGAGCGAAGCACCATCCCTGAGTGCACCACACCATATACGAATCAACGACATCTTCCCACTCGAAGCGGTATGGTACGTCTTGAGAACTTGCGCAACACATTCGGCGCCTTTGTCCAGGCCAACGCGGGCAGCTGTCACCGAGTTTTCAGGAACGTCGTGTCGGAGAGACTTTAGTAGTCGGTGTACACCGAGTCCGGACTCTGCGGCACCAATCAATACCGGTGCAATTTTTGCAGCCCCAAATGCTCCATTCCAATTTTCATAAGCCTCTTCTAGCGAAGGAATATCATCCTCCAGCAGACGTTCGAGCAAAGTATCGTCGAAGTCAGCTAGAGCCTCGAGAAGTTCAGTGCGAGTTCCTTCAAGGTCGGCTTGCATCCCTTCCGGCACATCAATTGTTGTCGATTCTGCATCCGAGGCATACCTGTGGCAACGTCGGTGTATCACATCCACATAACCTGTCACTTCATCCGCTTCAACAAGCGGTAATTGGCGGAGCGCAAGTGGACGCTGGGTTAGACCACCCAGCGCTGACACAAACGAGTTCAGATCCGTGGTCAAACGATCCATCTTATTCACGAACACGAGGAACGGTATTTTGTGAACGTCTAAAAACCGCAGCAATGGTGTCATTGCCACAGCACGATCGGCGTCAGCCTCGCACACCACCACCGCCGCATCCACGCCAACCAGCGCATCCAGAGACTCCTGTAATAATTCTATAGAGCCAGGACAATCGAGTATTGTAAACGTTTCTCTTCCGAACTCGAAAGTTGCGGTAGAAATTTCCACGCTCATATTACGGGATCTTGCTTCTGGCGATGAATCACCGACAGTATTTCCTTCCTTTATTGTCCCCTTGCGCGAAATCGCGCCAGCTGCAGATAATAAGTTCTCGAGCAAAGTGGTTTTGCCGCTGGAATAGGGCCCAATCAGCGCGATACTTCGCGGGCCGGACGCTGGTTTATTCGCCATCTCTTTGCCTGTTTCTTTTTAATTGTGATCCACTACCGACCCAACCAAGGTCGGGAGTTGGAAGACGATCCTCCCCTGAGTCGATTTCTTCGGGCTGAGCGCGCATGGCCAAAAAACCTGCATCGCGTACGATGGCTC
>Ga0310122_10003416_pt1 | contig 10058 bp, 7 predicted proteins | sample CB6_Bottom_1051__FD_203503 | JGI IMG/M metagenome (GOLD analysis project Ga0310122, IMG submission 203503) | Marine microbial communities from Western Arctic Ocean, Canada - CB6_Bottom_1051 | ecosystem: Environmental > Aquatic > Marine > Oceanic | place: Canada: Western Arctic Ocean | collected...
GATTGCTACCGAAAGATCTCCCGAAGGGTTCCCTGCCCCACCCGGTGTCATGATGGACCAGAAGAGAGCATGGTTAGCGTAGCCACCCCCATTATTTCTCACAGCGCCTCTAATCGACTCTGGGAGTGCATCGATGTCAGCAAGTAAATCCTCCACGCTATGCGCGTGAAGGTCGGAATGGCTTGCCAATGCAGCATTCAGATTGTTTGTATACCCCGCGTGATGTTTACCGTGATGGATTTCCATCGTTCGGGCATCGATATGGGGCTCGAGCGCGTCGTGATTGTATCCGAGCTCCGGAAGTTCGAATGGGTAGGCCATGTAGTATGACTCCTTAGCTCCGTTAGTATCAGAATAAGCAGGTTCGCTTCCACAGGTGCGCTGTTCGAGTGTTACCCTCCTCCAGCTCTCTTGGCTGCAACCGCCACCCACGGTTTTCTCTCGAAGTAGCTCCTAGTCTCTTCGACAACGGTTGGGGCGAGGAGAATCAGGGCAATCAAGTTCGGCCAGATAACGATAGCGAGCAGGACGTCACCTAACGCCCACACAACTGCGAGTGGAAGCACAGCCCCCAGGAAGTGAGCTGCCAGGTAAAACACTTTATAGGGTAAGAGTGCACGTTGCCCGAAAAGATAGTGGGCACATCGATCTCCGTAGTAACTCCATGAAATCGCGGTCGAGATCCCAAAAAGCAGCACGCCAAACACGACGATTAGATGACCCCAATCCCCGAGAGGAGCTAGGCCTTTACGGAAGGCTGCAGCTGTTAGGGGCGCAGCGTTCTCCACGGCATCACCATACAGCGAAGAAAGAGTTTCTCCTGAAGCGCTAACCGCTGTTCCTAGCGCAGGGAAAACCGTTCCCGTGAACGACTGTATCTGGTCTTCATCAACATATAGTCTGTTTACAGGCGCTTCATGCCACGAAACGAGCGGAGCACCCACTCCGTTCTCCACATGTGCACCATCGAATATCACAATCGCCTCGGGTGTCCCGACGCCCTCGTATCTATTTTCCTCGATCTGAGCCGTATATGTGATGTCCCCTCCAGCGAGGGTGATCTCCGTTGGGAAGCGTTCCGAATAGGTTCCCATCAGAATAATGACAAGACCCGTGAAGGAGCAGATCACGATGGTATCGATGAACGGCTCGAGCAGCGCAACCACACCCTCAGATACCGGCTCCTCCGTTTTCGCAGCAGCATGCGCGATAGGTGCAGAGCCCTGGCCAGCCTCGTTCGAGAAAAGACCCCGACGCACACCCCACATCAGAGTAACGATGAAGACACCCGCGCCCACGCCAGCGATACCTGCCTGTGGATTAAACGCTTCAGTGAAGATCGTTCTAAACGCTCCCGGTACTTCACCGATATTCATCAGGATGATAAGCAGGGCACCAGCGAGGTAGATAGCCGCCATGATTGGTATAAGCACTGCAGTCACCCGCCCAATACGCCTGATCCCACCAAGGATCACAGCAGCGACAACCCCTGCGGTGATCGCTCCGGTAACCCATAGAGGAACCCCAAAAGCCGTGCCCAACTGATCGGCAACGGTGTTCGCCTGCACTGCGTTTCCGGTAAGGAACGCGGTAAAGGCAAGCATGAGGGCGAAGAAAACGGCCATCGGCTTCCACTTAGGCCCCAGCCCCTTCTCGATGTAGTACATCGGTCCGCCTGCGACCGTCCCACGCTCATCCTCAATCCGATACCTCTGAGCCAGCGTAACCTCCGAGTACTTTGTCGCCATGCCCAAGAAGGCGGTCACCCACATCCAGAAGAGCGCTCCGGGGCCGCCAAAGTGAATAGCCATCGCTACGCCAGCGATATTTCCGATCCCCACCGTAGCTGATAGAGCGGTGGTCAATGCCTGGAAGTGTGATACGTCTCCTGGGTCGTCTGGGTCGTCGTATCTTCCACTCGTGACGCCAAAGCCATGTCCTAGGCGGGTAACCTGAACAAACCCGGTCCGGATTGTGAGGTACACACCCGTGCCAAGAAGAAGGATCACCATAACCGCGACCTGCTCGCCGCCGATCCTCGGACCGATGTTGATGATCCACTCGTTGGCGAAGTCTATGAGTGGCTGCAGAAGGCGATTTAAGGCTTCTAACCAATCCATGTGCGTCTATTCCCTATGAGGCAAATGGGTGGAAATGAGGACCAATCATCCATCTAGCTAAGCGCCCGCGAGAACCACGTCACAGATGTGGGCCGCAACCATGCAGGCAAGCAACTGGTGCGCTCGCTTGACGATCTCGTCCACTGATGGGGTTTCTTGGAACATCTCCTCCGCCTTATCACGCAATTCGGGGATGGTTGGCAGATGGGGAAGTGACATCTCGGCGATTCGTGTTTCGAGCTGGTCTCTGGTGCGCTTCGCTCGGTCAGCGAGATCTTCCAGCGTGTGGGACTCAGCCCATGATTCCCTGACCCGAGATGAGATGACCTCAACACTGAACGAGCCAGCCAACTCGGTGGCGACCTTATCCAGCACCTTCCGTCCGATGGGGTTCAACCCCCGGACTACCTCGTCGGGAGGCGTTCTAAGATCCCAAACCAAACCAAACCAGGACATGACTTTCAGGATATAGTAGGAGATGTCGATCTCCCACCAACGGAAACCTTGACGGGTCGAACTCTGGTAGTGGTGATGGTTATTGTGCCAACCTTCCCCGAGTGTAATAAGCGCCAGGAAGAAGTTGTTACGCGAGTCGTCTCCAGTCAGATAACGCTGTGAACCCCACACGTGAGCCAGAGAGTTGATAGCAAACGTACCGTGGTAGACAGCAACAGTACTCCAGAAGAAGCCGACTACAAGCATGGGCCAGCCACCCCACAACCACACGACGAAGCCGAGCAGGAACGCGGGTGCATAATTCGTCTTGTTGAGGATTACAAGCTCGCGGTATTGCGTGAGATCTCGGACAGTTTCAGCATTGGGCTTCCAATTTTTCGGGTTGAAGATCCAACCGAAGTGCGAGTACCAGAAGCCGAAGAGACCGGGAGAGTGAACATCTTCTGGGGTGTCTGAGTGCAGGTGGTGGTGCCGATGGACTGCTGCCCACCAGATTGCGCCACGTTGAGCAGATGTTTGACCTAAGAACGCAATAAAGAACTGCATTACTCGGTTGGTCTTGTAGGACCGGTGACTGAAGTAGCGGTGGTATCCTGCTGTGATGGCCCACATGCGAACAAAGTAGAGGGTCACCGCAACCCACAAAGCCTGCAGGGTCACTCCAGTCCATATAGCTCCAAAGCAAGCAAGATGAACGAGAATGAATGGGATCGTGGTGGGGTAGACGATATCGTCTTGCGGCGCGTGGGCGTGGTCGCGGGCCACTCCCTTTCCTCCGGTCGAAAGGTGGGCAAGAGTGCGCAACAACGGCCGAACGTAATGGAGGACCCTCAAGCCGCCAAGGATTGACGAGATTCCATAACACTATGAGTGTTTGCATTAGTTAGTGATTCCGACCCCACAGTCGGTGTGAATCCGTCACTAAGCTTCGAGTTCGACGTTCACCTGTCGACCAAAGAAACCCATGAGCGACACCGTAGTAATGCCGAAAGAGCAAAGGACAGCAGTCCAGCCAGAATACAAAGTGAAAGACCTCTCACTCTCCGAGTGGGGGCGCAACGAAATACGTCTCGCCGAGCATGAAATGCCGGGGTTAATGGCGGCGCGTGCCGAGTACGGACCAGAACAGCCGCTCCTAGGGCTCAAGGTAGCCGGCTCACTCCATATGACTGTTCAAACGGCCGTCTTGATCGAAACGCTCATGGATCTTGGAGCTGATGTCCGTTGGGCTTCGTGCAACATTTTCTCCACACAGGACCACGCAGCTGCCGCAGTCGTGGTTGGAAGGGAGGGAACACCGGAAGCGCCTAGCGGCGCTTCCGTCTTCGCTTGGAAGGGTGAGACACTAGAGGAGTACTGGTGGTGTGCGAACCAAATGATCACGTGGCCAGACGAATCAGGACCTGACCTCCTCGTTGACGATGGAGGAGATGCGACGCTGCTCATTCACAAAGGCGTCGAGTTCGCTGCACCGGAGGGGGTTCCAGATTTCAACCCAAGAAACGAGCCCGAAGAGTGGGGAGTGATCTTGGAGTTGATCCGTCGCACGCTCACCGACGACCCGGGAAAGTGGGCACGTATCTCATCGTCTATCCGCGGCGTGTCCGAGGAGACTACAACCGGCGTCAAGAGACTCTATGAGATGGAAGAAGCCGGGACTCTCCTCTTCGCCGCAATCAACGTCAACGACTCAGTCACAAAGTCGAAGTTTGACAATCTTTATGGGTGCCGGCACTCAGTAGTCGACGGGTTGAACCGAGCGACTGATGTCATGCTCTCTGGCAAAATCGCAGTGATCCTCGGGTACGGCGATGTGGGCAAGGGCTGCGCACAGGCACTCAAAAGCCAAGGCGCCCGAGTGGTCGTAACTGAAATCGACCCCATCTGCGCACTTCAAGCGTTAATGGAAGGGTACTCTGTCCTGAGGCTTGAAGATGTCTTGGAGACCGCTGACGTATTCGTGACTGCAACCGGGAACCGCGACATCATAACGGCTGCAGACATGGCCTGCATGAAGGATAAGGCCATCGTGGCGAATATCGGCCACTTCGATAACGAGATCGACATGGCTGGGTTAGCAGATGTACCAGGGATCGTCAAGAGCGAGATAAAACCACAGTATCATGAATGGACTTTCCCGGATGGTCACTCCGTTCTGATCCTTTCGGAAGGACGGCTTATGAATCTAGGGAACGCGACAGGACACCCGAGCTTCGTGATGTCAGCATCCTTCACGAACCAGGTCATCGCTCAGATCGAACTTGCTCGTAATCCTGACAAGTACGAGAAGCGCGTTTATGTGCTCCCAAAGCACCTCGATGAGAAAGTCGCCAGACTCCATCTGGATAAACTTGGAGCCAAACTAACCGAACTCACGAATGAGCAGTCAGAATACATCAGCGTGCCCAAGGAAGGGCCGTATAAGCCTGACTACTACCGCTACTAGAGATACCTGGGCGTCTCACTACGCCCCCTATTTCAACCTTCTGATGAAGTCCAAACGTCACATCCCCCACATCAAGCCGCTGAAGGATGTCTCCTTCCGTTCCCTCGTAGGAGATGTTGATGCGATTGGCAGCATCGAACTCGCGAGCTTGGTCGAAATCCACATCGACTCGAATCCGGTCGAGAATCGTACCATCCAGCTGAACCCCAAATCGGATATCGGGATTCAGTTGGGGGACTAAGTTTGCGTTGCAGCTGACCTTGAACTGCTCGTCGCACGGCTGGAAGCGAGTCCGGTTCCCTCCAAGCTCCATGCGGTTTGTGACATTAAACGCGAGATCGGCGTATTCAGTCTGAAACCTGGGAGTGACCTCCTGACTCTCAGTGCCATGCAAAGCTGTGCGTGCAGAAGGCAGAGATGAGTCGGGCACCGCTCGAAGTTCTTCGAAGCTACCTACCCGCCGCCTCAAGATCAACGGAAACAAGGGTTCGAGACTGACAACATCCTGACTCTTGGCCGTGAACCCTAGTGAGAGTGGAATATTGGGTATTCTGAAAACTGCATCACCGACACGTATTTCCTGGAGACCAAGACGCAAGTGAGGTCCTTTCTGGGCAGCAATGAGTCCGGACAAGAACGACGTGCGGAAAACTGAGAGGTCAGATTTTAGTATCGTGTCTCCGACCAAAATCGCCGATAAGGGAAGCTCAGATAGTCGCGTACTAGCCGCACCCCCGAGAACAGGCACAAGGGTCAGCAGCGCGGTGACGGTGATTCTTCTTCGCACGAGTGGGATCAGTAACCGAACAGACTGACGGTCCGGAGTGTAGAGGGTGGCGACCGGTAATGAAGGGCGTGCCCTGAATGTAGCCGGACGGAATACCTAGCTTCCGGATGGGTAGCCTTACTCGAACATGGTGCGTGTGGAGTAGAGATGCGCTTGAGAGTCCTCACCAGGTACCTGATAAAGATCCATATCGGGCCCTTTCTGTTCGCCTTGGCGACGATTACTGGGCTAATCTTCCTGAACGCAATCGCGCAGAGGATCGAAGGTCTGATCGGCAAAGGGCTTCCGTGGACGGTTGTTGTTGAGTTTTTGGTACTCTCCTTACCTCATACGATCGCGTTGTCCCTCCCCATGTCAGTGCTGGTAGCGGTTCTGTACTCGTTCACCGAGTTGGAATCATCGAATGAGATCACAGCTATGTCTGCGGCTGGTATCCGCCCCACCCGTGTTCTTGTACCCCTGCTCGGGATGGGAGCAGTTGTTACAGTGGCGATGCTCTACTTCAACGACCAGGTCCTTCCTGAGTCTAACCATCGGCTAAAGAACCTCCTGGTAGACATCGGTCGCAAGAGTCCGACTCTCGAACTACGCGAACAGATCGTCAACGAAATCAGAACCGAATCTGGCTTGGACGTCTACTTCATGACTGCTGATCGGATCGATCGGGTGGCCAACAAGCTGGAAGAAGTGACAATCTTCGACTCGAACAGCCCAACCCGAAAGCGCACAACGTATGCAGCCAGTGGTGAGATGGCCTTCAACGACGAGAAGACCGATTTATATCTCACGCTTTTTGATGGAGTAGTGCACGAGGTCCAAACTGACCGCATAGGTGGCTTCCAGCGGGTGTACTTTGACAAACAAATAATCCCACTCCGTAATGTCGGGAACGAGCTTGAGCGACGCTTTGGCGGAACAGACCGCTCGGATCGTGAGATGGGCTTCGCCCTTCTCAGCGAAAATGTGTCCTCAAGAGAAGCCGAACTCGATTCCGTCAGAATCGACAGTCGAGAAAAAGCTCTCCAAGCACTACGTCTGGCATTAGGACGCCCCGTCGACGAGGACACTGCTCTGGTTGGGACGATGCTATTGTACCAGTCACGTAACCGAAACGGAGCCTTTAGCGACGGGACCTCTCTCCTCGCCCGAGATCCAATCACGCAGTCAGTCGTAATCTCGAGTCGTACCCGAGCCTCGCGGGGAGCAACTCTTCGAGCTTCCGCAAACCGCTACAAGGTCGAAATCCACAAGAAACTAGCAATCGCGTTCGCATGCTTGGTGTTTACGATCCTCGGGCCTCCACTTGCTTTACGTTTCCGCACCGGAGGGGTAGGTATGGTTGCAGCGACCTCAAGTGCGATCTTTGCGATTTATTGGCTGGGCCTGATCGGAGGTGAGACCCTGGCTGATCGGCGCTTCGCCGACCCAGCTATCACGATGTGGCTAGCCAATCTTGTCTTCCTTTCTGTCGGGATCGTCCTGGTCAGCCGCATGGGACATAAGGGCTCCGCTGTTAGAGGCAAGGCCATTCTTAGGCTCGCTCGTATCGGCAGAAGCCGCCATCAGGATCCTGAAGGAGCCTCTGCATAATGCGAATTCTAGACCGCTTGGTGGCTTGGACGTTCCTGCGCAACTTCTTGTTGTTCATCTTCGCCGCTCCTCCATTACTGATCCTCGGAGACCTTACTGAAAATCTGGATGACTATCTCGATCGAGGAATTGCTCTCACGGATATCGCCGTGGCCTACTTCTATCAACTCCCCCAGTTTATCCAGTGGTCCTTTCCAATTGCTGGCCTCATCGCAGCTGTTTTCACGGTGCACAACATGACCAGACACCGAGAACTCGTGGCGGCCAAAGCCGGAGGCATATCATTCCACAGGATCGTCTTGCCACTCGTAGTCGTAGGTGTGATGCTCACTGTGGTAGCTCTGGGTTTGACCGAGATCGTACCCAAGGGCAACCGGATTGCAGCGCAGATTCTGCGTGATGAAGACCCGATGCGCTCGTGGCGAAGTGATTTCGTCTACCAATCAGAGAATGGACTCATCTGGCAGGTGGACCGACTGACCGCCGGGGATGGTAGCATGTCAAATATCATCATCGAGCGGCCCCCGACCGCTAGTGTATCGGGGTTGCATGTAATCGCTGATGCAGCTATGTGGAATCCGCGCGACGGTTGGACCTTACGCCACGGATTTTTCCGAACTCTGACACCAGATTCAGCTGAGAAGTCAATAGAGTTCGATCGCCTGCAAATGGCCGAGCTAACCGAGAAACCCGAGGAGTTCCTGAAAACTCCCCGTGCGCCGGAGGAGATGACATATGCTGAGATTGATCACCTAGCAACGATCATCCAGAGAACGGGGGGGAATGCTAAGGAGTTACTAGTGAAACGTGAGCAGAAACTCGCGATCCCCTTCGCAACGCTCGTAGTGATTCTATTTGGAGCACCGCTTGCAACGAGCAGCAGGCGCGGTGGAACCGCCTTAGGGGTAGGCATCTCTCTCGGAACTGTGCTTTTCTACATCCTCATGCTCAAGGTGAGCGCAGCATTTGGTGAGATTGGGGCGCTGTCACCGGTCGTGGCCGCTTGGCTGCCGAACGTCGTGTTCCTAGGGGTCGCGGTGATCCTGTTAGTACGGGTGAGAACGTAGTGGGTCTTCTGAACAGAAAGCCTAACGAAATTCCTGAATCTTAGACCCGCTGGATAGTCAGCCTGGGGGGTTGAGGCCAAAATGACTCGATGGGAACCCCGCCCCACGCTGAGCAGGGCATTCTATAAGGCTCATAGTCTGGGAAATGACTATCTCATCTTCGAGGAGGGATCCGGATGGGTTGCAACACCTGATGCAGTCCGTGAGATCTGCAATCGGAACCGGGGAGTCGGCGCTGATGGTATAGTGGTACTCCTGCAAGAGCTTGCTGGAAGCTTGCCCCAACTGCGCATGTTCAATCCGGACGGCAGCGAATTCGAGCGCAGCGGAAACGGACTACGAATCCTAGCTACTTATCTCCATCGAGAAGGCCGGGTGGGTGATGCTCCATTCGAAGTCATCGTAAGAGGCGATCTCGTCGGCATCACCGTGCACGGTGTGCAAGATCGGACCTATGATATCTCAGTGGAGATGGGGCGGGCAAAAGTGGGTGCTGATTCGGTAGGCCTTGATCCTTCCTCGCTCGATGGATCCGGGCGAATCATTGGACCGGGTGGATCGCGCGTTCACGTGATCCCAGTCTCAGTCGGCAATCCCCACTTGGTCGTATTTGTCCCCGAGGTGAGCAACACGTTATTGGAATCTCTCGGCCCATTCCTCGCGACTCATTCTGGTCTATCAAACGGTGCGAATGTGCAGTTAGCACGCCCGCTCTCGGCTAGCCGGCTCGAAGCAGCTATCTGGGAGCGCGGTGTGGGTCCTACCACCGCATCGGGTACAGGCGCCTGCGCGATTGCTGTGGCCGCAGTCTGGAGTGGGCAGGTCGAACCCGGCGTTGTGATGGTCGAGACGACAGGTGGCTCTCTCGAGATTCAAGTAAACGTTGAACTCGAGGTGGGATTGAGAGGGCCCGTCAAAGAGGTATGCACAGGCACTCTCACATAACCCATCTTACCGTAACTTGTCACCCCACATGGAGATGCTAGCTTTCTAGAACAATTTGACGGGCGATTTAAGGCGTATTGCGGCCCGCACGGTGCGTCCGGTGTGATGCAGCGGCGAACGAGCTAAAAAGCCCACGCCCCATCGCACCTGATCGCGAAGGGGCTTCTTTAGTCGAGGCAACCATGGTGTCAGTACCAGAAACAGAGCAACGCACGAGGGAGGAGCGTATTGACCTCGTGCGGGAACACCTCGACAGACGGATTTTAGTGATCGACGGGGCTATGGGAACAATGATCCAGCGCCACTCGCTTACCGAAGACGACTTTCGGGGGGACCGCTTTCCTGATCACACCTCATCTCTAATTGGTGCGAACGATGTACTCTCATTAACGCAACCAGCTTTGATCAAAGAGATCCACCGGGAGTACTTATCCGCCGGCGCGGATTTGATCGAGACTAACACATTCAACGCAAATCGCATTTCGCTCGCCGACTACGATCTCGAAGGACAGGCGAGAGAACTCAACCGTGAAGCAGCCCGCCTTGCATGTGCTGCAGTTACGGATGCTGAGCGAGATGACCCGGACCGTCCGAGGTGGGTCGTCGGAGCACTGGGGCCTACCAATCGGACCGCTTCGCTTTCCCCG
>Ga0310122_10003417_pt1 | contig 10055 bp, 8 predicted proteins | sample CB6_Bottom_1051__FD_203503 | JGI IMG/M metagenome (GOLD analysis project Ga0310122, IMG submission 203503) | Marine microbial communities from Western Arctic Ocean, Canada - CB6_Bottom_1051 | ecosystem: Environmental > Aquatic > Marine > Oceanic | place: Canada: Western Arctic Ocean | collected...
CGCTCAGGTTCAGGAGAGGGACGGCCAGCAGCTTGTCGTAGAGCCTTGGTGCACCGATCACGTCCAGCCCGGCGAAAAGAGCGAAGACGCTGACCCCGTACAGGAGCCCAAAGACCGCCTTTCCGAGGGGGGTGCGGGGCGAGGTGGAGGGGTCCGTCACCAGTAGATAGAGCCCGAGGAAGACCGCGCTGGGGATCTCCGAATCGATGAAGTAAGGAACTCCGGTCACCGTGAAGTACCCTGCGCTCCAACCGAAGAGCACCACGGCGGCGAGGCCGGAGACGAGAGTGATCGAGAAGTTGTACATCGCGATCAGGCCGATCACGAAGAGAAACGTGTAGATGCCCGGCGCCATGCTCAGCGTGGACGCGATCTCCTGGCCCCAGGTGAGATCCGTCGCGTTCATGGCGATCAATACCACCGAGAAGAGCCCCAACGAAAAGGCGGAGGGGTTGAAGATGTGCACCCGCCGGCCCTCCCGCGTCCAGCGCACGAACTCCTTGCCCAGGAACCCTACCGCGATCATCAGGAACTGCAGGTAGAACCAGTCGTCACGGAACCAGAGGAAGAGGTTCGTGCTGAGCACGATCGGGAAGACCCCGAACCCCAGGGCGTACGGCTGACGGCGGGACCACGCGAGGAGAATCCCGAAGGCGTAGGCGAAGAGGAGCTGCGCGAGGAGGAGCCACGCGTGCTCGTAGACCGGCCTCCAGTACCACCCCCAGTATCCGAACACGGAGAGCTGGAGGCATGCCTGAAGGTAATGCTGTGCTCGCAGGACAATCGAAAAGGCTGGGGTAGTGCGCTCCTCCTTCATCCCGAGGAAGAGCCATGCCTGCCAAGCCAGGAGCGTGCCCACTGAGGCGAAGACCGACCACACCAGGACGTGATGGTCCCGAACCCGCTCCACGAACGCGATAGGGACGAGGGCGAGGGTGAAGGACAGCGGAACCCAGAAGTGTCGACTCGGAGGTGCCGCCAGCGCAGGGGCTGCCTCAGCTGCTCGCTGCTTCTCTTGCCGGCGCTCCTTCCCAGGGGGCCGGGAACTTGTGGGCACCATCGGTCCTCAACGGGCTGGAGATTCCCCCTCGGTGCTCTTAGTAGCGTGCACTGAAGGCGTTCTGGTGAACCGTTTCACGCTAGTCGACGGAAGGCGAGGGAGCAAACGCGACCGTCGCTAGCACCTATGCCTCGCGAGAAGAACCCCGATGAACGATGCGATGATAGAAGAACGTGAAGCATAGGCAAAACAAAAGCCATTTGGCGGGCCAGGTAACGTGAGCGGCGGGAGCAGACCGGTCAACATGAGGACTACCCTCCGCCCCGGAGACGATAAGACCATCGTCTTGGTTCCTTAGAATGCCCCAACTTCTTGGGCCGCCGATGGCTCAAGGTCTAACATAGGAAGTGGTACCATACTTGGGGGCACGTCACTGACCGAGGCGGCCGAGTGAGCTACGCCACTCGGCAGGAGAAGGGGCGACTGCTTTGCCAGAAACTGGCCGAGAGGCCACGATCCCGGCCAGGCGCTACGGTGCCCATCGGCCCGACGGTTCGGAGGGCTTTGGACCGAATCTTGACGGAGCGTCCGGGTATCGGCATCGGCTCGGCGCCGTTGTTTCCGACCCCGGACGACGACACTAGGCCTGTCACGCGCCACCTGGCCGACAAGTGGTTGCGCGAGGGCGAGAAGCTGGCGAGCGTGGAGCCGCAGAAGGGGAGCCTCTGGCACGCCTACCGCCGCAAATGGGCGACGGAGCGGAAGCACCTGCCCGTTCAGGACGTGGCGCGGGCCGGTGGCTGGAAGTGCCATGCCGTGGTGCAGGACATCTACACCCAAGCCGATAACGAGACTATGTTGCACGTCGTGTTGGATGCCGGGGAGCTTCGGGAGGCGCGGTGAGAACCAACCCCAAAACCAACCCCGTCGAGATTTTGCGCTGGCAGCCGGTCGGCGTTCGTGGCTTAGTTGCCGGAAGAACTACAAAAATGGGGCGTAGCTCAATTGGCAGAGTGCCTGGCTGTTAACCAGGAAGTTGGTGGTTCGAGTCCACCCGCCCCAGTAGCGTAAGAGAATACTTTGCAAGGTTTTATGGCCTTGTGGGGCTTTCCAGACCAAGCGCCCACCGAATGCCCCCGACGACGTGGGCTCGGAAAACCGGGTCGTTGCTCCAGATATCGTCCCGATGTCCGAGCGAAGTGTAGAACGATCTTCCCTCGCCGAAGTCTTGGTACCAAGCCTGGGGATAGTCGCCACCTAGCTCCATATCCTCGAGCCCCTCCAGGTCGGTTTTCCCGGTGTCGATGCTGAGCAATACATGCACACGCTCCCGTGACAATCCGATTGGGATCCGGTTGCCGAAGAGTACGTCCACATTCTCTTCCGGACGGTCTGCGGTCCACGCGGCGGTGCCGTATTGGTAGAACTCGTCTATGATCGGCCAACTGTCTCCCAACATTCTTGTTGCGGGATGTCCTGTGTCCTCGACCTTGAGAACGAAGACCCGGTTCTGCTGGATCGCGCGGCGGAAATAGCCGCCCAGCATCTCCCCGAACTCCGGATGATCGTAGAGCGTCAGGGCAGCGCAGTGGACCCCGATGAACCCACCGCCACCTCGCACGAAGTCGATCAGCGCACTCTTCTGCGAGTCCGTGAGAGGCAGGTTACCGTTGGTCATCATCATGACACCGTCGAACTGGGCCAGGTACTCCGCGTCGATCATCGAAAGATCCAGGCTCGCGGCATCCTGTTGGTATCCCTGAAGCGCCGTCACCTCGAAGCCTGCGCTCGGGCCCCACGAGGCCACCGCGCGCTCGGCAGGGCCGAGGCTGGTGTGCTTGTATAATCCAGCGTGGGTGAGGAATAGCAGCTTGCTGGGCTGCTGCTGAGACGCTGCTCGCTCGCCGAGGAGGGCAGCTCCGGCCACCGCCAGGATGCAGCTGATCCATAGTGTCGAGGCCGGCGGGCACCGTCGTTTCACAACCATTGCAGGGCCTCCTATTTAGCGTCAACATCCGAGAGCGTGGAGTTTTTCTCTTCGGGTCTACCCTCGTCATGATCTCTTTCCCCTTGCCGACTCTCTGCCCTGCGCGGGCGGCTAGTGCCCCGGCACCTTACCCGCCCGCGCCTACAAACGCTGGGACCCTCACGAGCACGTAGGTGATGTGCCCCCCTTCCGGCACTAGGTAGCTGTGAGGGGTCTCCTTCGGAATGTGGATCAGATCCCCGGGGCCCACAGGATGCCGCATTCCACCGGCGATGCCCGTGCCCCGGCTACCTGTGCGGTTGAGCATTTCGCCGCCCACGAGCAAGGTCCCTTCGCCGCTCTGGACAAACACGACATCGATGATGTCATCGTGTATCTCGGGGATTCCGTCGGCGTCCCGATGAATGAATCGGAATCGGTGGGCTCCGCTGGGGTTGCCGTAGTCCGCCAGAGTCTCGCGGGCGGAGTGGTCCTGGCCCACCCTGGTCGAGAGGGCCGCATCTTGCCGTGCCAGCTCCGAGGATTTCCACATTGCGAATCCCGGTGGGTCGAACTGAAGTACCGGCGCGTTGGAAAGGACAACGGGCTCGCCTACGAACGCCGGGATCCTCACGAGCACGTACGTGATGTGGCCCCCTGCCGGTACCAAGTAGCGGTGAGGGGTATTGGCCGGAATGTGGATGATGTCGCCGGGGCCCAGTCTATACCGCGTCCCACCCGCAATGCCCGTGCCCAGTGTACCTGTGCGGTTGAGCATTTCGCCGCCCACGAGCAGGGTCCCTTCGCCGCTCCTTATGAATACGACGTCGACGCCGTCGTCATGTATCTCGGGGTTTCCGTCCGTGTCCCGATAAATCAATCGGAAGCGGTAGGCTCCCGGGGGGTAGCCGTAGTCGGTGAGCGTCTCACGGGCAGAGCCGTCCTGGCCCACCATGGTTGAGAGGGCCGCATCCCGCTGTTCCAGTTCCGAAGAACTCCACATGACGAATCCCGGCGGGGCGGCCTGAGGCACGGGCGCGAGGACAACAGCAACTATCAAGGCATGAAGTGGCACGATCATGGGTTACGCCTCCTCTCGAACTCCTCCACCAACGGGGGCGACAGAGGGTACACGTCGCGGAACCGATAGCGCTTCTCCAGTAGCAGCTCGAGCTGGAACTTCTCTCGGGCTTCACTGGAAGCCGCATACTCCAACACGTCGTCGAGAAGCTCCGGCGGGAAGAAGAAGATTCCGCCGTCGTCCCCGACCACGATGTCACCCGGCAGCACCGTCACGCCGCCGATCCGGACTGGCACGTCGTACTGCACGCCGAGCCAGGAAGTGGTATGCGGGTCCGAGAACCGATGTAGCACCGGGAAGCCCTCGAACCGGTCGTCCTGCAGTCCGACGAAGTCGCGCATGCCACCGTCGATGACGACACCCGCCGCCCCCCTCATCTGGATTCCGGTGGCTCCCATGTCACCGAAGAGATTGTGGCCGTCGCTGCCTCCGAGCTCGGCGACCACCACATCGCCGGGCTGGGCTTCTTCGGACGCCCGCGCATAGTATCTGCGATCCCAGTCCCCCTCCTCGGCAAGGACCCTGGCCGCTCGGACCAGGTCCGGCCGCGGAGGAAGGAACCGCATCGTCAGAGCCCGCCCCACCAAACGTTCGCCGGGACGAGTGTTGGCGAATCCCCGAGCATAATTCGTACGGTACTCACCGACTGCTCCGAAGATGACCTCGAGGGGGATCGATCGGAGCTGATCGAGCTGGTCCTGCGTCACCTCGGGCCGGCTCGGCGACAGGACGTCCATGATCGCCGAGTACGACGTTCGGTTCGTCCTGAAGCCGTCGGGTACTCGTACATCGGGTCTGAAGGTCTGGTCGAAGGGTTCCTGCGCGTACGCCCCTCCGGCCAAGATGAGAAACGTCACCAGGGTGAAGGCGTGAGTCCGGTACATGGCAATTTTCTCCGAATCAAGGTTGTACGGCTAACGCTTCCGAATCACACGCCCCACCAACGTGCCCGTAAACTCACCGGAGGATACGGCGGCCTCTCCGTTCACGAATACGTCGATCATGCCTTCGGCGAGTTGATGGGGCCGGGTAAAGGTGGCGGGGTCGTTCATGAGCGCTAGATCGAAGACCACGACGTCGGCGTAGGCTCCGGGGCGCAGCACGCCCCGGTCTGCGATACGCAAGACCTGCGCGGGCAGTCCCGTCATGCTCCGGATGGCAGCGGCGAGGTCCACGATCCCTTCCTCCAGCACGAATTGGCGAATTTTTCTGGGAAAAGTGCCGTAGGATCTGGGATGAGGCACACCCTCCATCCATGGCACGAGACTCCCATCCGAAGCCGTCATGTTCCAGGAGGGAGTCATCAGCGTCCTGACGTCGTCGTCGTGCATGTTGTGGGAGATGATGCTGACGCCTCCCCGTTTGAGGAGATCGATCGCCGTGTCGATCGGATCCTCGCCGCGCTCTCGTGCGAGATCTGAGAGGAGCCGCCCCTCGATCGACTCGTCGAAGCGCACTCGCCGGAACTGGATACGATCCGCCCCAGCCCTTCTGGCCAGATTTTCGACCATCGCCGCGCGGATGTCGGCCATGACCCCGGGACGGTCGAAGCGCGCCATGAGTGAATCGGTGCCACCGGCCTGGGACCATCGGGGGAGAAGGGCCGCGCCGAGACTGGTGGAGGACGCCGCGTAGGGGTACTGATCGGTGTAGACCTCGATACCCTCTTCCCGGGCAGCTTCGATTCGCCGGGTGATGACCGACCCGAACCCCCATACTCGTGGGCCCAATGCCTTGACATGGGTGATCACGCCTGGAATCCCGGCCCTGCGGGCGACGTCGATCACCTCTTCCACCGCTGCCACGAGGCCGACGCTGTAGTCGGTTTCGTCGCGAATATGGCTTGTATAGGCCCCCCCGAAGGAGGCCACCACCTGCGCCAAATCAACGATCTCTTCCGGATCCGAGTAGCTCCCCGGAACGTAGAACGTCCCCGACGACAACCCGTACGCACCCTGCTCCATGCCCCTTCGCACCAAGCCGCGCATCTCCTCCATCTCCCCAGCGGTCGGTGCGCGATCTTCGGCTCCCAAGATGAGGCGGCGAATCGAACCGTGGGGGACCAACTGTGCAGTGTTTACACCCAAACCGTCACGTAGGAGTGCGCTCCTCTGACGAGCCAGGTCTACGGGGCCTCCGCCGTCGGGATTGATCACCACGGTCGTGAGCCCCTGGGCCAGCAACGGCTCTGCGTGGCTGAGTCCCGCCGTGGCCAGACCAGGCCCCGCGTGCGAGTGGGCGTCGATGAAGCCCGGGGTCACGTACAGTCCCGTGGCGTCGATCTCACGCCCCGCCGTGGCCGCTCCGAGATCTCCGATCGCCGCAATTCGGTCTCCGTCCAGGGCCACGTCGGCAAGGAACCACGGGTTGCCCGTTCCGTCGATCACCCTCCCGTTTCGAATGATGACGTCATAACTCTGAGCGTGAGCGTTCGACGGAGTGGTCAGCGCCAACGAAAGGGCGAGCAGTGAACCGACTGTGGAGTCACGGAACGTACGCATCTCTCTCCTTACCGGCGAAGGACTCTCCCGTCGTATTTCTCGGACAGCTCGGGGTCGTTAAGGCCCCTTCACGGGTTGGGTAAGGTGAGGGGCGGGGTCAGCCTGGGCAACATCAGGGCTCAAAGAACTCACTGAGGGTCGAGTGGCCGTACGTCCGGTAGCAGGCCCCCCGGAGAGGCCGGCCACGACGAGGGACGTGTACCTACGGGAGCAAGACCCTCTCCACATGCGGAACCTCTTCGAACCCCTGATCGAACGTCGCGATCAGTGCGACGTCGTGGTTGAGCATGACAGCGGCATGGATGGCGTCTCGAGCTGAAATCCGGTCGGTGTCCATCAAGACTGTCAGAGCACGATCCGTATCGGCAAGTGTGACGTCGAAGATGACGGGGCACAGCTGCACGAACAGCCCGTAGACCTCGCGCGCCAAGTCTCGACGGTCGAGGGCCGTGTAGCGGTAAAGGATCTCCTGCAGAACCTCGGTGCTCGTGCACCCTTCGATCTCGCCGTCCTGGACGCGGGCGAGAAAGCGCCGCGCGGGCTCTTTGTTGCGATGATCGGTACCGGCTACGTACATCGGGATGTTGGAGTCGATAAAGACCCTCACGACCGACTGGCGTCAATTTCTGCCAGCACGTCCGCGATGTCGCCCGTGGGACCGTCCAACGAGCCGAGGCGGGCGAGCGGATCGGTGCCCAGGTCGCCCTCGCTCCCCTTGAGCGCGGATCGGATCGCACGCCGCACCCACTCGCCCTTGGACACCTGCGAGCGACTTGCCGCCTTGCGGAGTCGCGAGTCCAACTCCTCAGCAATAAGAACCTGCAGTCTGTAACTCATATGAGTATATACTCATAGACACCTAGAGTCGCAAGTTGCCTGCGGAGCCTCGTTAGCAGCTAGCGGGCCCGACCCCGCCGCCCTACGTTCCGCGCTCCTACGGCTATGGCGTCGTCGCTCCGCCTAGGAGCTAGGGGGGCACCCGCCGAAGGCGGGTCGGCATCCCCGGTACCCGTGTGCTAGCGCGGGCGGCGGCCCACTGTACTCCTTCAACAGCCTGCTAACAGGAGTGATCTATGACTCGGCTCGCACATCTTTCGCTAGCAGGTCTAGCGGTTCTGGCGGCGACGATCACCCTAGTGCCGGCCACCGTGGCGGGCCAATCCTACCGTCCGGTCACCGACGCACGACTCGTGAGTCCCGAACCCGAAAACTGGCTTTCATATCGGGGAAATTACAACGGGTGGGGATACAGCCCGCTCGACCAGATCGACGCGTCCAACGTGCAGGATCTCACACCTGTGTGGGCGTTCTCGACAAATACGACAGGCGGCCACGAATCCCCACCGGTCGTCAATGACGGGGTGATGTTCATCACCACTCCGGGCAATCGACTGTATGCTCTGGACGCGCAGAACGGAGACTTGCTGTGGCGCTACCAGCATGCGCTCTCTCCGGACCGGATCGCGCTTCACAACACCAACCGTGGCGTGGCGTTGTTCGGGGACAAAGTGTACATGGCGACGCTGGACGCACGGGTGGTGGCGCTTGACGCCCGCTCCGGAGAGGTCGTGTGGGACACGCCGGTGGCGGACAACTCCGCAGGGTACTACATGACCCTGGCGCCCCTGGCTGCGCGGGGGAGAGTCATGGTCGGGGTTTCCGGCGGGGAGCTCGGTATCCGCGGCTTCGTGGTGGCACTCGATACGGAGACGGGCGAGGAGGTCTGGAGGACCTATACGGTGCCTGGACCCGGCGAGCCGGGAAACGACACCTGGCCGGGTGATACGTGGCGTACCGGGGGGGCGGCCGTGTGGCTCACGGGCCATTACGATCCCGAGCTGGGTCTCACCTACTGGGGCACCGGTAACCCCGGCCCATGGATCGGAGACCAGCGCCCGGGGGACAACCTGTACACGAACTCGGTGATCGCGCTCGCTGTCGACACCGGCCAACTCGTAGCCCACCACCAGTATCATTGGAACGGTTCGTGGGATTGGGATGAGGTCTCGACGCCGCTTCTCATCGACGTGGAGCGGGACGGACGGACGATTGCGGGGCTCGTCCATCCGGGCCGGAACGGATACCTGTGGATTCTGGAGCGAGATGCAGAGACCATCCGCTTCGTAGACGCACGGCCGTTCGTGCGCCAGAACGTCTTCACCAGTATCGACCCGGAGACGGGTCGACCCACCTACGACGAAGACCGGAAGCCAGGGACCGGGAAACCGGCCGAGTTCTGCCCGTCGCTGTGGGGAGGCAAGGACTGGCCGCCCGCGGCCTACAGTCCCGCCACTGGGTTTCTCTACATCCCGGCCAACGAAAACCTCTGCGGGACGAGCGTGGGGGAGGAGATCGAATATCGACCCGGCCGCTCATTCACCGGCGCCGAGACGGCGATGACCTTGGCCCCGGGGGCCGACCACATCGGTGAGCTGCAGGCGTGGGATCTGGGCTCGGGTGAACGGGTGTGGACCCAGGAGTTCGACTCCCAGAACTGGGGCCCCGTGCTCACGACCGGAGGGGGACTCGTCTTCATGGGTGGCACGAGCGATCGGTACTTCAGGGCGTTCGACGCCCGCACCGGCGAGCTGCTGTGGCAGCAGCGCACCAACTCCGGGGTCATCGGCGTGCCGTCCACCTACGCGGTCGATGGGGTGCAATATATCGCGGTCCAGTCGGGCTGGGGCGTGGATGCTGCGTCCATGGGCCGGCGTCTCGATGGGTTGCGCGGAACGGACAATTTCGTGCCGCAGGGTGGCGTGGTCTGGGTGTTCGCGCTGGAGCGGTGAGGTGGGGCTGGAACCGCGGAGAGGGTTATTGCGCCGGGGACCCGTTGGCAGAGTTGGCCGTCAGCGTGCCCGCGACGAACGCGTTGGTCGCTTGAAGCGTGGCCAGGATCGAAGCCCTTTCGACTCCGTCGTTGGCGGAGGCGGCACCCGTCAAGGGGATCCGGCGGCCGCGGACTATCGCCTCCACCAGAACGACGACGACATCATGCTGCGGATTGCGGGGGCGGCGCGCAGCCATGAATCTGAGCACCACGCTCAGCCCGTCGTCACGCCCGGCTCGAAGAAATTCCTGGATCACGTCGAGAGCGGCACTTGCCGGCACCTCCAAGGCGTCCTCCTCCGTACCGGCCGCTTCGCGTTGGGCACCGATGGAGCGGTCGTTGTCGGCTAAACGTACCGAGATCCCGAACCCTCCTTGGGGGTGCTTATCCAGCTGGAGGTCCTGGAGTTCGAGGCGCCGAAACTCGGCTTCCGATCCACCTGCCGGCTCACCCCGCGTCCCGCCAAGGCTGAACTCCAATAGTCCGGTGTCCGGAACCGAGGGTTTGGGATCGGGCCGGTCGGTCGTCGGCTTCTCGGGTGCTGCGGCGGAGGCCGGCGAATCGGCCGTCTCTGACCCCAAGAGAGCCTTCAATTCATTCCGGGACAGATGGCTCTGCACGACGGTTATCTGGCTCGACGGCACCTCGAAGCCGAGTCCCCAGGTGAGCGCTGACAT
>Ga0310122_10003419_pt1 | contig 10051 bp, 8 predicted proteins | sample CB6_Bottom_1051__FD_203503 | JGI IMG/M metagenome (GOLD analysis project Ga0310122, IMG submission 203503) | Marine microbial communities from Western Arctic Ocean, Canada - CB6_Bottom_1051 | ecosystem: Environmental > Aquatic > Marine > Oceanic | place: Canada: Western Arctic Ocean | collected...
GAAAACGCAGACCAGTGTTGTTAGCACAACACGAGTACGATGCCGACAATTGGTTGCCAGATCGGGATTCCAGGAGGCACCGATTGACGCAGCACCATCAACATGGGCGTCACCGGCGGAAAACAGTGTTGGACAAACGATTCTACACACGCGAAACTCCACGTAAAGTAAGTGCCATTGGGCAAGCGTCCTGCGGCTGATGAATACGACAGTTATTGATCGGTCGATGCTCAGGATGTCCAACGCTCAAACGACGATCTCGCGTTTTGTCAATTGAGCTCGCAATTCGGCGACTCCGTCAAACACCTCGCCATCAATTCCGTACTTGCGAGCCTCGTCAACGTATTCCTTGATGTCGTCGGTGTAAAAACACTTGTGGGGGGCGCAGCCGATTGTTTTTAGGGCGGCTTCATAGATTTGTGGCTCCGGCTTCACGGCGCCGACTTCGTACGAAACCACGAAATCGTCGAACCGGTTCAGCACGTCAAAACGCCGCTGAATGAACTCGAAGTGCGTAATGCTCGTATTCGACATCAAGACCAAGCGATGGCCGCGTCGCTTCAATTCGTCGAGGATGGGCACAATGGGCGAATTCAATTCGAAAATGTCTGAAGCGGCGTGCAACAACTTGTCGTGATCGACACGCTGCCCGATGGATTCTTCGAAGAGAGCATGAAACTCGCCCTCGGAAATCATGCCGCGTTCCAATTGGAGCTGAAGTCCCTGGTCAAGAAGGAACGCCTCGATCTCGGTGACGCCGCGGTTGCAGAGAGTTCCTAGCTGTTCGCACATCCGTTTGTGGGAAAAGTGGACGAGCACGTTTCCCATGTCGAATAGGAAAGTCCTGATCACCGGCAAAATCCTCCTTGTTCAACCAGAAAAGATTGCATACATTGACAGGCCACATTGCCGCGGGGAAAGTGAATTCATGTCGACAGATTTCGGAGACGACGCAGGCACGGTGGAACCCGAAACGTTGCGGGGCAGGAACTGGCCGAGCTTGCGGCAGTTTTGCATTTTCATGGAAAACCGCGTCGGACGGCTGAGCGAATTGTTGCAGCATATTGAACGCAGCGGCTTGCGAGTCATCGCGCTCAGCATCATCGATTCCTTCGACTGTGCCATCGCCAGGCTGATGGTTGACGATTATGAACGTGGCCGCGAAGTGTTTGAGCTTTCCGGGTTCTCGGTAATCGAGATTGACGTCATCGGCGTCGAATTGCCCGATGATCCGCAGCCCTACGTCAGAGTCTGCACGGCGCTGTTACAGGCTGAAATCAACATTCATTACACGTATCCGTTGTTGTATCGCCGGCGTGGAAAAGGAGCAATCGCGCTGTGCGTTGATGACATTGATTCCGCCCTCAACGTCCTGAACGAAAAGGGACATCGCATTATCACCGAAAACGACCTAATGGACGATGACGAGTTCTTTTGAGACGGCACTCGAGGTAGTTTCAAAACTGGCCCACGGTGCGTTTTGACTGTAGCCGGAGTCGCAAGACTTCGGGAATTTGAGGGTTTACCACAGCCCGAAGTCGTGCGACTCCGGCTACAACACGGTTTTGAAACCGCCTCTCAGGAAGGTTTTCGCCAATGAGTGCTGACTATCATTCTGTTGGTTTACCATTAGGGATTGTTGAAGAAAACGCCTGCGTCGAGCCGGCCACTTGCGTAGCATTCACCGAAGGCCCCGCGGCAGCGGCTGATGGAACTGTCTACTTCAGCGACATTGCCAACAACCGCATCATGCGTTTTGATCCAGCGACCGGCACTCATGCGGTCTGGCGTCAGCCGAGCGGACGGTCGAATGGCCTGTTGTTTGATCCACACGGCCGATTGCTCGTGTGCGAAGGCAACGAGTGGGGCGATAACGACGGTGGCCGCCGTGTCACTCGAACCGACATGGCGACTGGTGAGATCGAAGTCCTCACCGATCGCTTTGAAGGAGTTCGATACAACGCTCCGAATGATGTCGCGGCTTGCTCGAACGGCCTCATCTTCTTTACCGATCCGTGCTACGGTGACCGGACGAAAATGGAAATGGAACACGAATCGGTCTACCGCATCGATCCGGGCGGTACGGTCACGCGAGTCATCTCGCAACCCGATATCGAGCGGCCCAATGGAATTGCCATCAGCCCGGATGAAAAGACGATGTATCTGATCGATAGCTGTCCCAACGTCGGCGGCAACCGCAAGGTTTGGGCATTTGACCTGTCGGACGATGGCACGGTAAGCAATCAGCGCGTCGCCTACGACTTTGCACCCGGCCGTGGCGGAGATGGCATGGCCGTTGACCAACAGGGGAACCTCTACATCGCTGCCGGAATCAATCGGCCACGAGGGCCCCACGAAACGGGTGACGTGCCACCAGGAATTTGGATCGTTACGCCTTCCGGAGATTTGAAAGGGAGGATTCCGATTCCGGAAGACGTCTTGACTAATGTCACTTTTGGCGGCGATGACCTGCGGACACTCTACGTCGTCGCCGGCAAGACGCTTTTCAGTATCCGAATCAACACACCGGGATTCGTTGTGCATCGAAAATGAAAGGCGACTCGAAGCCTCACTCGTTATGGATCTTTTGCCAGACAACTTTCGTGGCGTTCGAACTCGTCTGGCGGAATCATGTCAAATGCCAACATGACGTCGATTCCATCGTAAGATATAATCACTCGAAATCCCGAGTCTCTTCGAGAGCATTCAGAAAACATGCCCGACGAACGTGAATCGAGCCACGTTGATCACGAGGAATCCGCTGCGTTAGTCGGTGCCTTGGGATTTGCGATCATCACATTGTCCGACACGCGCACCGTCGAAACCGACAAGAGCGGCCAGTACTTGCACGAGGCCATTCGAACAGCCGGACATTCGGTGAGCCATTACGAGATTGTCAAAGACGATCGCGATCAGATACACGCGGCGTTGCAATCGGTGCTGGCAAATCCCGACGTGGCCATTATCGTCACAAGTGGCGGGACAGGAATCTCGATGCGAGATTCCGCGTTCGAGACGATTGTCGAATCCCTTGACAAACGGTTGGACGGCTTCGGAGAACTCTTTCGCATGCTGTCGTACGAGGAAATCGGCGCCGCCGCGATGCTCAGCCGTGCGGTCGGCGGGATCGCGTGTGGACGCGTCGTGTTCTCGTTGCCGGGTTCGACAAAGGCCGTACGGCTGGGAATGGAAAAACTGATTCTGCCGCAAGCGGCACATTTATATGCCGAGCTTCACAAGCACAAGCCACCGCCGCCGGGTTAACTTATCAACTTAGTTCGGCCGATAAATAACTGCCGCATACATCAGCCGCTGGGCGCTAGCCGAATGTCACTCACTTTATGATTGCGATTGTTGGATAGTCGCCTTTCGCTCCGCGAAAGTAGCGCCACTTTCGCGGAGCGAAAGGCGACAATGGTCCAAAGTGAGTGCCATTGGGCGCTCACCCACGGTTTGCAGGAGAACCGGACGCTAGCGCGTTCCGGCTGATTGACGACCGCAATTGAACGGTCAGTACTTAAGGCTCGCACTGATTCTGAAACCGAGGCCGATGTCGCAAACCGAACCGAATCCTTCAAACACATTGCGTTCGCGAAAGCTGACACGGCTGTTCGTGTTGAAGTGGTCACTGTTTCTGATCGCCGTCGTTTTTGTCGTTCATCGTGGAAACGAACTTTGGAATAGCGACGATCTGAATAGCGTCACTCTGCATTTCGGCTGGCTCGCCGCCGCCGCCGGCGTTTACATCGTCGGCTGGTTGCCGTCGGTGTGGTTTTGGAACCGAACGCTCGCCGCGGTCGGCAACAACGTCCGCATGGTCGACACGGCGTCGGCCTACTATTGCGGCCATCTTGGCAAGTACATTCCAGGAAAACTGCTGGTTCTGATCATTCGCGCGTCAATGATGAAGAGGTGCGGTTGCCGAGCCGGACTCGTTCTCGTGACGGCCGCCTACGAGACATTGGCCATGATGGCCGTCGGCCTTGCTGTTGGTATCGCGCTGTCGCCAATCCTGTTAACTGATTCATCATGGGATTCTCTTCCAGCCTGGATTTCGTGGCTGCAAGATCATTCATGGATCGCTCCATTGGCCGTTGTCGGTCTCGGAGTTGTGTCGTTGCCGACGATTTCTCGACTTTTTACGGGTCTTGCGATGCGGTTCGCGCCGCGCGACTTAGAGGATCCCGAATCCAACATCGACATTCACATCGATACGCGGTTGCTAACGTCCGGAGTGATAGCATTCGTACTGGCGTGGTCGTGTCATGGATTAAGTCTTGGATTGACGTTGCGCGGAATCTCGGCGACTCCCTTGGACTTCTCGGATTGGCCGGTCTGGACGGGAGCAATATCGCTCGCGGTTGCGGTGGGTTTTTTCGTGATTTTTGCACCCGGAGGCCTGGGGCCGCGTGAGTTCATTTTGATCGAAGTACTCAGCACTCAGCCGTCCATCACCGGGCAGCAAGCCGTCGTGGCAACTGGCTTGCTGCGGCTCGTCTGGTTATTGGCTGAAATCGTTTCGGCCGGTGCCTTATACTATTTGGTACGGCCCCAGAATCTGAAACCTGTCACAGAGAACTCACACGACTGATGTTGTCGATCGTTGTTCCCGTATTGAACGAAACTGACAGCCTGCGCGAATTGCTCGCGCAGGTCAGTTCGACGTGCAACGGCAACGACGTTGTGTTCGAGTTAATCTTCGTCGACGATGGTTCGACCGACGATTCGTGGAAGACCATTCAGCAACTGGCCGGCGAGCATGCGCATGTCACCGGTATTCGTTTTCGCCGGAACTTTGGCAAGGCGGCGGCATTGACGGCCGGCATGAATGCGGCACGCGGTGATCTGACAATGATGATGGACGCCGACCTGCAGGACGATCCGGCCGAAATCCCCAATCTTTTGGCCAAGCTGGAAGAAGGTTTCGACGTCGTCAACGGTTGGAAGCAACGGAGGCTCGATCCGTGGCACAAGGTTTTCCCCAGCAAGGTCTTCAATTGGATGGTTGGCAGGCTGACGGGTTTGAAACTGCACGACCACAACTGCGGATTCAAGCTGTTTCGGTCCGAGGTGAATTCCGAAGTCCGCATCTACGGCGAGTTGCACCGTTTCATCCCAGTCCTGGCATTTTCTCGCGGTTTTCGCGTCACCGAAATCGCTGTGAATCATCGAAAACGGAAGTTTGGCCGGTCGAAATACGGAATCCGACGGTTTCTGCGCGGCTTCCTTGACCTGCTGACGGTGAAGTTTCTGACCGGTTTTGGTTACCGGCCACAGCACATGCTGGGAGCACTCGGACTGTTGTTTTTCGGTCTGGGAATTCTGGGACTCGCCGGGTTAACCGTCGTTTGGATTCTGACCAACATGTTCAACATGGGATTCGAACCAATCGGTAATCGCCCACTGCTGGCATACTCCGTGGCGGCAACGCTGTTGGGAGGCCAAGCGATCTCGCTGGGCTTGCTCGCTGAACTGATCGTCGCCTACACAGGCCGCGACAGCGACACCTACAGCATCAAAGAGCAGACTGGAATGCCAACACGCGGCCATCAGTCCGTTGAAGTTTGACGCTCTGACTTCTGCGCGACTGCATTAAGATAGATGAACTGCGTCGCCATGACGAAAAAGTGATCCATTGCCTCTGGGCGCCACCGGTTACCTTGCTGTCCTCCGTGCGCTGGCATATGGACGTTTTGCAAAATGCCTTCAACGTGAATTGGGCCAATTTGCATTCCTGTCTTGGCGGAGTTTTCGATATATCGGCGTTGGATTGATTTGTCACTGGGCACAATCACCAACAAGCGGGCTTCATTCCCATGAGTATCAGTGAATTTGCAAACAACCCTGGGTAGCGGACCGTAGGCCGGCCCGTGGAGTGCAATCCTCTTTCCCACAAGCTCCGGCCAGCGAGACATGGGAGGATTTGTCGCTACTACTTCGCTTGTTTCCTGCAATGGTAAATCGACGGACAAGTCAATCTCCCGTTCTGAATCCGAGAGAATTTCGGATTCTCGACTCGGTCGTTGATGAGCATTTGGCGATTTCAATTCGCTCAATGAATCGTTGAAAAGACAACCGGCGATGAAAACACCAGCCAAGGCGAGAAATGAGTTTCTAATTCGCATCGTTTCGTCCTTGAGTATTTGCGAACTCACTTTCCCTTGATCGCAAGAATCGCTTGGGCACAAGAGCGAGAGGCGCTGATTTAGCGGCGAGCGTTAGCTTCCTGGCTGCGGCCCCGCCGCTTCCTTCCCAGTCGATCCGCATTTTTAGACGGAATCCGAACTAGGAAGCTAACGCTTCCCGCTAGCCTTTGGCCCATGCACGCGGATCGATTCCGGCGGCGCGAATTCTATTTCAATCGAGCCGATCAGCCAATACGATTCTGAATTCAGCGTGTGATGACAGGAAATATTTGCATGGTCGTCGTCGACTTCACCCACTAGTTGAACAACAACGCTATGGCTGATTGCCTCCGCCACCGCCTTGGTTGCCTCCACTGCCGCCCTGATTTCCACCACCACCGCCTTGATTGCCTCCCCCCGCGCCCTGTTGAAACGAAAATTGAAAGACATCAGTAATTGTACTGAACCGGGGAACGACGCTGATTCGAACATAACGGCGGTCCGCGGAAATGATCGCACTGGCAGTCATCTGGGCTCCTTCTTCGATGAACTGAATAATCGGTTGAAATCCAACACCTCTGCCGTTCCTTCGCGTTCGCCTTCGTGACTTGGCAAACTGACGTGCGGCCACACGGCTGCCAGATTTTTTCCCAACGCGTTCTGCAAGTCCGACTGCTCTAAGTAGTTTCTCATCACGCACGGCGACCTGCGTGATTCCTTCGCGACGGCCCCGCGGCAACGTCAGACGTACAACTTTGTCGTTGGCACCGATTGCGATCGTGTGTATCCGCGTGGTTTCGTTGGGAGTCCCTTTGTAGCGAGTGATCGATAGTTTGGCCCGCTTTCCGACAATGTTGCCGCCGACGTGTCTGATCTTCACGCGGTAGTCGCCCGGAAATGCGAACGCACAGACATACTCTTCAAAACAGTTATCTTGATAGGGGCCGTATCCGTCGTGCAAGTGTGCTCCGCCGCCTTGAGTGAGTGGTGTTTCGACCGAGCAAATCGAACCGACGGGTTCTTCGACATTCAGATCAAGGTCGCCAACGCCACTCCATGTCAGCCGCAGCAGCAAATCACGTTGCCGTGATTTTTTCATTGCTGCTTCCAAGGCTGCGGCCGCTTCCGGCTTTCCCGCCTTACGGAGTTCATCCTGAGCATCAAGCGCCGCGTTTTCAGCTTCTTGGTGCAGCTTTTGATAGTCGCGAGACCATACGTGTTTCAGAACTTCGGTGGCACCCCATTGGATGCCGTCGTAGTTCTTGATTCGCCGTGCCAGCCGCATTCCCAGAATATAGGATTCGTGGCGATGCGGCGCCAGACGGGCCGCTTGGCGATAAAAATGCAGCGCCCGATCGTATGCCTGAAAACGTGTCAAATGAGCGGCGGAATACAGGATGCTGCTAACGTGTGTCCCATTGAAGTCGAGAGGGGACTGCAAGACTCGCTCGATTTCTTTCTTTGGCCGCCCGGTGATTCGCATCGATAGCGCCAGCACTTCATACATCCACGGTTGCGAATGCCCAGTATTGATCAGCGCGGATTCAATGGACGCGACGACATGTTCATGCTGTTTTGAATTATGAAGTTGAAGAATCAGATGTGCCGTCAGTCGTGCATCCGGCTTTTCGTTCAGAAAGAACTCGTCCCACACATCGGCCAAGTTCCGTCCGCGTGACTTTGTCAACATCCGTTGCATGACTTGTTTTGGCCGCTGGCGCGCAGAAGAAGGAGAACCCGGTTTCCCTGAATTCCCCTTCTTAAACTCATTCCTGGTTTTTCGCGATTCCGACTTGCCCGCAGGCGCCTTAGGCTTTGGGTCTACGGTTTTTTTTTGACCGAATCGTTCTTCTTTCCGTTCAGGATTTCGTCGAAGATGGCGCCAACCCGATCGTCAGATGTCTTGGTCGACGACCGCGTTGGCAGCTTGGCTGGCGGAACACTGAATAAGCCACCGCCACCGCCTTGCTGACCGCCGCCTTGCTGGCCACCACCTTGCTGGCCACCACCTTGCTGGCCGCCACCGCCTCCAGACGGCGTGACAATAGGCACGACGAGATCGCCAACGGGATACACACGGGTCGTGCGATTCTCGGGAGCCTCCGCCTCGAGGATCGTTGTGATATACATGACCTCATCCTTGATCATGTAGGTGAGACCATATTCGTCAAGCAAAATCTTCAACGCGCTACGAAGGCTGATACCGGACAAAATCCGATTCAAAGGTTCGTCGGGCGAGATGCCATCTTCGCGCAGAGCCTCCTCGTCAAGAATGATGGTGATGTTGTGCAGTTCCGACAAGAACTCCATCGCGTCGACCAGTGGCGTGTCCGTGAACTCAATTTCGGTATCTTCGTCAAGGGCCACAAGAATCCTTTCTTCCGCGGGAGACGACTTGTGCAAATCAACGGATGACCATTTCCTTCTCATTTCGGTCATCGCCTTCCAGACTTCCGCCGGTGGATATCGAATCGGCGGTTCATCAGGGAAGGGTACATGTGAGATCTCGACTTGTTCGAGCGTTTCCAGCCAACGATTCGCCCGCAAATCGCGCCAGCGGTAGGCGAGGTTCAATTGCGTTGCCGCTTCGGCATTGAACTGTGCCGCCGTTGCCGGGCCATTTCCCGGGCGTAACGAGTTTGCCGCCCGAGCAACCTCTTCAGCCTCGCGGTATGCGTTGTCGTTTCCGCGGACGCCCTCGGCGAGTAGCGATCGAACCCGATCAATCAGCGTCTCAAGTTCTTCATTGTCAAGTTCCCATCGATCGATCAATCGTCGTTGTGCGAGTTTCAACGCATTGCTTTCTTGAACCAACAGACGTGATTGATTCCGAGTCTCCTTTTGGATCGAAATGTCGGACATGACACCGCGTAAGCGTTTCCGCAATTGGCGAACCACGTCGGGGTCAATATCCGATGTCAAACGGACGAAGCCGTCGGTTTGTTTCAAAAGAGTCAGCGCCGCATCCGGATCATCGGTTCCGAGTTGCCTCGCTTCTTCAATCGCACGCGATACTTGCAGCCGAATTCTTTGGGCTTTGATATCACGCAGGGCTTCCACTTGGCTTAGCTCATCGTCATTCTTGACGGCAGGCACGTCTGACGTCGCATCCTCGTCCGAATTCGCAAACACGTCGGTGTTTCCGCCTTGTGCCTGACTAACGAGCCGGACTTTGAGTTTGTTGGTTTTGGCCAACAAGTCACGTCCGCGGATATTGCCCGGATCGAATTGTTCGACGGCCAATGCGAGGTTTTCGGCGCGATTCACATCGCGTGCCATGTGTGCCCGACGGCCTTGCGCCAGCAGGCTATCAATTCGCCGGTCAAACGAGTCTCGGGCGGCAATCAGCATGCTCTTGCCGGCCACGGGACTGAGTTCATTTTCTTTTCGTGACTGATTCCACAACGCGGCAATATAAGTATTGTCCGAGAGTGGTTTCTTGGGCGACACCTGCCATCGCAGAGTGATCTCTTCGCCATTCGCTTGCCCCGTGACCGCCACGGTTGCCGGTTCACTGACAGTTCCTTTGCCAAGATAAACCGTGTGCCGATCACCGCGGACCGGCAAAGCAACATCGGGAACTAACTTTCCATCAATTCCACCAAGAGAAATCGTGTTGGGATAAAATACCGAAGCCGTCGCGGCCGACACCAATCGAGTTCCGATCGCCGAGATTTCCTCTACCGATTCTTCCTTCTGGTCGAACATGACGAGCCCGCCAGTGTGTTGAGCCAACAGCCCCAGCAATTTCAAATCGGTCTGCGGACCAACCGCGTATCCGATAAATGGGAGTTGACGCTCGACAAGTCGATCCAAAATTGACTTCAGCTTTGGTGACTCGATCAGATTCGCCGTACTCATTCCATCGCCAATGTAGACGATCGCAGCACTCCGTTTTTCATCGGCCGTCCGCATGGCTGTTGAAA
>Ga0310122_10003421_pt1 | contig 10047 bp, 8 predicted proteins | sample CB6_Bottom_1051__FD_203503 | JGI IMG/M metagenome (GOLD analysis project Ga0310122, IMG submission 203503) | Marine microbial communities from Western Arctic Ocean, Canada - CB6_Bottom_1051 | ecosystem: Environmental > Aquatic > Marine > Oceanic | place: Canada: Western Arctic Ocean | collected...
GGCAGATGAAGGCCACGCGGCAGGTGCCGCTGGTGTTCGTGGACGGCAATCCGCAGCAGGTGGAGCGACTGCGGGGCCTGTTGCCAGGCGCAGTCTACAGCTCGGGCCGGCGGATCCGCAGTGCGGTGCAGCGCGCCATCGCGCGACCGCCGCAAAATCCGGCGCGGCCGGCCTCTGTCCTGGCTGGCTACTCCGGGACGCCGTTACCGAAGACGCTGGAGATCAAGTCGGGGGCGACCGTGCGTCTGGTCGGTGCCCCGCGCGACTTCGAAGCGACCTTGGGTCCCCTGCCGGAGGCGGTCACGCTACGCCGACGCGGTGACGGTCCACGGGACCTCACCATCTGGTTCACCCGGCGCCTCCGTGAGCTCGAGCACGGTATCGAGCAGATGGCCGGTCTGGTGACGACCGACAAGCTCTGGATTGTGTGGGCCAAGAAAACGTCGCCACTCGCCACCGATGTGTCCGAGCTCGACGTGCGGGCCGCCGGGCTCGCCCACGGGCTGGTTGACTTCAAGATCTGCGCGGTTGATGCCGATTGGTCCGGCTTGCTGTTCTCGCGCCGAAAGAAACCGTGAACCCGTCAGGGTTGGATGTGTGAGAGAAAAAGGACCCGACGGGCGTTTGTAGCCCGAACCTGAAGCCTGAAGCCGAGGAGCCGGCTGTGGTGCTTCGGCAGCCTGAGCGCACCGATGCGGCTCGATCTCGAAACGTGTGTCGTGCGGTCGTTTCGCGATGCCGACGCCACAGAGCTGGCCCGGCACGCCAACAATCGACAGGTGTGGCTGCAGCTGCGGGACCGGTTCCCCTATCCCTACGCGGTCGAGGACGCGCGCGAATTCATCGCCCACGTCCGGAGCCGGGCCCCCTCGACGGCGTTCGCGGTCACCGTCGGCGATGCGCCGGTTGGCGCCATCGGGGTGATGCTTCGCGACGATGTGGAGCGCTGCTCGGCGGAGGTCGGCTACTGGCTCGGCGAACCGTACTGGGGGCGAGGCATCGCGACCAGCGCGCTCGTCGGGTTTACCCGCTTTGCCTTCGTCGCCTACGAGCTGGAACGCCTCTATGCGGTGCCCTTCGCCTCGAACGGCGCCTTGTGTCGCGTGCTCGAGAAAGCCGGCTACATGCTCGAAGGGCGGATGCGTCGCAGCGCCATCAAGGACGCCGTGCTGCAGGACCGGCTGCTCTATGCCGTCCTGCGAGCGAACGAGGCTTCTTCGACCACCCCGCGTTCAGCTCCGCTCAGGTAAGCACTTCTCTGGACAGCGTGCGGTTTTCCTGGCGAGGCGTTCGTCTGGTAAGGCGCGCACGTGCGCGCCCCGCGGCGCGGAGTGGGGCGTCGGGCCCCCGCGAGCGTCCGCGTGGGGTTCGGGGCGCAGCCCCGTGCTAGATATAGACGAAGCAACGCCGCCAGGCGGGCGCCTCGCCAGGAAAACTAGCCGCCGCGGGTGTGCATCTCTAGGTGGGGTTCGTCGAGGAGGGTCTCAACCGCGATGAGCGGGCTGCGGTCCTCGGTGGCCAGACGCTCTTCCGCACCGCGGTCGTCCCGCGCCTGCCACGTCTCGGTAATCAGCGTCCGCAGACCGTCCGGTCCGGCCTCGGCCCGTAGTGGTCCCCGCAAGTCAGTGCCGGTGCGCGCGTAGAGGCAGCGATACCAGAGCCCATCGGCGGTGACCCGGCTGCGGTCGCACTGCCGACAGAACGGCTCGGTCGTGGACGAGATGATGCCGAACACGGTGCCGTCGGGCAGCGTGAATCGATCGGCGGGTGCGGTGCTGTCCTCGTCGACCGGCGAGATCGGTCCGAAATGGGCGGATAGCCTGCGCAACATCTCCTGACGCGAGACGACGTCCTGCATTGACCAGCGGGTTGCGCCGCCCACATCCATGTACTCGATGAAGCGCACCTCGACGCCCAGTCGCTGCCCAAGCTCCAGTATCGGCACCAGTTCGTCGTCGTTCACGGCGCGCATCACGACCGTGTCCACTTTGACGCAGTCGAACCCGGCCGACGCCACCAGTTCCAGACCCCGTAGCACGACGTCGAGGCTGTCGAAGCGGGTCAGCGCCTTGAAGCGGTCGGCGTGCAGTGTGTCGAGGCTCACGGTGATGCGGGGCAGCCCGGCGGCTCTGAGTGCCTCGACCTGATCGGCCAAGAGGATGCCGTTGGTGGTCAGTGCCAAGTCTGTGATCGCCGGCTTCCGTGCCAGGAGCGCAATCAGGTCCGGAAGGTTCTTGCGCAGCAGCGGCTCGCCGCCCGTGATCCGAACCCTGTCCACACCGACGCCGGTAAAAACGTCAACCAGCGTGTCGATCTCCTCGAAGGTCAGGATGTCGGCGCGCGGAAGCCAGACATAGTCCTGCTCTGGCATACAGTACTGGCAGCGCAGGTTGCAGCGGTCGGTCACCGACAGGCGCAGACTGGTCAGCGGCCGTCCCAGACGGTCCAGAACCTTCATATCCCCTTATTATGACATCACCACACACGCCGGCGACGGTTGCGCCCCGGGCGTGTGGTCCGCCGCAGGTCCCGAGCGGAGGTTCGACGTATAATTTCCGCTGATGCTTCGGTCCCACCGCGCGGGCCCTAACGACGACGACGGTTCGAACGAGTGACCTGCACGTGGTTGGCGGGTGTGGTACAGCCGTCACTTCTGCGAGGCACGGCGAAAGCCTTGCGTGGCACTGAACGGAGAGGATAGGACACGGCGTGATCCCTAGTATTCGTGGCACTCGAGACATTCTGCCCGCAGAGGTCGGGCGATGGCAGCAGGTCGAGCGCGTGGCTCGATCTGTGTGTGAGCGATACGGGTATGCCGAGATCCGGACACCGGTCATCGAGCGGGAGGAGCTGTTCGCGAAGGGCACGGGCGAGTCGACCGACATCGTCCAGAAGGAGATGTACGCGTTCACCGACAAGGGAGGCGATCGCATTACCTTGCGCCCCGAAGCCACACCCAGTATGGTGCGAGCCTTTGTGCAGCATAGCCTCGAGCAGGAACTGCCATTTGCGAAGCTCTACAGTCTTGGGCCGATGTTTCGATACGAACGGCCGCAGAAGGGGCGGTATCGACAGTTCCATCAGCTCGACGTCGAGGTGTTCTGTATTCGCGATGCGGCGGTCGACGGCGAGGTGATCGAGATGGCCGCGGCCTTCGTGGCCGAGCTGGGTATCGAGGCGACCGAACTGGTCATCAACTCGGTGGGATGTGAGGACTGCCGACCTCGATTCAGTGCGGCGTTACTCGCGGCGCTGGGTGAGCGCCTGTCCGAGCTCTGTGGAGACTGTCAGCGCCGCGCGCAGACCAACCCATTGCGCATTTTCGACTGCAAGGTCCCGGCTGACCAGTCGATCATTGACGAGCTGCCGCATTCAGAGGCCTACCTGTGCGAGCCCTGTCGCGCGCACTTCGACGAGGTTCAGGGGCATCTGGACGCCTATGGGTTGCGCTATCGCGTGTCGCACAGGCTCGTGCGCGGGCTCGACTACTACACGCGCACGACTTTCGAGATTCTCGGGACCGGGCTCGGGGCCCAGAACGCGCTGCTGGGCGGGGGCCGGTATGATCACCTGGTCAAGCAGTTGGGCGGACCCGACCGGGCGGGCATCGGGTTCGCGGCCGGGCTCGAGCGGCTGGTGCTGGCGCTGCCTGACGGGGTGGGTGACGCGAACGTGGCCGACGCCTTCGTCGTGGCGATGAGCGCCGCGAGCTGGGCCGCGGCACGAGTGTTGGTGCGCGACTTGCGTCAAGCGGGGCTGACGGCATTGATTGACTATGACGGACGCTCGTCGAGGTCGCAGATGAAGCGGGCGAACCGTAGCGGGGCCAAGCGCATGCTGATCGTTGGCGAGGACGAGCTGGCCAGCCGGCAGGTGACGATCAAAGAGATGGAGACCGGGGACCAGGAGACCGTGGCCCGGGACGAGGTGGCGACATACCTGCGAGCAGCACGAGCGAATGGAACACACCGTGTCTGAACCTGTACGAACACACACCTGCGGCGCGTTGCGCCCCACTGACATGGGCGGCGAGGCGACCCTGATGGGCTGGGTGCATCGGGTGCGCGACCTCGGCTCGCTCATCTTCGTCGACGTCCGCGACCGCTACGGCATCACCCAGGTCGTGGCCCGAGACGATCAGGCGTTGCTCGCCGCGGCCAAGCGGCTGCGGCCTGAGTTCGTCGTCGCGGTCAGTGGCACGGTCGAGCGCCGGTCTGACGAGACACTCAACCCGAAGATCGCGACCGGCGAGGTCGAGATCGCGGTGCGAGACATCATCGTGCTGAGTGAGGCGAGACGCCCACCGTTTCAGATCTCCGATGAGTCACCGGTGTCGGAGGATATCCGGCTGAAGTATCGGTATCTCGATCTGCGTCGTGAGCGGATGCAGCGGAATTTGCAGCTTCGGCATCGAGTTGTGATGGCCGCCAGGCGGGCGCTGGACGAGCAGGACTTTCTGGAGATCGAGACCCCGGTCCTCGCCAAGTCGACCCCCGAAGGGGCCCGGGATTACCTCGTCCCCAGCCGTGTGCACCCGGGTGAGTTCTTTGCCCTGCCGCAGTCCCCGCAGATCTTCAAACAGATCCTGATGATTGCCGGGATGGACCGGTATTTTCAGATTGCGCGTTGCTTCCGGGATGAGGACCTGCGGGCGGACCGGCAGCCGGAGTTCACCCAGATCGACCTCGAGATGTCGTTTCCGACACAAGACCTGCTGTTTGGTATCGTCGAGCGGCTGATGCAGGCGATCTTTGCGGCGAACGACGAATCTATCGAGATTCCCTTCCCACGTCTGCCATATACCGAGGCGATCGCGAAGTACGGGTCGGACAAGCCTGATCTGCGCGTCGAGATGGCGATCTCGGACGTGTCCAGAGTGTTCGCCGACGCGAGCTTCCAGGTGTTTCGCACGATCGTGGCCGAGGGCGGCGCGGTGCGCGCGCTCGTCGTGCCGGGTGCGGGGCGTTACTCCCGAACCCAGGCCAATAAGCTGGACGACGAAGCGAAAGAGCTCGGTGGATCGGGCCTCATCTGGGTGCGTCGCGGTCCGGACGGTGATGTTCAGAGCTCGATTCTCAAGGTGGCTGGTCCCGAGACGCTGGGACGGGTGCTGGAGGTGGTCGGCGCCGGCGCCGACGACCTGGTACTCGTCGCGGCCGGGAAGCCGGACGAGGTTTCGCGGCTGCTCGGGCAGCTGCGCTTGCGATTGGCCGGCCGCGAGGGACTGATCGACGTGCACCGACGAGCGCTGACCTGGGTAGTCGATTTCCCGATGTTCGAGTGGAGCGAGACCGAGGGGCGTCACATGGCGATGCACCACCCGTTCACGGCGCCCCGTGACGAGGATCGCGACCGGCTCGACACCGACCTCGGAGCGATCCGGGCCAAGGCCTACGACCTGGTGCTGAACGGCAGCGAGATCGGCGGCGGCAGCATTCGGATACACGACCGGTCGCTGCAACGCCGTATCTTCGAGCTGCTGCAGATCAGCGACGAGGACGCGCGGTCGCGGTTCGGGTTCTTCCTCGAAGCGCTCGAGTACGGTACGCCGCCGCACGGCGGGATCGCGCTCGGTGTGGATCGGATCGTCGCGCTGCTGGCGGGCGAGGCGTCGATCCGCGACGTCATGGCGTTCCCCAAGACCGCGGCAGCGGTCGACTTGATGTGCGGGGCTCCGTCCACCGTCAATCCGCGCCAGCTCCGCGAGTTGCACCTGCGCACCGGTTCGTGACGGGCGATACTCGCCCCTGCTGAACGCCAGCCGGGCGCCGGCCCGAGGCGGGATACGTCGGTGACCGAATGCCGCCGTGCTTGTGCAGCGGACCACTTAGTGACACCATCGTCACACCACGTGTCCGAAGAACCTGCCGGGTCTGGCATCGCGACCGTCGCGCGGATACCCATTGTTGACGAAGGGGCCGAACTGCTGTTCGGTTCCCACGACACCAACCTCAAGACCTTCGAGGAGTTGTTCGGGGTCCAGATTCGCACCGATGCCAACATGCTGCTGGCGGAGGGCGAGGCCGGCGCGCTCGCTGGGCTCGAGGTGGTGGTGCGCCAGCTCGGGGTGTTGGTGGCCGACGGCTACCAACTCTTACCGGACGACGTACGGCGGGCGGCGCAGCTCGTCATGGAGGATGACCGTGTCCAGCTGCGCGACTACTTCGTGCGGGCGACCGTCAAAACCTCGAGCAAACGACAGGTCACGCCGAAGAGCCTCAACCAGCGGCGGTATCTCGAGGCGATTGAGCACCACGATGTCGTTTTCGGCATCGGTCCGGCCGGGACAGGCAAGACGTATCTCGCAATGGCCCAGGCCGTGGCGTTCCTCACGGCCAAGAAGGTCACGCGCATCATCCTGGCGCGTCCCGCCGTCGAGGCGGGGGAGAAGCTCGGGTTCCTGCCGGGGGACCTGCAGGAGAAGATCAACCCGTATCTGCGCCCGCTCTACGACGCGCTCTACGATATGTTGGATAGAGACCGCGTTGACCGGTTGCTCGAGCGCGGCACCATCGAGATCGCGCCGCTGGCGTTCATGCGTGGCCGCACACTCAACGACGCGTTCGTGATCCTTGACGAAGCGCAGAACACCACCTCTGAGCAAATGAAAATGTTTCTGACCCGGCTCGGGCTCGGCTCGAAGGCGGTCATCACCGGGGACATCACCCAGATCGATCTGCCGTTCGGGCAGACCTCGGGGTTGGTGGAAGTGATGCGGATCGTGCAGCGTGTCGACGGGATCGCCTTTAGCCGGTTCGCCGACCGCGATGTCGTGCGACACCCCCTCGTGCAACAGATCGTCAAAGCCTACGAAGCGTACGGTCGTGACGACACTGACGGTGCTCGGACGCGAACCGTCATGTCGTCGGCCCCATGATTGTGGACGACGACCCTGCGGCTCGCGTGCAGATGTCTAGGCTCCGTTCGTCGACACGACTCCGTGTGGCGGTGACTGATGGGCGCGGACGGCGCAAGCCGGCCGGGATGTTGCCGACGTGGCTCGCCCGGGTCGCGCCCCGCGCGGCCGTTGGCGTGGTCGCTGTGGCGCTGGTCGGCGACCGCAAGATGCGCGACCTCAACCGTCGGTTTCGGGCCATCGACAAGGTCACCGATGTCCTCTCGTTTTCGGCCGACCCCGACCCGGGGGTCACGGCCCCCGGCCCGGCCCGGTTCCTGGGTGACATCGTGATCGCGACCGGACGGGCGGCGCGCCAGGCGCGCGCCGCCCGTGTGACCGAAGAGCAGGAGTGGCGCCGACTGGCGCTGCACGGGTTGCTACACTTGCTCGGCCACGATCACGAACGGGACGATGGGCAGATGCGGCGGCTCGAACAGCGTCTCCAGCGTCTGGGCGGGCTGTCCCGCGACTGCTGATGGCTCCGCTATTCCTGTTTCTGCTTGGGTGCGCGGTGGTGTATGTGGCGTCGATCGAGTCCGCGTTCGTCGCGATGGTGCGACTCCCGGCACGACTGATGGCGGAGCGGGATGCGCGACACGATTTCCTGACGCGGTATCTCGACGACCCGCTGCGTTTGTATGTCGTGACGCGGTGGCTGAGGGGCCTGCTCTTCGCGACGGCCGCGGTGGTGATGGCGCGGATGATCGGCGTGGAGACGCTGCAGGCGGTCAGTCTGTTGCTGCTGGCGATCATGCTGTTTGTGGTGGTGTGTGAACAGCTGGTGCCGTCGGCGCTGGTCCGGCGCAGCTCTGGTCGCACCCTGGAGATCCTGTTGCCGTCGTTCGACGTGGCGATCAGAGTGATCGGTCCTCTGACAACAGGGTTACTCCGGTTGGCGCGCCCGCCGCTGGTTCGGTCCGAGGCGCGGTCCAATGGTGCCGGCGCGATGGACCCGGGAGGCAGCGAGACGGTGGATCCTGAGGCGGGCGTCGACGAGACCGAGGAGCGGAAGCTGCTGCAGTCGGTGGTGGACTTTGGCGGCACACTGGTGCGGGAGGTCATGACCCCGCGGCCCGACATCGTCGCGATCGGGCACGACGCGACCGTCGCCGAGTTCCGGGCGCTCTTCGCCGAGGAGGAATACTCACGGATCCCCGTATACGAGGACAATCTGGACAACATTCTCGGGTTTGTGTTTGCCAAGGACCTCGTAACCCTCGACGGCGTGCACGGCACATCCCGGGTCGTCCCGCAGTTGCTCCGACCCGCGCATGTGGTGCCGGAGGGCAAGCGGGTTGCCGAGCTCCTGCGGGAGCTGCAGCTGAAGCACGTGCAGAGCGCGATCGTCGTTGACGAGTACGGTGGGACGGCTGGCCTGGTGACCATCGAGGATCTGCTGGAGGAGATCGTTGGTGAGATCCGTGACGAGTATGACGACGAGTCGGAGCCGATCGTCGACGAGGGAGACGGGAGGTTCGTGTTGCTGGCAACGGTCAGTGTCGGCGACATGGTCGAGCATCTCGGGGTGGCGGTCGAACGTGATGGCTTCGAGACGGTCGGCGGCTACCTGCTGACGCGGCTGGGTCGCGTGCCGGCCATCGGCGAGACCGTGGAGATTGACGACCTGATCGTCGAGGTCCTGGAGGCTGAACGCCGGCGGGTGCGCAAGGTCCGGGTCCACCGCCGCGACGCGGTCGGGTTGGCGCAGTGAAAGTCGGCTTCGTCTCGCTCTTGGGTCGACCAAACGCCGGCAAGTCCACTCTGGTCAACCGGGTGGTCGGCACCAAGCTGGCGATCGTCTCAGACAAGCCTCAGACGACGCGGAACCGGATCGTGGCGGTCCGGAACTACACCGGCGACCCCGCGGCACAGGTCATCTTCGTCGACACCCCAGGGATTCATCGGCCGCTGCACAAGATGAACGTGCGGATGGTCGGGATGGCGCTCGAGTCGATCGGCGAGGTCGATCTGATTGGACTGGTGCGCGATGCCACCGATGGGATGGGCGCCGGCGACCGGTTCGTCTTGCGGGCGCTCGAACAGGCCGCAGTCCCGGTCATCCTGGTGCTCAACAAGATCGACCTGGTCGCCAAGCCCCGTTTGCTCCCGATCATCGATTGGTATCGGCGACAGCGCGAGTTCGCCGCCATCGTCCCGGTGTCGGCCCTGACCGGTGATGGTGTGGACATTCTGGAACGGGAGATCATCGACCTTCTGCCTGAGGGCGATCCGCTGTATCCGGATGACTTCTTGACGGACCAGCCGGAGCGGGTGCTGGCGGCCGAGACGGTTCGGGAAAAGGTCTTGCAACACATGCACGCCGAGCTGCCGTTCACGACCGCGGTGGTCGTCGACAGGTTCGACGACGAGACCGAGCCGGGCGTCTTGCGGCTGTATTGTTCGATCCTCGTCGAACGTTCGTCCCAGAAGCCGATTGTCGTCGGCCACGGCGGCGCCATGATCAAGCAGATCGGCACCGAGGCCAGGCAGGATCTTGAGCGGTTCTTCGGGACCCGTGTGTTCCTGGACCTGCATGTCAAGGTCCGCCGCGATTGGCGTGAGAACGACCGGATTCTCGACCAGGCGGGAGTAGCGCCTAGAGCGCGACGGTAAGGGCCCGGCGCGCGCGATGTCGAAGGTGCGACCCTTTGTCCCCGTCACAAACAGCACGGCATTCGCACCCCCTGGCGCCAAAGAGCGCCTCACGAGGGGCGCGGGGCGCCTGAAGCCCGTAGCCCGTAGCCGGCCGGGCCGGGGTTTTATGCCGCCCGGCCAGAGTGCTACACTGAGAAGTTCGTGGGACTGACTGTGGGACATCCAGGCGAACCTGACTTGTCGCGCGACGGCGCGACCCGACGACCCGGACGACGGGACTATGCCACCCCACCGCCGAATCGACGTCGTGCTCGACTCGGTCAAGCGACTCCAACGGATTGGTTCGTCTGCTAATCTGCTCAACCTGCTGCAGAAGCAACATCCCGCCGATCTCGCTGAAGTCTTCGGCGAGCTCACTGATAAAGACTGTCGCGGCGCGCTCAACCTGCTGCTCGACCACAACAGCCGTCTCGCCATGGAGGCGCTGGTCGAGTACGGCGCCGAGCACGGCGCCCCGCTGCTGGCGGACCACTCGGCCGATCAGATCGCAGTCT
>Ga0310122_10003423_pt1 | contig 10046 bp, 13 predicted proteins | sample CB6_Bottom_1051__FD_203503 | JGI IMG/M metagenome (GOLD analysis project Ga0310122, IMG submission 203503) | Marine microbial communities from Western Arctic Ocean, Canada - CB6_Bottom_1051 | ecosystem: Environmental > Aquatic > Marine > Oceanic | place: Canada: Western Arctic Ocean | collected...
TATCCATCCAATTTGGAAGAAGAGAGTCCGTTTCATCTTTCGATATTGGTACAAGTTTTTTCTCAAGTATTACATCATCATCAAATAAAACTTGAACATCGGGATAATGTATTACATTTTCATCATCAGTTAAACTTATTATTTCAGTATATATTTTAATAGGGAAAGTTTCTATAGTCATACGTATATTTAGTGTTCAAAAAAATACGGCCAAAATTCTGACCGTATTTTTATAATAATATTATTTACTTTTTTTACTCGGTTATTCCATCATCTTCTTCATGTAGTGTATCAAACCAATTCATATAAGGAGTGGTAAAAGCTAATCTCCAACAACCATTACCAAATAGTTCCCTTCCATCCCAAGTTGATGTATAATATTCTTTGACACCATCACCAAGATCTTCAGTAACAAAATCGCCATCCTCAATACCACCTTCTTCAGGCGGAAGACCTGAATTTATCAAAACTTGTAATTCAGGAGTTACAACATTCCATGTTGTTACAGAATTGGTCAAAATTGTGTCTGACGGAATATGGTCTAGATCTCCTAACCTAATTGAATCCAACTTAATTGTTGGAAGTTGGTCACCTTCCCATTCTTTAACTGTAATTTGTATCACGTGTTCTGCTGATTCACTTACAGCTGGCTCACTCATTCCAAACCACATAACTCTCTCTCGCTTATCACCCCCAACATATCTGGATGTGTGTTGATCAACCTCAACGCCGTCGTCACCTGTATGCATATGAACAACGCCATCTAACTTCATATCAAACCAAGTTCTAAAGTCATTTTCTGTAGATAAAGTAAATTTAATCCATTCACTCATTGTATTTTCCTCTTTGTGTTCGCGAAAACCAATTTTAATGTAATAATTGGAATGTATTATATTTTTCTTCCATTACACTTGCGCGAGTGTAATGTATTGTATTTATCAAATATTCGCAGGATTACCTTTGAACATATATGTGCCATAATGCCCTAAAGTAATCGATTTATCTAAATATATTAAGTTACCTAATTGTTTCCATAGATAACAAAATCCATAATCCTCACTTAAATAATGGTCATTTATTAACATTGTATCGAATAATGCATAACATAAATCGTCATATTTTGGGTCTAAACCTATTGTATTTTTATATTTTAAGTGTGGATAAGCATTAAACATTTGCTGTATTACTTCTCGCTTAATCATTAAAAATCCTGCGCCTATATCTTCTACTTCTATAATGTTTCCTACTTGATTAGGCGTAGCATTAACAACAAAATCAATAGGAAGAGACTTTTTAGGGTAAGTACCGCCTATGACATCTTTATCTAAACTCGCTAATTTAATAACATCACTTGCATCCCATTCAATGTCAGCATCAATAAACATTAAATGAGTAGCCGCAGGATTTCCCATCATAAATGCTACACAGGTATTACGAGCCCTGGTCACAAGACTTTCGTTGAAAAGAGTAGATATAGAAAAATCTACACCTACTTTAGTTAATAATGCTTGTTGTTTAACGTAAGAACGAAACGTTGGTTCGCTTATTAGTCCGTTATAACAAGGAGTACAGAAGTGAATATGCACACGGTACTTATCATACTACAAGTTTCACTCTGTTTATTACGGTTTCTTTACCACCGTTGTATTTGCTAACACTGTGGTCTTTAACATATGCAGTAATTTTAAATTTATCACCGAGTTTACTGTCTATAGCAATATCAGTGCTGAAAAACTTTACAACATTGCTTTCAGCATCAACACAAGTAATAATGGAACAGCCATGTTTCTGAAGAACTCTTGTACTAAGTAGTTCAAGATCAAACTCACATCGCTTATGAAGTGTACCAGAATAATCACTACCATCCGCTAAATCACGTTCATGATCGGCATCTTTATCCCATTTAACAGCATTAAAGTAGGTTTTAGGAAAGGCCGCTACAAAACCAAAGTCCTGTATAGAAACCACCGGCTCGTTAATTGTTTTAAGAACTTTTTCGTTAAAGTCACTAATCCGACCCGTTAGCTGTTTAAACAAAAGGCCTTTAAAGTAAGTAACGATGTCTTCCGCCAACTTTTTATCTTTAGCAGTAATTTTTACTTCTTTACCTTCCTGCAGGTCTTCGTATGCAAGAACCATATGATCCCTGTTTGCCATAACTTTAACACGCTCGGCATTTTTACCAAAGCCTGGCACGTAACCGTGCTCTTCGATATGCTCATCAACATTCCTTTTTAGATGCTTTGCATCTAAAGCGGCGTAATATGCTTCATCACTCTTAATGTGTTTTTCTTCATTTAAACGATAAGCGGTACACGATAACTTAATGGATAAATCAGTATCAACCATCACTCTCTCATTACGAAAGCGTCTATAAATTTTACCTGCATCTATTGTATCACGTTCTTTAGGTTTTGTCAACGCCATTATTTTCTCCCCATTCGTGTCAACTGACGCTTGGCCAATTTCTGCTGTACTACTGACCGTTCAACTGCTCTGCACAAGGCTTCACGCTCTACGAGTCGTGCTTGCCGTTCATATTCTTTCTCACGTTCAATATTGTACATGAAATGCTCCGGGATTATCATATTGCATTCTTGGGAAAAGTGAGGGGCACCTAAACCTGGTAGGCACTGGGTAGGAGGGAGTCCTCCAACATTCTGAGTGTGGGTAAGCCCGCAATTGAGTAAATCCCATACCCCTCTTTAATCTATACCACTATTATAGCATATCGAGTACATCTGTCACTCTTTTTGTGGCTCTAAATGCTTGATTTCATTAGGGTCGAATATTTAGTCAAGAAAAAAGGCCCATCACAGGGCCCCTTTCCCGTTAATTGATCTCAATTAGTCCCTGTTAAAGCACCAATATAGAACTGCAACACCTGCTAAACCTACCAGTCCTTGACTGCCTAGATCGCCGATGAGGCCTGTAATATTACCAACAACGTCCATTCCTAAGAAAGGAACTACGCCGCCGAATAATACTTGTAGTACAACAGCTAGAGCAACCGCTACTATACCAAGGTCTATGACACCACGTGCCCAACCCTTAATTTTACTTAGAAAGTCCATAATTATCTCCTATTAATATTTAGAGCGTACCATTTTGCATTGAATTATAAAAAAACAGGCAACCATATGGTACCTGTTAGTTATGTATTATAGATTATTGGCTAGAGGCATCAGGACCTTCAGTAGGCATTAAGGGCAAACTCATTTCCCAATAACCTAACCATTGTCCTACGAACGCCACCAACAGAACAATTGCAACACCTAGTGCAACTTTCTTTTGTTTATCGCTCATTTCTTTCTCCTAATTTATTTCTCATAATGTTTAACACATCATCTGAGTAATGTCCGAACAAATCATTTATAAATGTTTTCTGTTGATCTATATTTAAATTTGGAAATAGTTGACGAATTTCGGTGGCACTTCTTGCTGGCTCACCCATAACATTAAATGTAATTGTTGGTACGGTAGTCACATAACTATGATCAGCTAGTGACTTCGCGTTATCCCACCCGTTCCATTTTTGCATGTGTGCTGGTTGAAGATCTTTCTTAAGATTGGGACCTTTTGTGGGAAAATTGAATCTCGGTTCTTCTGCCATGTCTTTTTCGCTAACTGCGTAAAGCACGACAGTATTGTTTAAATCATACTTGTTTGTAATTTCTTCTGCCTGATAAGGCGATTTTGTTTTTACTACTACGTTTGGATCGACTCCTGTCGTGATAATCATTTTTAATTTTTCTTCAAACGAAAATGGTGATTTACCTGGTTCTTGTTTTCCACTTGTTGCTATGTATACGTCAGCAGTGGCGCCATATTGTTGGACTAATGTTTTATAAACACTAGCATGGCCCTTGTGAAAAGGATGGAATCGTCCTGGATATATTACAACTAATTTTTCACTAGTTGCTTCTGTTAAACTTGCTTGTATTTCGTAATCTTCTAATGTAATCTGTTCTACTATTTTATCTAATTGGTTGTCGCTTAATTCTTCTGATAATATAATCTCTACAACACTGCCTTCAGGCGTGTCGTATTCTGCCAAGTCCATATAACTGTATTCGTTATCAGACTCGTACAAATTTGAATCAGTATTAGACGCAACAACCGCGGCAAATTTTGCTATAGTCGCGTTGTTGTGTTCGTTTGTAATTAAGCGAATAAAATGGGTCATAAATTAATAATTATATAGTATTTTTGTAACGGAGCCAGCCGTCATACCCGTAAGTACTGCTCGCACCCAAACAAAATTGCCAGTAAAGTTATAACCTTTATTGGACGTTTCTGCAGATGCATATGTGACACTAGTATTATCAACATCAAACCAATCTGAAGTTGTTGGTGTAGATGCTAAAGAAGCCTGCATTTTTACTGTTCCTACGAGTGCATTTAAATGATATGCTGAAGTATGTAACCCATCTGTATACCCATAAAAACCATCACCTTTGTGTTTTACACTATATACTCCTTGGTGATCAATGGTAACAGTTGCACCTTCTGCTTCTGTTGCTACTGTTTCTAAAACAGTTAATGTAGTAGCAGTAGGTGAGCCACTAACAGTGAAAGTTGAATTGTTATTTGCACTACCTGTAACTACAATAATATCGCCATCTACGAAGTCAGTGAATGCTATAATACCAGTATTACTGGATACTAGGGTTTTCTGAGTTGCATTAAAAGTAATTACTGAACCTACTTTGTCTGCAATGTGAGATTTACTTGGTAAAAGTACTATAGTATCTGATGACATTTTATTCTTTTATAATTTCTATAAGTTTTCCGGCACCTACTAATTCTTGAACTACTGCTTCAATATTTCCTATAAATTCACTATCCATTATAGGTTCTGCTTCATCATTTTCTCGCAATAGCTCACTAACTTTGATTATTACCATATCTTCATTGATTTTTGCCATAGTTAAACTCCTGCATATATTTATACGATATCAGTTATAATTCTGAGTCTACAACATACTTAATAATGCGGTTAGGGCACTTAGTAAGAAACATTTTGCACATCATTAGGGTTGTTTCGTCCTCAATGTACATAAATCCTTGATCTAACCACAATTGTGGCTTATTAAAGTATTTTATAGTTTTTGAAGAAAATCTAACAGCAGAATCTTGTGCGAAACCCCAATCTAACAACTGTTTAGGTATTATGTGGTCATTTGTGTAATTATTAATAATAACTTTGTATCTATATCTATTATATGGTAATTCTTTTACTATTACAGTGTTTTTACTGTTTAATAAAAAAGGAATTGCATCAAGTTCAGGTCTACAATCGACGTGTAAAAAGTTATTAAATGTTTTTATAATTTTTTCATGTATTTCTATATTATTTGTAAAAATACTAATACTAGGCTCTGCTATTCTTAAGAATACTGTTTTATCATACCTATGAGGTTGTAATACTTTAGCAAATTTAAGTATAATTTTTTCATTCTCATTATATTTGGTAATAACAGTTTTTAATAAAGTGGCTCTCCATGCCGATGCTTCAAATGTTTTGATATGTGTTTTTATTTCATCTTCAGTATAATGTTGTCTTAAAATATATATACCAGGAATAATATATATAGATTTATAAAGAAATTTATTATACCATAATCTAGTAGTTACTTCTTTTTTATTTTCTGGACTCTGATACAAATAATCATAGGACTTCATTATTTTTTTGGTTTAAAGTCGTCTAAAACTATATACCCCTCTTCTGTTACAACTTCTTCTGGTATTTTGTTTGCTGGTGTTGTTCCAGTATTAAATAATAATTCTTCATTATCATCAATATCTATTGTTAAAATAACATCATGCATTTCATCAAATAGTATTTTATGTGCCATTGGAGTTTTTATTTTTTCATTAATAACTCGAGCCAAAGGCCTTGCGCCCATTTTAGGATTCCAACCTTTATCTAATAAGTATTCTTTTAATTTAGCAGTTGGCTCAATTAATATATTTTTCTCCAAAGTAAGAATATTAAGTTCACCAATAAACTTATCAACAATTTGTAACATACTATCCTTGTCAAGTTTATTAAATTTAACCATTGCATCAATTCTGTTTCTAAATTCTGGAGCAAAAAAGCGTTCAACTGCTTTATCATCTTCACCTTCTTTTTCTATATTGCCAAATCCAATAGCATTTTTTTCCATCTCTACTGCGCCTAGATTAGACGTCATTATTAAAACAATATTACGCATATCAACACGTTTGCCATTACTGCCACTTAAATAACCGTTGTCCATTATTTGTAGCAATACATTAGATACATCTTCATGTGCTTTTTCAATTTCGTCTAATAACAAAATAGCATGTGGATCTTTTTCAATATCATTAAGTAATTTACCCCCGGCCATTTCAGTATCTTCAAATCCAACATAACCTGGTGGAGCACCAATTAATTTAGCAACACTATGGCGTTCTTGATACTCACTCATATCATAACGTAATAATTTAACGCCAAGATACAACGCCAATTGCTTGCATACTTCTGTTTTACCAACACCAGTAGGACCAGTGAATAAAAATGATGCTGTTGGTTTATCTATATCTTTTAATCCAGCCTTAGCAATATAAATTTTCTCGCATATTTTATCAATTGCTTCATTTTGACCAAATACTACGCCCATAAGATTTCCTTTTAAATTAACAACATTATCAGATCTTTCAGTGCGTAACTGATCTATTGGCATACGAGCAATTTTACTTACTTGCTGTAAAATTTCTTCATAATCTATTATTCTATTATTATCACCGCTTACTGAACGTTTAGCACAAGCAGTATCTATTAAATCAATTGCTTTATCTGGCAACTTTTTATCAGTCATAAATTTAATGCTTTTATCTACGGCAGTTTCAATTGCTTTGTCAGTAATCTCTAAATTATGAAATTCCTCGTAATATTTCCTAATACCAGTAAGTATATCTATTGCTTCGTCACGTGATGGTTCCTCAATTACTAATCTATAGAAACGACGCATTAATGCGCGATCCTTTTCAAAACTTTTTCTATAATCTTCCCACGTAGTACTTGCTATTACTTTAATATGTCCACGGGATAATGCTGGTTTTAACATATTACTAAAGTCTGCTCCACCATTATTACCTGATGTGCCAGCACCACTCATCATATGTGCTTCATCAATAAACAATATTACATTGTTTAATTTTTCCATAGCCATAATAACATGTCTAACTTTTTCTTCAAATTCTCCTCTATACTTACTACCAGCAAGTAAGGTACCTATTTCAAGATTATAAATTGTATGTTCTAATAAATTAGTAGGAACATCTTTATGTTGTATTCTATATGCTAATCCTTCAACTACTGCCGTTTTTCCAACGCCAGGATCACCTACCATTATAATATTATTTTTAGTTTTACGAGCAAGTGTTTCAGATATATCGTTTATTTCACTCATCCGTCCTATAACAGGATCAATTTTACCTTCATCAACCATAGTGTTTAAATTAGTACAAAATTCTTCAAGAAATCGTATTGCCTTATTAGCTACTCCTTTAATTTCATTTTCGCCAGTATAGTTGAAATTATAAAAATCAATTAACTTTTGAATATCCACACCATACTTACGCATAACCCAATTGGCATATGAATTTTGTTCATTACTAATACTAATATATAAATCCATTGTTTGGAATTTTTGTCGACCACTGAATAATACTTGTGTAAATGCTCTACTAAATACTCGTTCAAGTGCGTGTGTTTTTTTAGGTGGTCCAGTATTTTCAACTACAATATCAGTAAGACGAGTTTCAATTATATGTTGTAATTCTGAATGTATAGCTTCCCAATTAGCACCAAATTCTAATATCATTGTTCTAAAATTTTCTGTACGTAATAATGATAACAACAGATGTTCTACAGTTACAAAAGAATGATTATATTGCATTGCTATTTCAACTGCTTTATCTACTATTGCTTCTATTTCTGGATTTTGATCAAACATTATTTGTCCTTTCTTGGAAATTTATGCCATCTAGATGATCTAGTTCATGCTGAAAACATCTAGCAGTTTTTTCAGTAAGTGTGTCTGTAAATTTATTACCAAAATGGTCATAATATTCAATTTTAATTGTTGTTGATCGTTTAATTTCTAGGTTTATACCTGGAAAACTTAAACAACCTTCAGTATCAAAATTTGTTTCTTCACTACTTTCTGTTATTACCGGATTAAAAAAAACTTTAAAAACTGATTGAAAATCTTTACTAGCCATTACAAATAAACGCTTACTAATACCTATTTGCGGTCCAGCCAAACCAATACCTTTATGTTCTACCATAAATTGTATCATGCGTACTCCTAACTTTTGAAGTTGCATAGGCTTATCAAAAACAACATACTTTGCCTTATTGTTTAAAACTCGTTTAGTAAGTTTTATTTTATTACTATCCATACAAATATTTATTTAAGTTAATTTAAGTAAATCCTGTATTAGAATCTTTTGATCAGTAGTTAAATTCTTAGGTATATTAACTTTAAGTTCTATAAACAAGTCTCCAAATAAATTACTATCCATAATAGGCATTCCTTTGCCACGTAATGATAATATTTGTCCTGGTTGTGTCCCTGCAGGTATTTTTATTTTAAGTTTTTCATTGTTAACCATTTTTAGTGTTTTTTCTGTACCTATTATCGCTTCAAAACAACCTATTTTTATTGTAGCATGTAAATTTTGTCCTTCACGATGAAATATTGTATTGTTTTGTACATTAATTGTTACTAATAAGTCACCAGGATGTATATTAGTAATTGCACTATCACCCAATCCCCGCAATCGTAGTGTGGTACTTGTTAAAACACCTTGAGGTATAGAAACATCAATAGTTTTTTGCTCATTAGAAGTATTAAATGCTATTCTTTTATTAACTCCTGTATATGCTTCTTCTAGAGTTATTGCTAATTCTATATGAACGTCTCTATTACGTTGTTGGCGTTGTTGTCTAAATGGACCACGTCCCGTGAATACAGATCCAAATATTTCTTCTATATCTACTGATCCTTGATGGTGTGACCAAACAAATGGACCTTGTTGTTGTTGATTTCTTGCTTGTGGTCTTTGTGGACCGCGATGAAACTGTGGTTCAGCACCATATTTGCGTAAATCATCATATTCAGCACGTTTTTGTTTATTCGTAAGGGTATCGTTGGCTTCGTTTATTTGCTTAAACTGTTTTTCATCACCGCCTTTGTCTGGGTGATGTTTCATAGCCAACTTGCGATATGCTTTTTTAATAGCCGCAGGCTTTGCGTTTTCGCTTACGCCTAATATGTTATAATAATTTAAATTTGCATCCATGGCCATAACATGTTAATTATAGCACGAATTGGGAAAAAAGTCTATATATACGCTTTAGGCGTTGTAAGAATTGCCTACGACAATAGCTGCATTAACTGCGGTCATATCTTCATTAGTCCAATAATCCCGTGTAAGCATTATTTCAAGATGCTCTACATTTCTGCTTACGCAGTCGTTTTTTTCGTCTGCGTGTTCATCTACCATTTCTGTACCAGCGATAATCGCATTAATGAGATCAACACTGTGACCTAATGCGGTGTAGTGTTGTGCTATTTCTTCAGTTGTTACTTCAATTTCTGCCATTTTACTATTCCTCTAACTGTGCTAGTTGTGCCTTTAGAGATTCTACCTCTGCCGACAGTTGTTGAATTGCTTTTACCAAAGGAGTAATTAGATGCCCTGGAGCGAACTCTAATTTTTCCTCTGTTCCATTCACTACTTCTGAATCTTTCATATACTTCATTCCGGATATAGCTTCCTCTACTTCTTGAGCTATAAATCCCATACGCTGTCCTGAATTTGCAACACCTTGTTCCAAATCATGTTTGATTTTAGAACCGTCTGGTTCCCCATCTTCATACCACTCGCGACGATCCCAATAATAGGTTATTGGACGCAAACTATTTATAAAATCTAATCCAGCTGCAGATGATAGATCGGAAACTTCTGCCTTATCTCGTCCATCAGAAAGAGCAGAGATTGAGGTATCA
>Ga0310122_10003425_pt1 | contig 10045 bp, 3 predicted proteins | sample CB6_Bottom_1051__FD_203503 | JGI IMG/M metagenome (GOLD analysis project Ga0310122, IMG submission 203503) | Marine microbial communities from Western Arctic Ocean, Canada - CB6_Bottom_1051 | ecosystem: Environmental > Aquatic > Marine > Oceanic | place: Canada: Western Arctic Ocean | collected...
CGGCAGCGTGCGTCTCTTCCGGGAGGGACGTGAAATCCCGATCGACGAGCCGGTATACAATTCGGCCACCCGCGCTATCGGCTTCGCGCCAATCGAAGGGCTGCGGGCGGGGACCCCCTATCGAGTGGTCATTGCCGCCGCCGTCGCGGGCCCGCGAGCAACGGCTGACTTCCAGTGGGAATTCACTACGCAAGTGCCGGCGATTGCGTCCACCGATCCCGCCGATGGTGGCATTATTCCGGCTGGCCTTCGCCGTTTGGTGGTTGTCTTCACCAGCCCGGTGGATGACGCCCTCGTCAACTCCCGCAACTTCATCGTCACCAAAGGAGGGGAGCAGCTCGACCTCGCCGACGGGGAGTTCCTCTACGAAGGCCTCACCGTCAGTCTGCCGCCCATCGACTTCGAGCCCGGCTCCGCTTACGAGGCGGTCATACGCCCCCAGCTTCTGGGAAGCCGCGCCGCGGACCGGCCGCCACCGCCCCCCTGGCGCTTCACCACCAGCATTCCCGCGGTAATTGCCACCGAACCGGGAGCGGGAGCCGAAGGGGTGTCCCTCGCCACGGCCACGATCGAGATCACGTTCTCTGGCCGTATCGCCAGCCGGGACGCGACCGGCTTTCAGCTGGCGAGCCGCTCCCTCGGAGATGTCGGCCAGAACGACGGCGACAGACCCTTTGAGGAGGTACAGATCACCGGCTTCGGGACCAACGCCGCCCTCTCCATCGTCAACTTCGCCCCCGTAGGCGGCTTCAGACCCTTTACCGAATACAGGGTTTCAGTCGATCGGGAGGTAATGGGAGAGTTGGCGGACGCCGATTCCAGCTGGGTATTTTCAACAGCTGCGCGGATCGCCGACGCCCGCCAGGGCGAGACCGTGCGCAATCCCCAGAGGACGTTGACCCTCTTCTTTCCCCCCAATTCCCTCCAAGGCGGGAACGGGGAGGTATCCATCCGCGTGGCGAACATCGGGGACGCTTCCCTTCCGGGGGGGAAAGCCCTATCCCAGAATGGCAGCACCCAGGACGGTAGTGTCAGCATGGTGGGACAAGCCTATGAGATCGACATCGGGGACGCGTTCCTGCGCAAACCGGTGACCCTCACCCTGAGCTACTCCGAGGCGGACCTGGGCGGCCGCAATCCCACGCGGCTGGGCGTGTTCACCGTCAGTGGATCCGACATCCTCCGCCGAGTCGGCGGCACGGCCGATCCGGCCGCCAAGACGGTGAGGACGACGGTTGAGGAGCTCGGTATCTTCGCACTCTTCGAGGACCTTTCGGTTGGCCTGGGCTCCGCCTCAATTGAGGACGTCGACTGCCAACCGCGAGCCTTCTCGCCACTTGGCGGTGCTCTCAGCAGCGAGACCGATATCTCCTTCGGTCTGACCGGCCCAGCGGATGTCACGGTGCGCGTCTACAACACTTCCGGCCGTCTCGAGCGTGTGATCGCCCGCGACACACCGATGGCACCTGGACGAAACTCCCTGGCCTGGGACGGCAGAGACGAGGATGAGGACATCGTGGCCAGTGGTCTCTACATCGTCGTGGTGAGCGCCGGCGACGAACGGGCCGAGAAGGTCGTAGCGGTGGTGAGATAAGAGAGATCAGATGAACAGAAGACGATTCAGCCTTTTCACCCTCCTCGTCGTCGTTGCCCCGGCACTCTCGGCCAGCGGGCAGGTCTTCGTCGATACGGACCTGAATTCGCTACCCAATGCTGGCCTCGCCAGCACCAACTTCGCGTGGGCGGACTACGACCTGGATGGCGATCTGGACCTGTACGTGACCAATTGGGGTACGGCGTTCTCGACTCCCACCAACGCCCTCTTCCGCAGCAATGGCGACAGCACGTTCACCGATGTGGCCGCCGACGTCGGCGTAGCCAACGACCGGGACAGCGTGGCCGCCGCCTGGGGAGACTTCGACAACGACGGCGACCCCGACCTCTATGTAGCGGACTTCTTCGACCAGGACTTCCTCTACGAAAACGAGTCTGGCTCCTTCACCGAAGTCGGCCATGCTCTCTTGCTCAACTCGGCGAAGCAGGGCAACGAGACCTCGATGGCGTGGGGAGATTACGACAACGACGGTTACCTCGACTACTACCTGGGCAAGTACTACTTCGACAACGAGCTCTACCACAACAGCGGCGATGGGACCCTCGAGCCCGTATTCGACCTGGGCGTCAACGACCGGCGCGACACCAACGGCTTTTCCTGGGTAGATTACGACAACGATGGCGATCTGGACCTGTATGTCGTCAACCGCGAGCAGGAGAATGCCCTCTTCAGGAACGACCTCGATGGTGACGGTCTGTTCACCGACGTCGCCTGTGCGCTGACGGTCGCCAACACCGAGATCGGCCGCGGCGGCGCCTGGGGGGACTACGACAACGACGGTGACCTCGACCTCTTTCTCGCCAACACTGGGGCCAACAACCTCTTCCGCAACGATGGCGGCGAGAGTTTCACTGACGTGGCCCTCGACGCCGGTGTGCGCCAGAGCAGCTCGGGGTGGAACACCGGCTTGGCCGGTTGGGCCGACTACGACGGCGACGGCGATCTCGATCTCTATCTGGTCACAGGGGCATTCGATCTGGTGAGCAACGACGGCTTCGAGCAGAGACAACCCAACGTGCTCTTTGTCAGCAACGGCGACGGCACTTTTCGGGAAGGCGATGAGCCCGACCTGCCCAGGGGCCTCACAGCGCACCTGTCGGGAGGCTGGGCCGACTTCGACGGCGACGGCGCTCCCGATCTGTATATGACCGACGACGGAGGTCTCGGCAACCGCCTGTACCAGAACGAAACCCCGGATTCCCTCTTCATCAAGGTCGCGGTGCGGGGCAAGGGCCCCGACCAGGGGGGCATGAACCTACTTGGGATCGGGGCGCAGGTGCGACTCTTCGATGCCGTGAATGACTCCCTCCTCGCCTACCGTCAGATACTGCCGGGGTCAGGGCCCGCCGAAGTCATCTTCGGCGCGCCGGTGGGCCCCTACAACGTGCAGGTTCGATTCCCCGGCAACGACGTGCCCATGATTGTGGGCAACGTGCGCGGCGGCGACCATATCACCATTGAGGAGCCGAGGTAGCCCTCTTGAGAAAGCTGCCTGTACAGCCCAACCCTGCCAGGCCTGGTGCCTCGACCACCACAGCCCGATCTCGGTGTCCGCGCCCTCGCGGCCCTCGCCTCGCGGTGGAGATCGGCCTCGCCCTGATGTTGACCCTGACCAGGGTGGCGCCGGGGGCGACCGACAATGCTCAGCAGCCCGATCTCGGTGTCCGCGCCATCGGCATGGGTGGCGCTTTCACTGCCGTAGCCAGCGACGCTACCGTCGTCAACTGGAATCCAGCCGCCGTGGTCTCGCTGCAGCGGCAGGAACTCGCCCTCTCCTACGCCGATCGCTTCAAGCTGGGCCTGAAGGAATCGTATCTGAGCTATGTCCTGCCCATTGGCGAGAGCCACGCCGTCGGCTTCGACTGGTTCAACCGCGGCTTCGACGACGACCAGGGCGGTCTGGGATTGGAATCGCGCGCCAACAAGATTTCGCTGGCTTACGCCTATCGGAACAACATCGATCGACTGCGACCCTACATAGGCAATGCCTCGGTGGGCATCAGCGGCAAGTTCCGCAGTCAGGATGCCGACCTCGACGGGATCACCGTCATGGACGCCTCCGGCTTCGGACTGGACGCAGGTCTCCTCCTGCCCCTCCCCTTCGGCCTGCGCCTCGGCCTGGCCGTGCAGGATATCGGCGGTACCGCCCTGGAGCACGACAGCGGGTTGAGCGAGGAGGTCTTCGAGGCCCACTACCGGATCGGCCTGGCCCACAAGCCGCTTGAGGGCCTGACCGTGGGCGCGGATCTGGACGACCATTTCCGCCTCGGCGCCGAATACTGGATTCGCGGCCAACTCGCCCTCAGGGCGGGATTCAAGTCCGAGCTCGACACGCCCGAGAGCTTCGCCGATGCCACCACCGCCACCTTCGGCCTGGGGGTCAATTACCGCTTCGCCCGCTTCGACTACGCCTACGAGCGCCACCCGGTTCTGGACGCCACGCATTACACCTCCCTCTCCCTCTCTTACAATCCGAGGGTCGTGACCATCAAGGACGCCACCATACGCCCCAATCCAGTCTTCCGCTCGCTGTACCGCCACTATGAAGAGAGCGACTTCTTCGACGTCGTCATCTCCAACTCTGCCCCCGAGCCGATCGAGGCCACGGTTGAGATTCTGTTGCCCAAGGTGATGAGCGTTCCCCATCTCGAGAAGGTCGTTCTGCCGCCCCAGAGCACGGAGAAATACGCCTTCAAAATCACCTTCGATCACGACCTCTTCAACGAACCTGAAGCCTACTACGACAACTTCGTAACCCCTCTGCTCACCGTTACCTACACCCGAAACCGCGCCGAACAGACGGTGGAGCGCCAGCTGGAGCGCGTCTACATCGCCGGCAAGGGCAAGCTCAGCTGGAACAAGAAGGGCATGGCCGCCGCCTTCGTCACCCCGTCGGACCTGGCGGTGTCGGGCATGGCCCGCGGTCTGGTGCAGCGCTACGACGAGTTGCTGTCGGGTAAATTCAACCGCTCAAACATCGGCAAGGCGGTCCTCCTGTTCGACGCCATGGGCGTGTACCGGATCAGCTATCAGGCCGATCAGAAGACGCCATTCGCCAATGTGTCCGATGACAAGACCATCTTCGACACGGTCCAGTATCCCAGCGAGCTGCTCTACAAGCCGGAGGGAACCACGACCAAGCTGGGCGACTGCGACGATCTCACCGTCCTGTACGCCTCCCTCCTCGAAAACCTGAGTATCGACACCGCCTTCCTCGAGGCCAACGACCCGGGCAAGGGGCATATCTACCTCATGTTCGACAGCGGCGTGCCGAGAGACCGCGCCGAGGATCACTTCGTCAGCACGGCGGAGTACGTAGAGTGGGAGGGTCGCATCTGGATACCGGTCGAAACCACCATGTTCGGTTTCACCTTTGCCGATGCCTGGCGCATTGGCGTGTCGGAGTACAAACGGCTAAAGCCGAAGGAGTTGATCGACGAGGTCTACGTCCAGCAGTGGCTGCAGATCTACAAGCCAGCGGTGCTGCCCGCGATTGCGGTCGACTTACCTTCCGTCGCCGCTCTCGACAGCCTGCTTTCCAGAGATGTAGAGTACTTCGACCAGCACACCGACCGGATCGCTCTCGGCAGTGTCACCTCTCTCGACACCCCGGACGGGGCCTATGACGCCGGGGTAGCCTATCTGCGGGCCAACCACCTGGAGAAGGCGCAGCGCATGTTCAGCCGCACCCTGGCCATGGATGGCGACCACGCGGACGCCCTCAATGCCCAAGGGGTGATCCTCACCAAGAGGGGCCGGTACGAAGAGGCCCTGGAGCTGTTCAGGCACTCGCTGCAATTGGACGACGACAATGGCGTGCGCATAAACATCGCCCTCGCCTACTTGTTGCAGGGGGAGCGCCAGTCAGCCGATCGCGTCTTTGAGGAGGTCGTGGCGCTGGATGAAACCTATGGTGAGCTCTTTGAATTCCTCTCCACTGTCGGCGATTCTCAAGGCGCCTACGACATCGGCGTCAGCTATCTGCGCCAGGTGCGGCTCGACCAGGCGGAGGAACAATTCGATCAGGCCCTGAAGGCGGATCCGCGCTTCGCCGACGCCCGCAATGCCAAGGGCATCGTCCTCAGCCGCCGGGGTCGATACGCCGAGGCCCTGCAGAATTTCTCCCAGGCCGCCGATCTGGCCCCGGATCAGCTCGGGTACCAGCTCAACATCGCCGTGGCCCATTACCTGATGGGAAACCATCAGATGGCGGACGTGGTGTATCGTCAGGTCGTGTCGCGGGACGATTCCTACGAGGGGCGCTTCGAATTTCTCGCCGCCACCGGCTCGGCGGACGAAAACTACGGCATTGCCGCTGACTACATGCAGCAGGGGGAGTGGGACAAGGCGCTCGAGCGTCTCGACCAGGCCCTGAGCGCGGATGCCTCCATGGGAGACGCCTACAATTCGAGAGGGGTGGTTCTGGCCAAACAGAAGGACTACGCCGGCGCCTACGAGATGTTCGAGCAGGCTGAGGGGCTCATGCCCGACAATCCCGGCGTGCGGATCAACATGGCCATCATCCGCTATCTGCAGGGGCGCCGCCACGAAGCCGCCCTTATCTACCAGCAGGCGGTGCAGATGAACAGCCGCTACGAGGGCTTTCTCGACTTCCTGGCGGGCGAGTGAGTGTGAGGCTGCAAGGGAGTACGCGCACGCTGAAGCGCCTGGAACCGGGAGCGGGCGGGCGGCGTCCTCTTGGTTTGGGGAGCAATGGCCCAGTGCCAAATCGAGAAGGGCCGAATCGAGCAGGTGTGATCCACATCATGGCCGCCGGTTGCCAGAATGGCGAATATTCTGATAGATGAGTCCGGGTTGCAGATGAATTCGAGTCACAAACGGCGGGTGGGCGCCAACGCGGCGCCCACCTTAGCCACTACTCTCAGGAGGATAGGAACATGAAAATAGCGAGATGGTCATTCTCGTTGATCCTGGCCGGGAGCTTGACGGCCGGCCAGCTGGTCGCCGCAGAGGGCGAGACCAAAGCCAAAGGCAAGCTTGAGAAGGAGTCGGTTACCGACAAGGCAAAGGACGCCGACAAGCCAAAGGACGCCGACAAGCCAAAGGACGCCGACAAGCCAAAGGACGCCGACAAGGCAAAGGACGCCGACAAGGCAAAGGACGCCGACAAGCCAAAGGACGCCGACAAGCCAAAGGACGCCGCCAAGCCAAAGGATGCCGCTAAGTCGACCAAAGACAAGGCCCTGGATGAGGAGTGGCTGAACACCATCTGGACCCAGGTCGACGACATGGTGAAGCAGAAGGAGTACAAGCTCCAGGAAACGGTCACGGTCGCGGGTGTGCGTGGCGCCGAGGCCGAGGACCAGGTTCTCGACAAGCTGTATTACAAGGGCGCGAAGCGCTACCCGAGTCAGGACAAGTTGAAGAAAGCGATCGATGTCTTGAGGAAGAGCATCGCCAAGAACCCGAAGAGTGCCGACGCCCCCAAGCAGAAATTCTACGTCGCCCAGTGCTACGAAAAGCTCGGCGAGGAGAAGAATGCCCTCGACTACTACACTCAGGTGACCAAAAGCCACGGCAAATCCCCTTGGGCGGAAAAGGCCAACAAGGCACTGAAGGAGATGGCGGGCGCGAAGAAGTAGCCGGCCGCATCCGGCGGAAATCTGCTGGTCCTCGGATTTTCTGCCCTCGCCTCTTTACGTCAGGCCTCTTGCTTTCGAAGGCCGGGTCCAGCCCAGACCCGGCCTTCGTTTTTTGCATATATTACATACTCGGGCTTCACCTGAGCTGTCGGACCTACACCACGCCTCCAATCATGGCCCCAGAGCGCGAAAAAAACGAGCAAAAAAAAGACACCCCGCGCCTCCAGCTTTACCTATGTCCCCTGGTGGGCATCGTCGTGTTCCTGCTCACTTTGACCAACGCCTACCGGACAGCCGAGCTGGTGACCTACGACCTGCGTTTCGATTTCAGAAACCGGCTCTTTGGGATGCCGGCGGTCAACCCGCACCTGGGTACCATCGACATCGACCTGCCTAGCCTGGAGGTGGAGGGGCGCCACGGCGACTGGACGCGGGACAAGTATATCGAGGTCGTCAGCCTACTGAGCGACTACGGTGTGCGTCTGGTTGGCTTCGATGTCTTCTTCATCGAGCCCAGCACCAAGCTCATTTCGGAGGCCCAGATCCAGGCCCTCGACCGCATTGATCCCGAGACCATCGCCGAGCTCCTCTCGCGGTCCGATTACGACGAGATGTTCCGTCAGACGCTGGTCGAGGCCGGCAACGTCTACCTGGCACAGACCATCGTGGTACCGCAGGAAGATGACCGGGATCTGGATGTAGCCCAGCTTGCGAGTCGATTGGAAGCCCGCACTGCCGACCAGGAGGCCGCCCTGGAGATCCTCCGCCGGAATTCGCCCCGATTGATGGTGGATCCCGATGAGAGCACCCTGTGGCGCGGGATCAATTTCGACCCGCCGCTCCGCCTCCTGCGAGAGGCAGCCCGCGGGTTCGCCTACACGCAGACGACGAAGGACGCGGACGGTGCCCGGCGACGCTTTCCGCTCGTCTACCAGTATGAGGACATCGTCTTCCCATCGATGGCCCTGGCCATGGTCTGCGATTTCCTCCAGGTCCCGACCAATGCCGTCGAAGTCTGGCCCGGCGACTTCGTCCGCCTGCCGGATGCCCGACTCGAAGACGGCACCATCCGGGATGTGGAGATCCCCATTGACGACCATGGCAGCATGCCGGTCAACTGGGTCGGACGCTGGGAGGACAGCTTTGTCCATTACCCGCACGTCGCCCTCAGGGAAGCAGCGGTACGCCTTCGGCAGCAGCGTATTCTGGACCTGATCAAATCCATCGCCGCCACCGACCCCCAGATGCGCAGTCCGGGGAACATGCTGGCTGCCCTGAACCAGACCGAGTCCAGCGACCCCGGTGCCAATCGGAGCGCCCTGGTCACCTGGCTGCAGGCGTCGGGAATCGAGGCCAGCCTGAAACAGGACCCGAAGCTGACGGCGATCGAATTCTGGCGCTCCAAGGGACTCCAGGAACCCGGTGAGGTACCGCTCCTGCTCTTCAATGAAATTGCGCGCACCAATCTCGTCGCCGAAGTCGTCGAGGGGAATCCCGACATCGAGCTTGATCAGCTGCGGGTAGCCTTACCGGGCGAAGATGCCGATGCCCTGCGTCAGAGCCATTACTTCATCCGTTCCGTCCTCGTCGATGGACGCGTACCCGCCTCGGCCCGACCTTTGTATTTCTACCCCTACATACGCTACCAGGGCGGCCTGCTCACACCCGACGACATCCGCGGCAAGATCCTCATGTATGGGCTTACAGCCCCGGGGACTTCCGATCTCAGCGTCACCCCGGTCCAGGGCAACTACCCCATGGTGGGGATCTATCCCAATGTCCTGAACACCATCCTGCAGGAGATTTTCATCGAGCGACTGCCCTCCTGGGCGAATGCGGCGCTGATCATTGCCCTTGGCGTTTTCCTCTCTCTGGTGATTCCGAGACTCAGAGTTCTGGTGGGCGCCGCCCTCGTGGGTGCCATCGTCGTGCTCTACGGAATGGCCTGTTTCTTCGCCTTCACCCACGCCGGCTACTGGGTGGAGGCGGTAGCACCGATATTGACCCTGGTAGTCGGATACCTCGCCCTGACGATCTACGGGTATGTCATGAAGGAGAAGGAGAAGGACTTCGTGCAGGGAGCCTTCGGTCACTACCTCTCCCCCGCTGTGGTGGATCAGATCATGAACAACCCGGACATGATCAACCAGCTGGGCGGCGAGGAGCACGTCATGACCGCGTTCTTTTCCGACATCGCCAGCTTTTCAACCATTTCCGAGTGCCTCACGCCCGTCGAGCTGGTCCACTTCATCAACGATTACCTCAGCGAGATGTGTGACATCATCGAAGACTACGGCGGCACCATCGACAAGTTTGAGGGTGATGCCATCGTCGCTATCTTCGGAGCGCCAGAGCAGTACGAAGACCACGCCGTGCGCGCCTGCATGTCGAGCATCGACCAGCAGCTCAAACTGGTCGAACTGCGCGAGCGCTGGCAAAAAGACAACTCGCTGCCGACCGCGCTGCAGGACCTGCGGGGACGCTGGGAGAAGCAGGGCCGGGTCTTCGCCCATGTCCGCATAGGAGTCAGTGCCGGCCCCATGGTGGTGGGCAACATGGGATCGAGAACACGCACGGACTACACGATGATGGGTGACAACGTCAACCTCGCCGCCCGCTTCGAGAGTGGACAGAAAATCTACGGCACCGGGATCATGGTGAACGATGTCATTCAGGAGGCTGTGGCCGATCTGGCGGAGCACCGCAAGCTCGACGTGATTCAGGTATTGGGTAAGGAGAAACCCGTCACCTGCTATGAGATCATGGCGCGCAAGGGCGAGCTGAGTCCCGAGCGCTTCCAGGTCCTGGAGTTGTACAACAGGGCCCT
>Ga0310122_10003426_pt1 | contig 10044 bp, 5 predicted proteins | sample CB6_Bottom_1051__FD_203503 | JGI IMG/M metagenome (GOLD analysis project Ga0310122, IMG submission 203503) | Marine microbial communities from Western Arctic Ocean, Canada - CB6_Bottom_1051 | ecosystem: Environmental > Aquatic > Marine > Oceanic | place: Canada: Western Arctic Ocean | collected...
CTACGGCAACCACAACCGGAATATCAGCTGATTCATCATGCAACAGCGCCTCGAATCCAATATTCTGTACGCGGCGATGATGCGCCAGTTTAATCCCTGAATCAGCCTCACTGGAGAAATTTCGTCCGTGATTATTGTCCCAGTATTCAGCGCCGTCTACCCGGAAACGCAAACTGAACTGAATATTACCGGGCAATGCTTGCTGGTCTAATGAAAAAACACAGCTTGTTCGCCAGTATTCTTTATTTAAGCCATTAATACTGTGATATTGCACTGGCAGGGTATGCCAGACACCCTCCTCACCCGACCAGATAATATCCACTTGCTTATCATAGTGAATATTTTCTATTTGCATAAAAAATGTCAATTCTTGCTGAACACATTGATGCTTTCGAGTAATGATATTTTCCACATACAGCAGTTGAATTTTATCCATTTTATCTCGCGTCATCATTCTTATCTTTAATCTGCTTGCGCCGTCGTGCTATCGCGTTTAGCCGGCGTAGATAGTGGCACCTATCTTGCCTGCAAGGCAGTAAGTCTATGCCGGCCAATGTGTTTACTATTCAAGAGGATTTGGCCTGCCTTTCATCCAGTGCCTGTAAATGCCTCAACTTCTCAGCAATCTTGATTTCCAAGCCTCGATTAACGGGATGATAATACTGCGTCCCTGCCAACTCCTCTGGAAAATAACACTCCCCTGCCGCATAGGCTTCAGGCTCATTATGGGCATACCGATATTCCTTTTTATACCCCAGTGATTTCATCAAGGGTGTCGGTGCATTTCTGAGATGAACCGGCACTGCTAAGCTACCCTGTGCCTTGATATCTCTCATCGCGGCATTATAGGCCATATATACGGCATTACTTTTAGGCGCACAAGCCAGATATGTCACGGCTTGTGCTAATGCCAGCTCACCTTCCGGACTGCCTAATCGTTCCTGAGCTTCCCAGGCATTGATGGTAATCTCCAAGGCTCTGGGGTCTGCATTACCTATATCTTCTGAGGCTATTCTAACTATTCTTCTCGCCAGATAGGCCAGATCAACGCCCCCATCAATCATTCTGCACAGCCAATAGAGTGCTGCATCAGGCGAGCTGCCTCTGACCGATTTATGCAATGCCGATATCTGGTTATAAAACTCTTCGCCTTGCTGATCAAATCGCCGAACGCCACCGGAAATGACTTCCCGGGTGATTTTCTCGGTGATGGTCTGGCTTGCGCCTGCCACAGCAAGTTCCACGGCAATCTCTAATAGATTTAATAACCGCCTAGCATCACCATCTGCAGCCATGGCAAACTGTTGTTTACAGGCTTCGGACATCTGTACCTGTGCCGCACCTAATCCTTTGTCTTTATTGGCCAAGGCATTATTCATCACTGCAATCAAATCCGCATGATTCAAGGCATTCAGGACATACACCCTGGCACGGGATAACAAGGCGTTGTTAAGAGCAAATGAAGGATTTTCTGTGGTCGCGCCAATAAAATAAACAGTACCCTCCTCAACATGCGGTAAAAACGCATCTTGTTGGGATTTATTAAAGCGATGGACTTCATCGACAAACAGGATAGTCCGTTTATTCTGTTCCAGCTGAACTCTTTTAGCATCTGCAACCGCCTGCCGAATATCTTTTACCCCCGCTAAGACGGCTGAAATGGATATGAACTCAGCATCAGAATGCTGGGCAATCATTCTGGCCAGTGTGGTTTTACCTGACCCCGGTGGCCCCCAGAAAACCATGGAATGTAGGCGGCCTGAAACGACAGCTTCATACAGTGGCTTGCCTGGTTTTAGAATATGCTGTTGACCAATATATTCTGCTAGCACCTGAGGGCGCATTCTATCGGCAAGTGGCTTGCTTAAATCATCAAACATGGTTTTCATATTTAGGGCGGGAGAGAAAACACACACAAAAATGGGGGTTATATCCATCTTCCTGTGGCAAAGCAGGTTTTGTGCCTGGGGTCTGGACTCTGATAATATCAATTCTCAAAGACATCAACCCCTGCCGGTACTGAAAATTCAAAAATCTGTTTTTCTATGCTGATATTCTTTTTTACATTAGAAAAATAGATCCGCGTCAACTGACCAAAATTATCGCTTAATTCCATACCGCCTATGGAACCATTATCCAGCCCGATAAGAATATAGTTAAAACCACTCTCATCCTTTTTAGGGGTTAATTTTATCCACTGTAAACCTTCGTCTATCCCTTGTTCCTGCAAACTAAAGTTTGCTTCTAATGCTATCTCGCCACTCAGTAATAAAGCCGGCGTTGAACCGAAAGAATCATCCATATTTCTTATAGTCACTTGCTCAAGATCCGCATCGTAAAAATAGACTTTGCCTTGAGCAGAAACAATTTCCTGGATATACGGTGTTTGATAACTCCAACGAAATTTCCCAGGCCGACTTAAATAAAACAGACCTTCGCTGCTTTGTATGGCTTGATTATTTTCATCCAGCGTTACTTGTTTAAAATTAGCCGTTAATGACCTTGTAGACGCTAAAAACGACTTTAATTGCTGAAAGGGATGCTGTTCTGCATAAGCACTACTGATAGATAAACAACATAGAATAAGAAACACCTGACAAATACGGCTGCCGTAACCAAGGCTCTCATACATTACTTTTTTCATGAATAATTTCTCTCATTAATTTTGCAGGTAAATATAACACCCTGTCGTTCTGTCCAATCAACAATATGTCGATAAACATATTGCCCTTAAATCCTGATCGACCTGGAAATATAACGTAAATACTTTCCGTCACCCTGATGACCACATCTTTAGCTCAATAACCTAGCACAGCTAACAGGGTACTGGCAAAAGCATGCTTAAGCAGGAGTGGGTTTTTAGGCATGACCAAAAATCAGCAAAGCCGTTTGATGGTTTTAATTAAAAAAATCATTCAACCAGTTTTTTGCTTTATTCATAGTACTAGAAACACAGCGTGAGTAGTTTTCAGGTTCTGAGCCTTTGATGAATGGATAAGCCTGTACACCCGCACATTCTTCATTTGCCAGCAAGCCATCGACAGGGTCAATCAAATGCGTTTCAATATTATCCGGTGCTATCAAGTTAACTTGCTGGGTGGAAATTTGCTGCATTAATGCTGCCCATATTTGTAGGGCGCCACTCGCTCCGGTTAATCCCGTAGGTTTATTATCATCACGCCCTATCCAGGCAACAGAAAGATAGTCACCACTAAAACCTGCAAACCAACTGTCTCTTAATTTATTGGTGGTCCCGGTTTTACCGACTAAAGCAAGCTCCTTGTCCAGGTATAAATACGCTGAACGCCCCGTACCTGTGCTCATCGCTTCTTGTAATATTTTATTGGTTAAATAGGTCGCCGCCGGGTCTACCGCCTGTCGCAGGATATAAGGATAGCTCTGTAAGCTTTCTCCATCATCCATGGCAATGACGGCTTGTATGGAACGTAACGGTGTTGCAAACCCATCACCGGCCAGCGTTTGATACATTTGGGTCACTTCCAGTGGCGTGAACGGCGATGCGCCTAATAATAATGAGGGAAATAAATTAATCGGTCGGTGCACGCCCATACTTCTTATAGTTTTAGCAACCCTGGCAATACCAATATCCATGCCTACATGCACGGTGGCCAAGTTGTATGATTTAGCTAAAGCGGTGTGCAGTGCTACCTCTCCGTGCTCTTTATTATCATAATTTTTAGGTTGCCAGATTTGTCCATTTCTACCTTTGACCCGTATGACCGTATCACTGATTTTTGTTGTTATATTATATCTATCAGGATATTCCAGTGCGGTTAAATAGACCACGGGCTTGATCAGAGAACCGATGGGTCTGACCGCATCCAGAGCCCGGTTGAACCCTACAGATTTTGGAGCTCTACCGCCTGCCAGAGCGACTATTTCCCCATTCTCCCGACGGGTTACAATAACCGCAGATTCCAGTTTCTTACTCTGGGGGTTTTTTTCTAATTGAGCGAGTTTCTGGCTAATTGTGGTTTCAAGCACATTTTGTACTCGCGTATCCAGTGTGGTAAAAATTCTTAAGCCTACCGAGGTTAAATCATCTTCCCGGTATTGCTGCCTTAATTGTCGCTTAACCAGATCCAGAAAAGCAGGATAACGATTAACCGGGCGATGGGGGCGTGAAATAACCTTAAGCTTGGTATTCTGGGCTGCAAGGGCTTTCTTTTTGGTAATATAGCCTTCCTGATGCATTTTATCCAGCACCAGATTACGGCGCTTAATCGATCGTTCAGCATGCCGCCTAGGATCATAATAAGAAGGCCCTCGAACTAAAGCAACCAAGGCCGCAATATCATGCAAAGGCAAGTTTTTTAACGGACGGCCAAAATAAAACTCACTGGCCAAACCAAACCCATGGACTGAACTGGCACCGTCCTGACCTAAATAAATTTCATTGAGATAGGCTTCCAGAATTTCATCTTTCTGATAATGATATTCTAAAATCAACGACATAAAGGCTTCATTTATTTTTCGCCATAAGCGCTTTTCAGAACTAAGATAGAAGTTTTTCACCAACTGTTGGGTGATGGTACTCCCGCCCTGCACCACCTTCCCTGCCTGAATATTGACCCATAATGCCCGGGCTATGGCTTTGAATGATAGGCCATAATGATGATAAAAATTACGATCCTCGGTTGCCATTAAACCTTGGATCAGAGCATCAGGCGCAACCTCCAGCTTGATCAGAATACGATCTTCTTTGCGGGTGGGATAAAAACTACCAATCTGCACGGGTTCCATTCTCAAAAGCGGTATTGCAATACCGCTTTTGAAATCGATCATTTTTTGAACCGTATTACCTGAAAACTTAAGGCTTAATTGCAGACTGTCTTGCTGCTGGTCCGAGAAAGCAAAACTTCTGGTTTTAAGGCTGATCTCCGACCCTTTTTTAAAATAGCTGCCTACTGATGATAAACGATAGTCACGTCTATAATGTAACTGCAACAATAAATCTTCAAAATCATCTGCCGACATTGGATAGCCCCGGTAGACCTCAACAGGGCTGGCATAAACCTTGGCTGGAATAGACCAGCGCTTACCTTCAAACTGCTTCCGGACCGTATAATCCAGATAACCGAGGTAAGAAAAAAACACAAAACCACAGGCCAGAAAAAAGTAAAGCAATATTCTCTTCAACCAGGACAATGGCTGTCGATTCACTTGCTTTTTTCTCGCTTTACTTTTTCTTGTTTTTTTAGGCATCCGGCATCCATCCAATCTATCTTTAACTAAAACTATTATCTAATATTTCATTCATTAAAAATATCTCCATTTTCACCACCCATCTCAATATTTGAAATAAGCTGCCGGAAAAACCGATAAAGTGCATAAGTAGCCATAATAAAAACAGCGCGACCCAGCCCTTTCTTCCATCGCTGTCAGCCCCGCCGGGTTAATAGTCCACCGTAGACGACAGGGAAATGGCCAATCCGACGTGAGGCTATAGACTCTTCTCTCACCAAGGCTCTCTAATGCACCCACGTATTGAATGACAGCGCTAAGGGGAGACAATAAAAAAGTGTATTATGGGGTTAGATATAGCGAAAATAGGGGGTCATATATACACAACTCAAGAGAGCGAAAAAGTATTAAGACGTCTGAGAGTTTTCGCTATTTTCCCTGCAGCCTGATAAGTATTGAAGCATCTGCTAGTTCGTATTATTGTGCAAGGGATCTCTCAACACGGGATCATGAAGTTATGTGGCTAAATGCACGGCATGTTAAGGCATTTATTAACAGCTGTTGCCGTTTCACATAGCTAACCCTAAACAAGCCCAAGTTAGAGTTACCGTTCCTTTAAAATTTCGTTTCAATTTGTCATACCGTGTATGAGCAAATTAAAGCACGGCCAGCACCATTGTAATTACCGTAGATCCAACGCGTTGTTGCTCGCCAGTCGTGAGAGTCTGGGCCACTGACATCACTTAGTTGCACACAGCCGGAAGCTGGAGGGGTTTATCTTCACGCCGAATCATCGCTTGGCATATTAATAAACGCATAACAGTAGATCTCATCGCAAGGGCACGGATCAACAAGGGCTATGGCTGACGCTGAAAAATATCACGCTTGAAAAGATTGTAAAAGTTCTGTTTGAATCAAATAGGGCTCTTCTCCTTCGGCCGGTCTGGCTTGTATATAATGTCCATTACTCTGCAATAACCAGGCTTGGCTATTATCTTTTAAATAACCGGCTAAATCCTTGAGTACTCGAGCCTTAGCTTTTTTATGTTCTATAGGAAAACACGTTTCAACCCTTCTGAACATATTTCTACTCATTAAATCCGCACTGGCCGCATAAACTTCCCATTCTCCATCGTTAGAAAATGCAAAAATACGGGTGTGCTCTAGAAACCGGCCAATAATTGAACGGACTTCAATATTTTCGGATAACCCCGCAACGCCAGGCCGCAGACAACAGACCCCCCGCACAACCAAACTGATTTTCACGCCAGCTTGTGAGGCTCTGTATAAAGCTCTGACCAATTCCTCTTCATCAACAGCATTCACCTTAATAATTATTTGTGCATCCCGGCCACTTTGTTTATTTTCTATCTCCCTTTCAATTTTTGCCAATAATCCTTTATGCAATGTAAAAGGCGATTGTAACAATTTATGTAATTTAGTCATTTTCCCTAAACTGGTTAATTGCACAAAAACCCGCCGGACATCTTCCCCCATTTCCTTATTACAGGTGAACAGGCCATAATCAGTATATAACTTAGCCGTCTGGGGATGATAATTACCCGTGCCTATATGCACATAATTACGTAATGTTTTCCCTTCTTTTTTTAAAATCAAACACATCTTGGCATGCGTTTTATAGCCGACCACACCATACACAACATGTACAGCTGCTTCTTGTAACTTAGCAGCCAAGTCTATATTTTCTTTTTCATCGAACCTTGCCCTTAATTCGATCACCACAGTCACTTCTTTGCCGGCTCTTGCCGCCTTAACCAGAGCGGCAACAACGGGTGAATCAACGCCTGTTCTATAAAGTGTTTGTTTAATCGCAAGTACCTGAGGGTCAATCGCTGCCTGTCGAATAAACTCCACAACCGGTCGAAAGGATTCAAAGGGATGATGAAGAAAAATATCCTGTTTCTTAATGGAATCAAAAATATTTTTCTTTCTGGCTAATTGACTAGGAATACTTGGCTTAAAAGGGATGAATTTAAGGTCAGGGCGGTCAATCACGTCATATATTTCAAGTAATCGACTGAGATTAACAGGACCTTTTGCTTGAAAAACACGATCCACGTTCATGATAAAACGCTCTTTTAAGAAAAACACCGTTTGTTCCGGGCAATTTCCATCAATTTCCATACGCACTTCATCACCATAATTACGCATCACTAATTCACCTTCTAGTGCATGCATCAGATCATCAACGGCATCATCATCGACAAAGAAATCACTATTCCGGGTAACACGAAACTGGTGACAGCCTTTTATAGTCATCCCTGTAAACAATTCATTAACAAAGGCGTGGATTATGGAAGATAAAAAAACAAAATCATTCGCACCACTACCTGTTTCTTGCTCAGGCAACTGAATAATGTGGGGTAATGCTCTAGGGACCTGTAGGATAGCTCTACCACTATTGCGACCAAAAGCATCTTTGCCGGTCAGAGAAATAATAAAATTTAAACTTTTATTAAGAATGCGTGGAAAGGGATGGGCTGAATCCAGTCCTACAGGTGTGAGAATGGGTAACAATTCTTTATTAAAATAGGTTTCTATCCATTTCCGTTGGGCCTCCGTCCATTTATCCCGTCTTATGAAATGAACGTTTTCTTGGTTTAATTGTGGAATCAGTAATTCATTGAGCACCTGATACTGTTCATCAACCAGCAAATGTGCTCTAACACCTATCAGTTCTAATTGTTCAGAAGGCGTCAAACCATCTGTACACAGTGTCAACGGATCAATATTTTCCATTTGTAACACACTGGCAACTCGTACTTCATAGAATTCATCTAGATTTGAACAGGAAATACACAAATATTTCAACCGTTCTAGCAGAGGAATCGTTTCATCTTTTGCCTGAGCCAACACACGAACATTAAATTCTAATAAACTGAGTTCGCGGTTAATGTAATATTCTGGGTTTTCTAATTGGTCAATTTCCATGGCTTAATGTCTGTGGCCGTCATTTTAATGAATGCTAATATCATGCAATATCAGTTATTTTTACCATGAAGCAGCTAGAATCCATAGAAAATTTAAGCAATCACGGCATCGATTTCATTAAAATCATAAAAAAAAATGCCACACGCGCTTTAATCACTGCTTTAAAGGACTGATTCGAGCAAGCGGCCGACTCACCCTCCTGCCACTCCTGCTATCAAAACACAGATAAACAGATAAACAGATAAACAGATAAACAGATAAACACTGTCATTCTCTGACTTCATCCGCAACCTGTTTTCACTTCACCCTGACATTACGATTGAATGCTTACCCCAGAGAAACGACAATCCACACCCTCCAGTCCTGACCAGCAATACATTACTTGAGCATACCCGCACCATTAACAGTGCGACCTATCCGCCCGTTTATTGGGCCATTTTGAGGACAGGGCAGGATATGACAGACTTTTATGCTCTGTTACCCTGAAGTCCGCCAGTATGAATAGCTAAAATCTTTTGTCCAGGCCTAAAGTGGTCTTGTGCAATCAAGTCAAACAAGCCATAAAACATTTTTGCAGTATAAACCTGCTCTAGTGTTATCGCATGGCGGCTGGCAAAATCCTGCATAAATAATAATAGTGCCTGATTATATTTTGCAAAACCCCCAAAATGATAATCCAACTGTATGTTCCAGCGCGGGGTGTTTAAACGGCTAGTGTTCAGTAATTTTTTAACATCTTCTTGCAGAAAGCCTGCCCCTTTTAATGCTGAGAACCCGTAGACTTCAGTATTCTCAGGACATGCGTTGATGATTCCAGCCAAGGTAGTTCCTGTGCCACAAGGGACACAAATCACATCAAATTCTGTATCCAATTCAGTCACCATTTCCGCCAGACCTTTTAAAGCCAGTTCAGTTGCGCCGCCTTCTGGCAACCAATATTCACCGGTCTCGATACCGGGCAAGGCCTGATGATCTTTATATTGCCTTAAGGTCCGGTACTCTGCACGGGATATATACTGTAATACCATCCCCCACTGCTGCAGATCTGCAAGTGTAGGGTTTATACGCTTGGGTTTTTCTCCCCGTATAAAGCCCATAGAGTTCAGACCTAGCTGTTGACAGGCGTAGGCCAAGGCATGCAAATGATTGGAATATGCCCCTCCCATACTGAGCACAGTGTGGCTTTGCAACTGCAATGCATGATCCAGACTGTATTTTAATTTACGCCACTTGTTGCCGGAAATCACCGGGTGAATAAGGTCATCCCGTTTAACCCAGCATTCAATATTTTTTTGCACTAACAGAGGGTCAAAAATTTGCGTCAGTTTGGATAATTGAAAGCCCTGCTCTAATCTAGTCAGTGTTGGCTGTAACATTATTTATAGCCCAGGCCACGTCAGCAGCTTGTCGATTTTCGCGAACATCATGAACCCTGAATAATTGCACGCCTGCCATGACCCCTACTGCCGTCGTTACGGCCGTTGCAATCACTAATTCAGCCGGTTCTACAACCGCACAAAGACTGCCCATAAAACGCTTTCGGCTGGTGCCTAATAAAACAGGATAGCCGAGATTAACGATGGCATCTAAATGCGCCAATAACTTAAGATTATCATCCCTGCGTTTACCAAAACCGATACCGGGATCTAATATAATATTGTGTTTTTTAATCCCCGCGTGTCTGGCCTCGGCTATACGCTGTGTTAAATCGGCAATCACCTCGGCCACCACATCTACATAATGTGGATTATCCTGCATGGTTTTAGGACTTCCTTGCATATGCATTAAAACAATAGGAACATCGTGTTCACAGGCTAACGTCAGCATACTATGATCATTTTGACCGGCAGATATATCATTGATGATATTAGCACCCGCGCAGAGCGC
>Ga0310122_10003427_pt1 | contig 10044 bp, 8 predicted proteins | sample CB6_Bottom_1051__FD_203503 | JGI IMG/M metagenome (GOLD analysis project Ga0310122, IMG submission 203503) | Marine microbial communities from Western Arctic Ocean, Canada - CB6_Bottom_1051 | ecosystem: Environmental > Aquatic > Marine > Oceanic | place: Canada: Western Arctic Ocean | collected...
TAATTCTTCTTTCTTTTGGAACAAAATTAGTTATTTTTTCTCCTGTTGATTTTCCACAGCCAATGAGCTCCTCGTTGTTTTTTAGAATTTTAAATGTTCTGTCTGATTTAATATCTAGATCATTTCCCCTTAGCCAATCTTCTGCTTGTTGATCATTTAAGGATAGAATGTTTTTTGTTATTTGCGGTTTGAGAAGTTGAATACCATCTAAAGTAAGTCTGATTTCAGGCTGTTGTTGGTTTGCAAAATATAGTCCAATATTTTCTACTCTTGAATTTTTATCCAGTAGTCTCAGTTCTTCTTTAGATAGATTTCCAGAGTAAAGACGGATTTTTTCTTTTCCAAATTGAAGAAGTAAATATGGAAGCTTTGTTATTCCAAACTGCTTGTTTAATTGTTTTATGATTTTCTTTTTTTGAGGTGATATTAATGGTCTCATCTTATTAATTTATTAGTAAAGTGAGTAATTTAAACTTAATCATTATAATAGTAATGTTTATTAATGATTATTTCCTATAAAAGACAAGTTAAAGAGGAGGTTATTAAAATATGTCAAACGGTGTTCAAGGACAACAAGCTCAACCTGTCGCTCAACCTGCTGCTGTAGCTGCGGGTGCTGGTGCTGGAGCGGTTGCTGCTGGTGCTGCAGGAGTACAGCCAGAGAAGAAAAAAACATGGTTATGGATTCTCATTGCTTTATTAGTTATAGCAATAATTGGATTCGGAGTGTGGTGGTTCTTGCTTAGAAAAACCACTACTGGAACTTAATTTAACTTAGAGAAATTTAAGATTTCTCTAGCATGTCAAGAATCTATAGAGAATTTTGAAAAAAATAGAAAAATCAGAATTCTCTAAGAAGAACTTTGATGAAATTTCCTTCGAAAATCGTAATAATTCAAAGTTCTCTATAAGATTCTTGAGCATAAAATAAGGTTTTTTAGATGATGGATCTTGGAAAATTTATTGAATTGTTATTTTACGGAAGTAGCAGTTTTGAGCATTACGACTCTGGTATGGGTGTGGAATATATTGTTCCAGAAATGCATTATAGAATTTTTGGGGTTGGTTTTGGGGATGTTGGTTTGGATAATTATCAATTGTAATTTGCTGGAGGATCGTTATTTAGCAATCTAGTCATTAATTCTCCATGTCCTTCTGCATGATATAATTCATGGCTTTGGGTTCCAGCATATTCTGAGGTTGGTAATGTTACATCTTGATTAATCTCATGACTTGAAGGTTTGTAAACACCTAATACTCTTCCTCCAGGAATTTGAGGCATTAAATAAGGCAAGGAAGGCATAATTACTGCTCCTGTTTTGGAATCTGTAAATCTTTTTACTGTTAATCTAAAATTCAAGCTTGTTGTATCTGGTTCATAAGATTTATCTTTTAAGGTAGGATTCATATCTACCTTATCTTCTAGTTGATTAGTATTATTCTTAGGATTATTTTTTTCCATTTTTTTTATTAGAAATTATAGTTTATTAAGTTTTATGTGTTAAAATTCATGGAAAAAATCCATAGTTTACTTTTACTATTATTGAAGGGGGAAAAATAAGAGAAAAGCTTTTAAATACTATTTTTGTAGAGATTCAGGGACAATAAAAGGCCCTTATAGTTTTTAGAGGTTGTTCAAAATGATAAAAGAAAATGAAAAATTAGGACAGAAAATGTCTCAGAGGGGCAGTATTTTGGTGACTACGTTGGGAGTTATTTTTGATACTTCTAGCCGCAAGATTTTAATTGGCAAGAGGGTTAATGACCCTTATATAAAAAATAATTGGTGTTTTCCAGGGGCGAGACTTGAATATGGAAAGGATTTGGAAAGATCTTTAGAAGCAGTTGTTAAGAAGAAAACAGGTTTAGATGTTAAAAATCTTGGTTCTGTTTTTTCAAGAATTTTAGAAGAAGATAAGAAATTTCTTTTGATGTATTATTTATGTGAGGCGGTTGGTGGGAAAGAAAGGCCTTCTGAAGATTTTTCTGAACTGAAATGGGTTAATCCTGAAGAATTAGAGAGTCATTTTGCAGATTCTTTTGATCCTAGATTAAAAGAGTATATTATGAATTTGAAGTGACTTTATGTTTCTTATAAATATGTTTTAAATTATAGATATGCTTTAAAAGTTGATTGATTTTTGGTTAATCAAATAGAAAGATTGATAAAAATGGGATTATTTGATATTTTTAGAAAAGATGTTGTTTATTTTCCTGGATGTTTGACTTATTTCAGAAATAAAGAAGGTTTTGATCTTTATAGAAAGATTTTTTCTAAATTAGGCATAGGTTTTAAGGTTTTAGACAAGCATATATGTTCTGGTTTAGAACCATGGGAAGCTGGTTATGAAAATGAAGCCAGGAAGTTAGCTAGGAAGAATTTTGATATTTTTAATAAGGAAGGAATACATAATATCATAACAAATTCTCCTGGTTGTTATAAAATGTTTTTGCAAAATTATCCAGAGATGCTTCCTGATTGGGATGTTAATGTTATTAATTCATGGGAACTGATTTTGGAAAAATTAAAGAAAAATCATTATTTAATCAAAAATAAAGCAATGGAAGTTGTTACTTACCATGATTCTTGTTATTTAGGAAGATATTGTGGGATTTATGATTCTCCTAGAGAGATTTTAGAGTTAATTGGTTATGAGATTAAAGAAATGGATAATACAAAAGAGAATAGTTTTTGTTGTGGAAGTTGTGGTGGGTTGCCTATTGCTAACAGAGAGTTGGCAAACAGAATTGCAAAAGAAAGAATTTTACAAGCTAAAAGGATAGGAGTAAGTAAAATGATTGTTGTTGGTTTTGAGAATTCTAGTTTATTGAAGAGGAATGTTGGAGATAGCAGGATTCAAGTGTTTGAGTTATCTGAAGTTTTAGGGAATGCTTTAGATATAAAAAAAATTGAGGCTTTTGAAGAGGAAATAGAAGGCGAGGAGAGAATCTTGATAGAAACAAAGACAAATATGAGGCTTCAAGAGGAATTAAAGGAAGAGTAGCATTATGATGATTTTAATAAATATGATTGAGGCGTTATTTGAATAAAAATGAATAAAAATGAACTTGTTTGTTATAATACGGATGGCTCAGGGATAGAAGGTAAGGCAAAGAAAGTTGTTTTTCCTAGGAATGTTGAGGAAGTGAGAAAAATTGTTAATAATAATAATAATAATGAGGGCATTGTTATAAGGGGTAGTGGCAGTAATATTGTTGGAGGTTGTATTCCTAATGATTCTGTTGTAGTTGATATGAAGAAGATGAATAAAATAAGCTTTGAGAATGGCAATGTTTATGCTGAACCTGGAACTACAATTAAAGAATTAAATGAAAAACTAAAGGCAGTTAAATCTGAATTTCCTATTTTTTCAAGAGAAAGTACTATTGGAGGAATGGTTGCTATGAATTCTATTGGTTTTATGGGAGGATATGGAAATATTAAAGATTGGATTGATCAAATTGAATTTGTAAATGGAAGAGGTGAGATAATTAAAGTTGGTAGGGCAGATTTATCTGATGTTTGTGGAATGGAAGGCATTACAGGAATAATTACAAAAGTTAAGTTAAATGTAATTCCAATTAAAGAGAGAAGCTTTTCTTTTTTTCAGACAGAAGATTTAGAAGAAATATGGCCGATTGCAAGGAGATTAAAATTAGAAAATGAAATTGTTATGCTAAAGTTTTATTCAAAGTCTGTTTCAAAATTATTGGGTTTTCCAGAAAAATATCATGTAATAGTTTGTTTTAATTCTAATAGGGGCGCGATAAAAGGAGAAAAATATAAATCTATTTTAAATATTATAGAAAAAGATTATTTGTATCTTCATTCTCAAGGATATTGTTATAGGGAGGACCCTCAGCTTTTTTTTGATAAATTAAAAGATTTTGTGGCTTTTTTAGATAGGCTTAAGGTTCCTTATTGTGGGGATTTGGATTTAGGCATTATATATCCTTTTTTTGAAGAAGATGATAAGAAAAAAGAAGAAGTTATGAAAATGATTAAAAGAATGAATGCTAAGCCAGGAAAATATGGAATTGGAATAAAAAGGAAAGATCTTTTAGATAGGCTTGAAAAAAGAATAATTCAGAGAATTAAGTTAAGGCATGACCCTTTTGGAAAACTAAACAAAGGAAATGTTATTGATATTAATAAAACAGATATTAAAAAAGGGAAAAGAATTGAGAAAGAAATTGAAGTAAGTGAGGAAATTGAAAAGAATAACTTTGATGAAGTAATAGAAATAAGAGAAAAAATAACTGATTATGAAGATACTTTTAAATCTGAACTTGGAGATGAAAGAAAAGAAGAAATTGAGAAATTTGTTAAAGATATAACTAAGGGAATTGTTAAGAAGGAATTTGTAGATGAAAAGATTGAAAGAGTTGGAGACGTTGTTTTAGATGACAATTTAAGTAGAAAATCAGGTAAGATTTCAGAAGACGACAAGAATTTAATTGACAAAATCATGTTTAATAGTTCAAGGGAGAAAGATAAGGAAGAGAAGGAAGGGAGTAAAGGAGATAAAAAAAATGAAGATTGAAGAACATAATATAAAAGAAGAAATAAAGGAAATTGTCGGGAAAGCTGCTAAATCAGGTATTATTAATGAAAATTGTTCTGTTTTTAGGATTATGAGGGATGAGCAATATTCGCCAAAAGGCAAGGCAGCAATGCTTGATAAAGGATTTTATGAAAAAGTATTTTATAATTGTAATTTATGTAAAGCTTGCGAGTTTGGGAGTTCAAATTTATGTGATGCTTTTCAAAAAGCAAGGCAAGTATTAGTTTTGCAAAAAAAAGAACTTCCTGAAAATAAGGAAATGATTAAGAATTTACAAAAAACAGGAAATGTTTATGGGATAATAGAGAATTAATCTTTCATTTCTATTTTTATTGTTATATTTCTTGGTACATAAAGTCTCATTACAGCATGCAGTACTCTATCATCGGCTGGAAGGTCGATAATTCTTGAATGAATTCTCATTTCATAGTTGTCAAAAGTAGCTGTTCCGTCGCCACAAGGAGATTTTCTTGTTGTTATTTTTAATTTTTTAGTTGGTAAAGGTATTGGTCCGCTTATTGGAACTCCTAGCTTTCCAGCTATTTCTCCTATTTCGCTGCAGATTTTATTTAAATCTTCAACTTTCATGCTTTTTAATTTTATTCTTACGTTTGACATTTTTATTTTCCTTTATTTTGTTCTTAATTAATCCAAAATAGATTTAAAAATCCTTCGGATTTTTAATTTATGAAAAATTAAAGTTTTTGAAGCTATAAAAAGGTTGTGTAAGGTAACAAGTATAGGGATATATTTAAATAATGTTTTTTTCTTTTTACTATTACCTTACAAAAGATGGTGTATAATGAAAATCTTTGATTTTCAAACACCCCATTTTAACAAACGTAATAAAAAATGGTGTATAAGAAGTATATAAAGAGGAATGGTAAGCTTTATGGCCCTTATTATTATGAAAGTTACAGGGAAGATGGTAGGGTAAAAACAAGATTTATTTCTGGACCTAAAGAAGAGGATAAAATACCTAAAAAAAGTGATGAAAAAATTAAAAAAATTGATAAAGCACGTAATAATCTTGGTAGGTTAACACTTATTTTTCTATTTTTATTTTTGATAGTGTCTGTTTTTTTTATTTCTGGTTCAAAAATTTTAGGGTTTGTTGTTTCTGAAGTTTATGATGAAAAAATTGAAGAACAATTTGATAAAGATATTGATTTGGAAATTAAATCTCCTCCAAAATTAGGAAATAAGATTTTGACTAAGAATAGAAATGAAAGAATGGATTTTAAAATGCAGGATGGCAATTTAAGGTTATATTTTGATTTATTAAATTATAGTGAATTTGTAGAGGGAACTAAAGAAGTTGAAGAAAATGCTGAGGATTTAACAGAAAAACAAATAGAAGAAATTTCTGATAGCTCTGTTATTGAAGCGGAAGAGTTTGATGTTGAAGTTGATGAAATAGGTGCAGAAGAACAAAATGTTGATTATAAATGGGGATATAAGGTTAAGTTAAAAGATAGCAAGTTTATGGCTAAGATTGATGTTACTTCAGATAAAAAAATTATAATTCTAGATGATGCAAGTTTGAAAATTGGAGAGAATTTATTGAGTTTTCAAGATTTAATTGATGAAGGTTATAGCATTAGAGCAGAAATTCCTGCATTGGAAATTGAAGATGTAGAGCTTATTAATGAAATTATTGCTAATGAAACGGAAGTTCTTACAGTTAATGAAATAGAAGTTGAAGCTAATGTAACTGTAAATGATACAGGAATTATTGAAGTTGAAGAAAATGTTACAATTGTCAATGAAACTGTTGAGATAGAAGATAATCTAACAATTAGTAATGAGGCTGAAATTAATATTACTTCTGAAGAGGAAATAATTGGTAATGTCACACAAGAAGATAAGGAAGAAGAGATTACTGATGAAGAGATTAACAATCTTATGAATGAGAGTGAGGATCAAGTAAGTGAAGAGAGTAGTTCTGAAGAATTAGATGATACTAGTAATGAGGAAGTTGAAGAAGAAGTTGAAGAGGAAGATGTTGAAGATAGTGGTGAGGAGTTAGAAGATTTGGAAGAGATAGAAGTTGAAGAAGAAACTGAGAGTGAAGAGATAGAGAGTGAAGAACTTGAAGATGAGGAGCCTGAACAAACAGGTTATGGAACTTCTGGAATTACAGGAGGTGTAATAAGATTTTTTAAAGGAATAACAGGAAAGATTGTTGAAAATGTTGAAGTAAAAGATATAAAATATTCAAATACTGTAACAATTTACATAGAAAGAGATTTTACAGATACTGATTATGAGGAAGGAGATGTTATTTATTTAGATCCAACCTTAACTATTATAGAAATAACAAAGGCAGAACATTTGGATTCTAATAGGAATTTTATAAAGGATATTTATGAGGATGTTAAGGCAAAAGATGATATTTGGAGTGAGGTTATTAATAATAATGAATATGTTAGAGTTAGATTTGAACAAAACCTTACTAATGAAAATGATATAACTATTTATGCTAGGAGTGCTAGTTCAGAAAGTTCAAGTATAGAGATTTATGCTGAAGATAGTGATGAGTTAATCACTAAGTTTGAAAATATTTTAAATGAGGATTGGTATAAAGTTTATCTTAGTGGATTGAGTAATGAGGAAAGTTATGATATATTTGATTTGAAAATTTTAGGCAGTGTAGAGTTTGATTATGTTGTTGACCCCGATCCTATACCTGCTTGGAATGTTACTAATGATAGTGTCCTAAGTCAAACAGATATAGCTTATGGAATTGATGCAGATAGTCTTTATGTTTATATTACGGGGGATTTTGATAATGAATATCATACAATAAAATTTAATGAATCAAATGGGAGCCAAGTTTGGGGTATTGAGTATGGAGCTAATTTTGCTGGAAGTGATATAGGTAGAAGTGTTGCTGTTGATTCTGATGGTAATGTTTATGTTACAGGAATTTCAGATGGTAATTTCTTTACTATAAAATATGATTCCTCCGGAGTTAATGTTTGGAATGTAACTGAGCTTAGCACGAACACTGATACATCTTTTGGAATTGCTGTTGATAATAGCAGCAATGTTTATATCACTGGTGAGCACGAAAATTATACTACGATAAAATATAATTCTTCAGGAAGTCAGGTTTGGAATGTTAGTTTTGATGGAACTGGAACTGATACGGCAAGAGCAATTGCTGTTAGTTACAATGGAAGTAATGTTTATGTTACTGGAGATGCAAATGATAATTATTTTACGATAAAATACGATTCTGATGGGAACCATGTTTGGAATGCGACTTTTAACACTGGCGGTCAGGATCTGGCCAAAGGGATTGCTGTTGATAATGAAAGTAATGTTTATGTCACAGGTACTATCGGAGGTAATATGGGCACAGTTAAATACAATTCTTCTGGTAGTCAGGTTTGGAATATAACTGATGTTGCTGGAACGGCAAATGGTATTGATGTTGATGGTAATGGAAATGTTTATATTACAGGACATATGAGTAATTCTTTATTCACGGCAGAATATAACTCGTCAGGAAATCATGTCTGGAATATAACTCATTATTCAGGGGAATTGTTTGGAGTTGCTGTTAGTACTAATGGGGAAAATATTTATGCTACAGGAACCTTTAATGAACCTCCCTTGGATTATTTTACTATAAAATATAACAGAACTGAATCAACAGCTCCTGATTTAAATATAACTTTTCCGGCTAGTAATAATACAAATCACACTGATAATAGTTTAGATATTAATTATACCGTTTCTGATGAAAATTTAAATGAGTGTTGGTATTCTAATGATACTTATTCTGTGAATCTTAGTGTAGGTTGTGGAGTCAATATAACTAATGTTACATGGAGTTTAGGCCAGCATAATTTTACTATTTATGCTAACGATACTTTAGGGAATAATGCTTCTGATAGTATTACTTTTACTATTAATGCTGTTGCAGTTGTTGCAGTTACTCCTGCTGTTGTACCATCTTCTGATAAAGGTAGTCCTGCTGTTGTAGATACAAAGGAAGAGTTATCAGAAGAAGTTTCTATAATTCCTGAAGAATTTGAGTTAAAAAAGGAAGTTGTTAAATGTAAGGATTTTGGAAAGTGTGAAGCTAGTTATGATGTTAGTTATGCTAATCAAGGAGTTAATTTAAAGGGAGTAAGAAAAAGAGAATGTGTTTATGATGATGGTAGTAGAGTTATCCAAAGAGAAGTTTGCACTCTGGTTAGGCCTATTAGTATTGAAAGAATTGATAAGAATCATTTGAATATTTTTGATGAAGAAACAGAAATTAAAGTTGCCGTAGTTGAATTTGTTGATAATAAGCTGAATGTGGATTTAACTTTAGATGAGCCAGTAGTTCCAGTAATCTCAGTTATAGAACTTCCAAAAATGGAACAGGTATTTATAGAGGGCAGAGAAATTACATTAGAAAGGAAAGATGAGATTACAACTATAGAATCAAGAGGGGCAGAGGTTGTGACAGAATTGCCGATTGAAGTTAAAGATGGAATATTTAGAGTTGAACTTTCTGATAAATTTAAGCAAGAAATAGTTGTTCTGCCAGATGAAGCTTTTGAAATAGCTAAAGGGGTTTTAGGGGCAGAGGTTGATGTTGAATTAAAAGAAGTTATTGTTGATAGAGAGTTAGAAGCAGTATATACTGGAACAATAGAGAAACCAGGAAAAATCTTAGGTTTTATTGATGTTGGTGTTGATTTTGAAATACAGATAGATCCAACAACTGGAGAGATTATGGAAGAACCTGTTGGACCTTGGTGGGACTTTATGGTAGTGCCAGCAGAAATTGAGCCTTTTATTGAACCTCCTGTTCCAGAGCCTCCTATTTGTCCTGAAGGAAGTAGTTGCAAATCAATAGGAGCATGTATTGCAGATGGAGGAACTTCTTATGGTTATTGTGGAGGAATAGATAGCGTTTGTTGTGGTCCTGGAGTTCCTGAACCTCCTATTTGTCCTGAAGGAAGTTTTTGTACAGCAGATGTATATTGTAATGAGCAAGGAGGAATTATTAGAGGATATGGTTGTGGAGATCCTGATACTAATTATTATTTCCCGCAAGTTTGTTGTGAATTTCCTTCAGAACCTCCAATTGGAGAGTGTCCTTTATATTATAGCTGTAATGATCCAGAAAAAACATGTCCAGAAGGACAGAAGGCTCATTGTTTGAAAATGAGCGATAGTTGTTCCCTAAATAATGCTTGTTGTCGATGTGTTCCAGAAGAACCAGAAGAGCCGCCAGTTTGTCCTGAAGGACAGACACCTTCTTGCCCGGAACTTCCTATAGATGAGAGAGGTATTTGTGTTAACTTATGTTCTTCAACCTTACCTTGTTCTTCAGGACAATTATGTTGTTTTAATGGCTGTGGCCAGGTATGTATGGATCCTGTTTGTGTTCCAGAAAAACCACCAGTTTGTGGAGATGGAATCTTAGATCCCGAGGAGCAATGTGATGATGGAAATTTAATTGATGGGGATG
>Ga0310122_10003431_pt1 | contig 10037 bp, 11 predicted proteins | sample CB6_Bottom_1051__FD_203503 | JGI IMG/M metagenome (GOLD analysis project Ga0310122, IMG submission 203503) | Marine microbial communities from Western Arctic Ocean, Canada - CB6_Bottom_1051 | ecosystem: Environmental > Aquatic > Marine > Oceanic | place: Canada: Western Arctic Ocean | collected...
GCAGAACCGCGGTAGCCTTGGCTGGTTCGCGAGGTGGAACTGTACGATGAGCGGTTCAGGACAAGATCCCCGTTCGCATGACCCGGCCACGCGGGAGACCATTCCGCCTGGCGGGAAGATCGAATCCCAGGGCAAATCCACCGCTGCTGCGACATCCGCGATCCCCGGCAAGCTAGGACGGTATTCGATCCTCCGCTGCCTCGGCACCGGAGGCATGGGTGCCGTTTACCTGGCACAGGACGACCAGTTGGACCGGCAGGTGGCTCTCAAGATCCCGACGGCGCAGGTTGCCGGGAGCCCCAAGCAGCTCGAACGTCTTTACCGGGAAGCTCGTTCGGCAGCCACGCTGAGCCACCCCAACATCTGTTCGGTCTACGATGTCGGAGAGATCGACGGGCGACACTACATCTCGATGGCCTATGTCGACGGACGCCCGCTCTCTGACTTCGTCCGTCGCGACAAACTGCTGCCCGAACGGCAGGTCGTTGCGGTGGTCCGTCGTATTGCGCTGGCACTGCAGCACGCCCACGAGCAGGGCGTGATTCACCGGGACTTGAAACCGTCGAACATCATGATCGATCCGCGACGTCAACCGATCGTCATGGACTTCGGTTTGGCGCGGCAGGTTGGCAGCGACTCCGATATCCGGCTGACGCGGCAAGGGGCCATTCTCGGATCGCCGGCGTACATGTCTCCCGAACAGGTTGAAGGAGACATCGAGAGTATCGGTCCGGCGAGTGACATCTACAGCCTGGGCGTGTTGCTCTACGAGCTGCTGACAGCAGAACTCCCTTTCGCGGGCTCGATGGCTTCGGTCATGGGCCAGATTCTCACACGTGATCCGATTCCCCCATCCGAACTCCGTCCCGACCTTTCCTTTGAACTCGAACCGATCTGCCTGCAGATGATGGCCCGCGAGATCGATGACCGCTATGCCTCGATGGAGCAGGTCGCCGACGTGCTGGGGAGCTTTCTGAAGCAGACCCGTGCGGACCAGGCGGGCATCAGGGAATCGGCCGAACTGTCCGCCTTCGACGTCATCGACGAGGAGTACCAGTTCGTCGGCTCACGTCGAGCAGCCAAGACGAAACTCCACTGGCCGGCACCGGGCAGGAAGTTTTGGATCCGTACGGCGGCGACCGGAGTCATCGTCGCGTTGTGCCTGTGGTTGGCGTTTGCGGTTTCCAGTTCCTGGCCCGGCTCAGGTGAGGAAGGCACCCTTCTTCCGCCCGCCATCGCACCCTTCGACGAGACACAGGCCAAACAGCACCAGCAAGCCTGGGCGGATCACCTGCGAATAGCGACCGAGACCACCAACTCGATCGGTATGAAATTGACGCTGTTGCCACCAGGTGAGTTCACGATGGGCAGCCCCGCATCAGAAGCTGGGCGACGCGATGACGAACCTCAGCATCAAGTGAAGATCACAAAGCCATTTTATCTGGGCGTGCATGAGGTGACACAACAGCAGTACGAGAAGGTGATGGGAACCCGTCCGTGGCAAGGCAAGACTTTTGTGAAGGAGGGCCCTGACTTCTCGGCGACGTGGGTGAGCCACGATGATGCGGTGGCGTTCTGCCGCAAGCTGAGTAATCAGGAAGGCGTGCAATATCGCTTACCAACCGAAGCCGAGTGGGAATACGCTTGTCGTGCCGGAACAACCACGGCTTACAGCTTTGGGAACGATGCGTCCAAGTTGGGGCAGTACGCTTGGTATCGAGAGAACGCCTGGGATGTTGGCGAGAAGTACGCTCACCGCGTGGGCCAGAAACTATCCAACCCTTGGGGTTTGTACGATATGCACGGCAATGTTTGGGAATGGTGTCAGGACTGGCACGCATCCTACGGCAGTGCGAAAGTTGTCAGCGACCCGAAGGGCCCTGCACAGGGCAACAGCCGTTCGTTGCGTGGCGGGGACGGGTTCGACGATCCGCGGTCGGGCGTCCGTTCCGCCGTCCGTAACGGCGCCCTCCCGCCGATCAGCCGTCTCTTCACCGTCGGTTTCCGTGTGGCCAGAACTTACAACTTATCCCCCGCTGTGAAGCCACCCGCCGAGAAAACCGTTGGTTCAAAGCCACCTTCCGCCGCCATCGCTCCCTTCGACGCGTCACAGGCCAAACAGCACCAGCAGGCCTGGGCGGATCACTTGGGCACTCCGGTCGAGACCACCAACTCCATTGGCATGAAACTGAAGTTGTTGCCGTCGGGGACATTCACGATGGGTGAGGGTGGTGGAACCCACAAGGTGACGTTGACGAAGCCGTTCGAGCTTGGCGTGTACGAGGTGACTCAGGAGCAGTATGAGCAGGTGATGGGTAGTAAGCCAAGCACGTTCAAAGGCCCGCAGAACCCAGTTGAGCAGGTCAGTTGGGATGATGCCGTAGAGTTCTGCCGTAAGCTGAGTGAACTGGCCGAGGAGAAGTCGGCGGGTTATGTATACCGTTTACCGACGGAGGCAGAGTGGGAGTACGCGTGCCGGGCGGGGACGACGACTGCGTACAGTTTCGGTGACAGTGAATCAGAGCTGGGTGCTTACGCCTGGTACAAGAAGAACTCTGGCGGCACGACACATCCCGTGGGTGGTAAGAAGCCGAACGGGTGGGGTCTGTATGACATGCACGGAAACGTGTATGAGTGGTGTCAGGACTGGTATGGAAGTTATCCGAGCGGCTCAGTGACGGATCCGACTGGTGCTGCATCGGGCTCGGACCGGGTGTTCCGGGGCGGCAGCTGGTTCAGCTTCTCCGTCAACTACCGTTCGGCGTTCCGCTACGGGCACACGCCTGACAACCGGCACTTCAACCATGGCTTTCGTGTGCTCCGCAGTTCCATCAAGTAAAGTCGCCGGAGGCGTAATCAAGCAAAGCGAGCGAAGTCCGTAACGGAGCCGTAACGGAGGCCCGTAGCGAGGGACGAGCGGAGAGGCTGTAGTGGAGAGCGCAGTGCAGGACGCAGCGAGCGGTTCAAATCTCATCCAGCGGATCAGCCGCATCCCCCGGATCACTCGACGCCAGCCCGCGTTTTGACTTCGGCGTCAGCCCGAACTGTGCCAGCAGGCTGCGGAAGTGACCTCTCCGCAATCTCAGCGTCAAAGTGCAGCCCACAATCTCTGATAGCTAGAAAAAGGCCCGCCATCCCCAATGGGACAGCGGGCCTTTGGCTTTAAGGCCGGATGTTGCCGTCGTGAATGCTGGTCACGATCAGCACACCCGCAGCGATCATGAACACCATCCAACTCTCGAATATCGCTCCCACCAATCCTGCGATGAGCAGGGCACCCAGAAGATAGGCTCCGTTCAGTTTGTGTCTGGCCGTTTTATGGGTTGTCGCCATACGAGGCTCCTTTCTTGTCTGAGTCGCCCTGCTGACCTTACCCCCTCCCGTTGTACTAGTGGAAATGAGAGGATCACCCGGATCTGACTGATCCGGAAAAGAGATTCTCGCGATGTCCAGAAAACGTCACAGCGTGGACCAGATCATCGGCAAGCTGCGTCAGGCCGATGTGGAACTGGGCCAGGGGAAGACCGTCGAGGAGGCCTGCCGGGCCCTGGAGATCACCGTGCAGACCTACTACCGCTGCACTGAAACTCTCTCATCCGGAGTGGTACAAGATCTGGGGGTAGGTCATCAGGAGGTGTTCTGTTCCGGATTGCCGATGACGGTCGTCACCAACGATGTCACGACGGAAATCTGGTGGGATGGGAAACCCGTCAAAGACCTGATGGACGCCAGCGAGCCGGCCGACTCGCTGGTTGTAGGAACAATGCTCCGCGTCTGGCTCGACTACCGATCAGTGATCTTCCATGAGGAGACTACCGGGACCTGTCCGCACGATCCGCTGACGGTTGCCGAGGCGGTTGGGGAGCGGTTCGTTTCGTTTTACCGGGGCAGCATGGTCGTCCATGATGATGCGACGACGACATTCACCCCGAGCGAAGATGGTCCGCACCGGGCCGAAATCGGCATTGATGGGGATCGATTCCTCGAGTGGCTGTCGAGCAAGTTGACCGGCGATTTGTCCTGAATCGACTGTCAATACGGCCCTCAAGAATGCCGTTTGGTGCGTGGTATGCACTAATGCCCGGGCAGTTTGCTGTATCTGAGAGACGGGTGGCCGTCCGAGTATTCGTCGGCCTGGTTGAGAAGGGGCCAAGCATGTGCCAATACCTGCGAATCACTGACGACTACCGGCGCACCATCGTCTGTGGCGACATCCACGGTTGTTTCGACGAACTCCGGGAGTTGCTTCAGCTGGTCGAATTCACCGATCAGGACATCCTGGTTCATGTCGGCGACATGATCGATCGTGGCCCCGCATCGTGGGAGGTCGCGGAGTTTTTCCGAGACACGCCGAATGCCGTTTCGGCACTGGGCAACCACGAACGGCGTCTCGCCCGCTCTGTCCAGGGAACCTCGCATCCGGCCTGGAGCCAACTTCAGACACTCAGTCGACTCCCCATGGAGTCGTGGGGCGAGTGGGCTGACGCATTTCTGTTGCTGCCGGCGGTGATCGAGACGGATCACGCGATTGTGACCCACTCACGACTCGACCCGTCCCTACCGCTGGACGATCAGGACCCGCATTTCACATGTGCCGTGGGTGGTCCCAGCGTCGTCATCGAGCTCGACCAGACCGGCGTGCCGCTATGGTATTACGATACCGATTTCGACAAGCCGATCGGCATGGGTCACATCGGCTACGAACGAATCGAACTGGTACCAGGAGGCCTCTACGCGCTCGACACGGGTGCAGTGAAGGGGAAGACCCTGACGGCGATGGTTTTCCCTGGCGACGAAATCGTCTCGATCGAAGCTCCGCGAGATTATTATTCCGAGGCGCGTGAGCAGTGGGCGACTCGTGATGCCAGCAGCGACCTGGCCTTTTCCGAGTGGGCCCTGGCGCGGACACTCCCCCGCGGCGATCCGGCCGACTGGCCGCTCAAGACGGTCATGCCGATCCTCGAACTGCCACAGCCGGTCGAGAGTGAGGCGCTCCTGGATGCGATTGCTCGCATCGAAACGAGCATCACGGAACTGCAGCTGGTGGAACTCATCGCCGAGCTGAAGCGTCGGCTGCTCGATCGCGACGGCGAGATTCCACCTCCGGGTCCGGGCCGCGGTGAGTTCTACCATGCGTTGAAATCGACACGCTTGAAGGGTCAGATCGGCACCCTGGCCACGAAGATCCTGTCGGGTCAATGCGATGCCTTTGCCGATATGCCGATGATCTTCAAGAAGAAGGGCACAATGCGGACCGTGCTCGATCGGCTCAACGCACTGATGGCGGTGCTTGAAGGTGCATGAGCGTTAGAATCTCAGTCGCCCGAGACCCAGGGAACCGCATGACCGACAACTCCTGCCATCGACCAGCCGCCATCTCGAGGGTCCCGAATCCGCAATGACCGATTCGATCAGTGACATCACCGACAGCGAGCAACTGCAGCAGATCGTCACCGGTTTCGCCGGTCCGTTTGCCAGCTGGGTTGTCCACGCCCCGACGCGAATCCTCTTCGACGCTGGCGAAGGTGTGGCGTCGGTCTTGCAAGACCGCGTCTTCTTGCCCGAGGCGGTCTGCCTGACTCACGATCACCTCGATCACATCAATGGTCTGGCGAGCTTCCTGGTGGCGCGGACGACAATGAGGGGCGACTAGGGAAAACCATTGACGGTGTATTTCCCCTCCCAGGGTGAGCCACTTTTTGATGCGCTGAGGCAATACCTGGACACGCTGCTGCCGGAGACGGTGAATCGACCGACCTGGCACGGATTGAACGTCGGCGATCGCATTTCCGTTCGCAATTGGCAACTCGAGGCCTTTGCCACGATGCACTCTGTGCCATCACTGGGCTACCGAATTCTCGAAACCAGAACGAGGTTGAAACCGGACCTTCAGTCGAAGACGCCGGCGGAAATCGAAGAACTGGCTCGCAGCGGCGTTTCTGTCAAAGAGCAGTTCGAGCATCCGGTGTTTGCCTTCACAGGAGATACCGGCCCCGGACTCGACCCCGACCTGTTCCGGAGTGCCGACGTTCTGTTTCACGAATGTACATTCCTTGATCCTGAGGACCGCCGCGGCGCGTTCCACGCGACAACCGCCGATGCGTTCGCATTGGCCACACAGTCAGCCTGGATTTCCTGCTCACGCCATTTGTCGACACCATTGGAGTCATCGACTCGCATCGAAGCTTCAGCCACTCGCTGCTGGCAGTCGCGCTCGCATCACCTGCACTCGCCTGGATCTTCACCCGCCGGTATCGCGAGTATCTCCAACCGACAAGCTACGCGCGCTGGCTGCAGTTCTTTGTGTGGGGCTTTTTGACGCACATTCTGTTGGACTGCTGCACGACCTACGGTACGCAGGTTCTTTATCCCTTTTCTGATGTTCGCGTGGCCCTCAAGAGCGTTCTCACCCGATGGTCTGCACGTCGCTTCTGGAAGCGAGGATGGCACGGCTAGGCTGTGGGACGCGAGAACAGGTCAGCCGGTCTCGAAGCTGAGTCACTCAGCCCATTGGCCCCCTCAGCCTCCCTTTATGTGGCCGGACCAAATGCAAGACAGGAGATCATGAGAAAGCCATCACCGAACGACTCGAACCAGTTCCTGCACTCGACCCGGGTCGAGTTCGTCGAATGAACTGCTGATACCGGTTGCCACCAGGAAGCAATCGGCCACATCGAGGTAGTTGGCGACGTTTTCAGGAGTGATGCCGCTGGCAAGCGCCAGCGGATGGTCGCCGAGTGCCTCTTTCATCGTCCGGATCTTTTCGGTTGAGGCGTGTTGACCGGTTGCGGGACCACTGGTCGTGACGACGTCAACGTATCGGCCCGCGATGCTCGCGGCACGCCCCAGATCGGTCACCGCCCGCTGGTACTTGAACGCCACACCACCAAAGTACAGTCCGTGCCAGCGATTCTGCTTTCTGATCTCGAGAACCTGCTCCGCCTCCGGCTGCGAATCGGCCCGTTCGTCGATCAGGGCGTTGTCGACCCAGATTCCAGAGACGGTCTCGTCAACCCGCGAGAAAACGTCAACTGGCGACAAGCCGAGGCAGTTGACGCCAATCCACCAATCTCGATTCCGCTCGAAGACGATAGCATGGATCGCCAGCAGCGAGTCGGCAGACATTCCGTGGTTGATCAGGAACACACCATCGGCCCCTGCGTCGCGTGCGAGCCGCGTATTCCGCAGCGCCTGCTCTTCGCTGACGACGTGAACGACCGGAAGGGCCACGTGCCGCATTGGAAAGACGCCCTTGTAGTTATTCACGTCGCACCTACTGTCACGGGTCTTCGAAGAACAGGCAACGGAATTCGCCCTCCTGGCGGTTGCGATGTTCGGCCCAGTGTACGATTGTCGCACGTGTATGTGGTCGCCGATCGAGCGGTCGATGCAATCGGCTACCGGTGTTTCAGGGTCGGGAGTCCAGAGCACGAGTCGTTGATTCGAGAGGCAATCAAGCAGAAAGTCCTGCAGAACCCGAAAGCAGCTCGGGCCCTGAGAGAGAGCAAGGGCTCGATCACGCACTCGGTCCCGAGACGTAACAAGCCGATCTTCAAAATGGAAAAGCTGTTGACATCAGTTCGAACGGAACTTTTTGATCATTGAATACGGCCACAGGCAGGTTGTCGCGCTCGGTAAGCTCCCTGTCGCACATCCTAGCCTGCGGGTTCGATGTCTTGCGACCGCGAGGACTTTACTGAGTTCCGAGAAAGATGCCTGGAGCTGGCAACATCGATCGATTCCCTCCGAGAGTTTTCCGCACATGACGGCCCCCGCCCGGTTGCCTCGCATCCTGATCATCGACGATCTGTCCGGCCGGACAATTACGGACCGGTCCAATCAGGATCGGGCCAATCTCTGCGGTCAGTTTTTACTTGAGGATGTGACGGGTGATGAGCATGGCCGGGAATCCCGGCAGACAATCAAGAAGCCAATCGCACAAGCAGTCTTTCTGCGAGGGCAGCAACCACGGTGTGCAGTGGTTGGTGATACGGTTGAGAATGATCTGGAAGGAACACTCCAGTTCATCGAGCAGGGATGGACAACCGGCCAGGACGCCGGCAGGCGTTGGTCGATGGTACTCCTTGATTTGTGCTTTTACACGGGGGCGATTACCACCCGAAGCGATAACCAAACACCGGGACAGCCTGAAGGGCGGACGCTGGACGACACGCCCGACGGCTATTTCGGTCTGCAATTGCTCAGAGCAATCCACGCTCAGCTTCCGAATCTGCCCGTCGTACTCCTCTCAAGCAAACCACGCGACGCAGTCAGTCACGAATTCTCGACGTATGGAGCATTGGGTTTCCTTGAGCGCAGCGCCGCGTCGAATAGTCAAGAGCTACTCGAAGAGTTTCTCTGGCGACACGCGTTACTCGAGGATGAGACAGGCACAATCGTCGGACGCTCGCCGTCGCTCTTGCTCGCCCTCCGCGACGCTCGCAGAGTGGCCTTGAAGGACGAGAATCACAACCTGCTCATCCGCGGGGAACGCGGCGCGGGCAAGGAGCTTCTGGCCCGGTATGTTAACAGGCAATCGCAGGCTCGCCAGCATCAGGATCGTCCGTTCATCACCGTCAACTCCGCAATCCTCACAGAGGCCATGTTCCGTAGCGAGTTGTTCGGACACGAGAAAGGCGCGTTTACCGACGCGAAGGAGACCCGACGCGGGCTGATCCAGGCCGCCGAAAAGGGAGATTTATTTTTTGATGAGATCAGAGACATGGTGCCACAAGTTCAAGCCGGGATTCTCCGTGTTCTTGAGGAGGGCACCTTTTCAGCGGTTGGCTCTCAACATTCAGATGATGTCGATGTTCGTTTTCTCTCAGCGACCAACGCAGATATTGAAGCCATGTCGGCCACGGGGACCTTCAGGGCCGACTTGCTTGACCGTCTTCGAGCAGCCGGAACCCTGGTCCTTCCACCACTCCGCAATCGAGTTGCAGACATCCCGCTCTTGGCAGCGAGATTCGCTCGTGAAGCCGAGCTGGCGAATCCGAACGCCCTGACCAAGACAATCGATCCCGAATTGCTCGACAAGCTCTGCCAATATGATTGGCCGGGCAATGTCCGCGAACTGCGTCAGCGTATCTTTCAGGCGATCGACAACAACCCCGATGTCGAGCACCTGGTTCCGATTCACGTCAAGCTACCGGAACCAGCTAGTGAGTCCGCACGCGCCCAAGTCCCCAAGAGCCCCGTTTTATCGAGCGACCATCGAACCTCGAGGGCAGCGACTAGGGATCGAGATGATAGCGATCGCCCTGGTGCAAACCATGTCGACGAGGTTATCGCCGTCTTGGCCAGCTGTGAGTTTGACGCGTCGAAAGTGACCGAGTTGACCGGTAGGCTTGACGATCTCGAATCTGCGATCGCTCGTGTCTTGGCCAACTACCTCGATGCAGCTCTGATTGCGACAATGAAAGTCTCGGTCGACGACCCGGAGGGCGAAGTGATGTTGTCGGCGCCCGCGCAGATCGTGACTGGTGAGAAACTCAAGCACCGGAGACCTGCTGATACGGTCATCCGCGTGCTCGAGAAATCGAAGATATTCCTGGAGTCGTTACCAGAAGGCTCGCGTCTGCGTCGGGCCTACGACAAAGCGCGACGACAGCGTAAAAAGACCCCACCCGAATAGAACGGCCGGCATACACGAGATTATGGGCCGAGGCCGGTGAGGTCGAAGCGCGCCAGCCTGTTGCCTGGAACTTGCGGCGTGACCTGCTGCTCGCGAACACCGGTATCATCCGTGACGCCGTCATTGTCTTGTTGTTCGCGTTGGTCTGCCTGGCACTGACAGCAAAGTCCTGTTCCGCCAATGGCCTGCCCTTCACGAATACGATCTTCATCAAGAGTAAATGGTCTGAAAGAGGATCACCCGGATCTGAGCGATCCGGAAAGGAGATTCTCGAGATATCCAGACTGACATCGGTTCGTCCCTTACGGCAGATTGGCGACATGCAAGAAACGCCCGTGGAATTCCCACGGGCGTTTCTTGCAGCGTCACAAATGGTCTTTGAAATACGCTATGGAATTGC
>Ga0310122_10003432_pt1 | contig 10037 bp, 6 predicted proteins | sample CB6_Bottom_1051__FD_203503 | JGI IMG/M metagenome (GOLD analysis project Ga0310122, IMG submission 203503) | Marine microbial communities from Western Arctic Ocean, Canada - CB6_Bottom_1051 | ecosystem: Environmental > Aquatic > Marine > Oceanic | place: Canada: Western Arctic Ocean | collected...
CTCGTGGCATTCGCGGATGCAGGACTCGCGTGGGACTCGGATAATCCGCCGGTGCTCGAATTCAGCCGCTCCGGATACGAGCGGGTGCCGGTCTTCTCAACCGGACTGTCCGCGAGGGCTAATATCCTGGGCTTTTTGATCCTCGAGGCTTATTACGCATATCCATGGCAGCGACCCCAAAAGGGCTGGCACTGGGGCTTCAACATAGCGCCGGGCTGGTAGTCTCTTAGAGCTGTCCCCGGAAGTGTCCCCTAGAAGATCGACAGATTGATATACTTCGAAGGGTTCTCTTGAAGGTCCGTTAGAAATGCCGTGACGCTCTCGGCTGCACTAGTCAGGCTGAGGTATAAGGCGTCGTCCTGAACAAGTCGTCCGAGGGTACCCTCTCCTCTTTCAATCCGCTCCAGAACCAAGCGCAGTGATTCAGCGGCAGTGTTCAGATGGTCACCTGTGTTGGTTAGCATGGCCATCGCCGAATCCGCGCGCGCGACTGCTCGTGCGAGTTCAGGTCCAGTCGTAGCATCCTCCAGCCCTTTCGCTGAGCGATTCAGACTTTCAGTGAGTGATCCGAGTGCCTCCCGCTGCTCTCGAACGCCGTCTCCAAACTCAGTAAGCAGGACCTCCAGTTCACGCGCACTGCCCTGCACTGCCCCAATCGTCTCCGCGCTGAGAAGAGATTTGATCTGGGTCATGACATCCCCAGCCTGGCTGGAAAGTTCTCCCGCGGAATCCAGCAAATCTACCACTTGCGCGTCCGCACTCTGAACTGTGTCATTTCCCCCGTAGTACTCCGTCGCATCGCTGGGATCAATCACGAGTGTGCGTCCACCAAACAGGCCAGAAGCGCCGAGCCTCGCACGCGACCCGACCGGGATTTTCCACTTACCCTCAATCTCTGTTGTGATCGTGACCCGCTCACCTCCTATGAGTTCGAAGTCGTGGACACGGCCGATGATGATCCCCTTCATGGAAACCGGATCACCGCCACGGACACCACCGGCGTCTTCCATCGTAGTCACGAGCAAATACCGCCCTCGGAAGGTGGCAGGATCGGTCATCCAATAGAGGACTACGACGAAGGACAATAGACCCATGATCACGAACAGGCCGAGGCGTGCTTGTCTCCCGGTTGCTCTTGGGGGAACAGCTGAGAGTAGCTCTGCGTCCGTGGGAGTATCCCGTCCTGTACCCACGTTCTTCTCAGAGTCAGACATAGGTATCAGTAACCATATCCAAAGCGGCCTCCGCTGCCGCACGATCTACGAACGCCTGGACCACCGGGTCCGGGCAAGCCCGAAACTCAACTGGGGTTCCACAAAATCTAAGGGTACCCCCATCCAACATCGCTACTCGATCGCAAATATCCAGACCACCTTCCACATCGTGGGTCACTAGCAATGATGTGACCTCTAGCTCCTTGGACAACCTCTTGATGAGTCGCTCAACCGCCGCAGTGTTCACTGGATCGAGCCCGGTGGTGGGCTCATCCCATAAGAGAATCTCCGGTCGACCAACAATCGCACGTGCGATCCCGACCCTTTTTTTCATTCCGCCCGAGAGTTCCGACGGAATCTTCGAGAGCACTTCCTTCGGCTCCAAGTTGACGATGTCGAGCGCTTCCCACACCCGGCGAACCTTCTCTATGGTTGAAAGTCTCTGCAAGACCTCCTCTGGGAGACCCATCGCTACGTTATCCAGCACGGTTAGCGAATCGAACAGAGCTGAGTGCTGAAATACGTACCCTACCTTTCTACGCACTTCCAATAGGGCAGATGGACCACCCTCATAGACTGAGAGCCCATCGATCTCGACATCTCCTCGGTCCGGAATCATCAGGCCAATCGTCGTCTTCAGGAGTACGCTCTTCCCGGTACCTGAGGGTCCGAAGAGGGCAAACATCTCTCCTGTCTCAACCATCATATCGACACCTGAAAGTACCGGTAAATCAAACGATTTATGGATATCTCGATACGTGATCACGGCTGTGACATTCCTACTGTAGCAGAAGGGGCGGGAACATCGCGTCCAGAATCAGTATTGTCAGGATCATGAACATCACGGCTTGGGTCGTGGTAAGCCCAACACCCTCGGCTCCCCCCCGTGTGCGAAGACCCATGTGGACCGCGATGAGTGGGATCGCGAATCCGAAGACGACGGATTTGGAGAGCCCATAGACCAAGTCCCAGCTGTGCCAGAACAGGCGTGCTCCATAGATGAATGTTTCAGTGCCCATTCCGACGTCGATGTTTGCCGCAATCATTCCGGCCACGATCCCTATCACGTCGGCGAAGCCAACCAAGAGCGGCATCGTGATGACTCCTGCAATCAAGCGCGGGGCAGCAAGGATCGCGACCGGATCCCTACCCAATGACTCGAAGGCGTCGATCTGCTCCGAGACAACCATGGTTCCAAGCTCAGCGGTGATTCGTGCACCGATCCGGCCCACCAAAACGATCGCAGTCAACAGAGGGGCCAATTCGAGAATCACGCTCTGCACGACCAGTGTCCCGAGCACATACTGAGGCGAAGATGAGATCAGTTGGTAGCCACCCTGTTGACTCGTCACAATCCCTGCCAGAGACGCAGTCACGAACACGATAGGCAAACTCTGCACACCCATGATGTACAACTGCGTGCTTATGTCATGTCTTGATACTTTGAGCCGGGCAATCGCCACCATGATACGCCACGACAAGAGCCCGAGCTCCCCAGCATGCTCAGCCGTTATACGAGCAACCCGACCGACGGCGGCCAGCCATCGAACTATGGGTGCCGGAAGGGGCAAGGTCACGGGGGGTTGGTCCTTCACCGTCTAAGAGACTCCAGCGTTTATGCCACCCGGTTCTTGGGATTGCGAGGCGCGGTAGTCGGCAAGATTTTCGGGTTAAGATACATCAAAATCAACCTGCTATGGTTCAAGCTACAGCCCAATTTATGCAATCTGAGGACTTCAGTCCTCTTTATGGGGGCCCGAATGGCTTCTTTAACTATCTTCTTAAGGCACGTGCGGCCTATCAGCACGTGACGAATGAACACAGACGACGGAGCGCGGGCGTGATGAACCTACTCAAACGCACTGTGACTTTCTTCATCGGAGCGGCAGTGATCGCTACTCCGCAATCGGTGAGGGCACAGGAGCCGGACTACGAAGCCCAAGCAGCAACGCTCGCGGCGCTTCCCTCAGTAGCACGAGCGCTGGAACTCGTCGAGGAGAGGGATGCCAGGACGATGGCAGACTTGCTGGAACTCACTGAAATAGCAGCTCCGCCTTTTGCTGAAGACGAGCGCGCGGAACGATTCTTGGAAATGCTTCTCGACATTGGCGTCGATTCAGCATGGATTGATACGGAGGGCAACGTACTCGCGCTTAGGCGTGGTACCGGTTCGGACGAGGTAGTTGCTGTAACCGGGCATCTCGACACCGTCTTCCCGGAAGGCACGGATGTCACGGTCCGCCAACGAGGGGATACGCTTTTTGCTCCTGGCATAGGAGACGATACCCGTGGCTTAACTGCCGTTCTTGCACTACTGCGTGTCCTTAACGAGGCCGAGCTACAGACTACTGCGGATCTCCTTTTTGTCGGTACTGTCGGTGAGGAAGGGATCGGGGACCTCCGTGGAGTGAAGCACCTTTTCCGTGAAGGCGGTCCGCGGATCGACACGTTTATCTCGATCGATGGCACCGGGCACACCGGAATCACCCATCAGGGACTTGGTTCACATCGATACCGGGTTACGGTACGAGGACCTGGCGGGCACTCGTGGGGTGCCTTCGGGCTTCCTAACCCAGCACACGCGCTTGGGCGTGCGATCGACTATTTCGACCTCGCGGCTGACGCGATCACGCGATCCGGTCCGCGCACGAGTTATAACGTGGGCAGACTAGGTGGTGGGACTTCTGTTAACTCGATCCCATTCGAGGCCTGGATGGAGATTGATATGCGCTCGGAGAGTCCCCAAACCCTTCAGACTATCGATGAGGTGTTCCAACGAGCGGTTCACCGCGCAGTGGAGGAGTCCAACACCCAACGCCGGGATGGAGCCGAACTTTCCCTCGAAGTGGAGTTGATCGGTGACCGTCCATCCGGTGAAATCTCCGAATCCACCCCCTTCGTCCAGCGGGCGATCGGTGTTAGTCGCCACCTCGGGATCGAACCGGTATTAGGTCGAGGTTCAACGGACTCGAATATCCCCATCTCTCAAGGGATACCGGCTATAACTATAGGCGGTGGCGGTCAGGGTAGTGGTGCACACTCACCTGGCGAATGGTTCATCAACCGTGACGGGACTCTGGGCATCCAGAGGGCGCTTCTGATCCTCCTGGCTCAAGCAGGTACCGGGGTAACAAGCTGAACTCAGAAGGAAGAGGAGAAGCGCTCGACGGTTGAGTTGCCATCGTCACTGGAGCATCAGCAGGGATTGGGGAAGCAACCGCCCTGACGCTGGCCAGAGCGGGTGCAAGAGTGGCAATTGCTGCCCGCAGGATAGAACGCCTCGAAGCGATAGTTTCCCAATTGGAATCGGAGGGACACGAGGCGTTGGCTCATCGCACCGACGTTACTGAGTTATCGGAAGTGGAGGCGCTGGTAGCGGCCACCAACAAGAAGTTTGGTCGAATCGACATCCTTGTGAACAATGCTGGCACAATGCCCGCATCCCCGATAATTGAAGGGCGCATCTCAGACTGGAAGCGCATGGTTGATGTCAACGTGAATGGAGTTCTCCACGGGATCGGAGCTGTGCTGCCAACGATGCTCGGGCAGGGAACCGGTCACATCGTGATGATTGGATCTATCGCAGGCCGAAGACCTTTCCCGGGTGGAACGGTATATGCAGCGACAAAATTTGCCGTCAGAGCACTTTCCTGGGGATTACATCTTGAACTTGGGGCTGCTCACGGAATCCGCGTCACGGATATTCAACCAGGACAGGTGGCGACCGAGCTCTACGAAGGCATCCCGGAAAGCCCCTTCAAAGATGCCTGGGACAAGGCTTGGGAGGGCAAACGAAGGCTCAAACCTCAGGACATCGCCGACACAGTTCTCTTTGCTGTCAGCTCACCCGCACACATGGCGGTAAGCGAGTTACTCGTGCGACCGCTCGATCAGGCGACCTGACCCTCGATCACTGCAAAGGCGAGAGCAGCCCACCTCAAGACGTGGCATCCACCTTAAAGCTCAATGGCCTTCCCTTTCAAGGGGTTATAAAGCCAACCGGTCTTGCTACTCCGAGATCGGAGTCCCGTTAGCCGCACCATAATAGATGCTGTTGAAGAGAAACCCGAAGGTACCATGGGGTTGTGCACGGAAAGTGATCTTAGGTCCAAATATGAAGAGTTTCCCCTCCCCATAGTCCGCCTCTATAACTCCGACACCACCCACCAGATACTGCTCACCCCAAGCCCAACCACTTCTGAGTGGTTCTCCAGTGTTGTACCAGCCGACGGTCCGAACTCGCTGCGGATCAGCCCCAGCTGACAGTCTAAATGTCGGGCTATGGCTGAAGAGCACGTTAGCTCTCTCCCCAAATCCGTGCGTGAGCGGGCTAATGTGTTCGACTTTCATGTCGAGTATTGATCCCGGGGTAAAGTACTTTTCACGGGGAAGCGGTTCTCCATTTTCAACCAGGTGATCCGAAATTGGAAGCCCAGCATGCATCGCAAGGTTTGTAGAGGTTCCAATCGCGACCACTGCCCCCCCACCCCGCACATAATCAAGGATTCTCGGTACAGTTTGATCGACGGTCACTCGGCCTATACGGCGCCTAAATTCCTCGGGTATGGTAGCCGGCTCCGGGCCACCGCCTCGACCACCACCACCTGTGGCAGCTGGAATCGCTCCATCTTCGAATACAAGCACGTCGTACTCATTTAAGTCAGCAGTATCAAAATCAGGGGGATACAGTACGTCGAAGTCGAACTCAAAGTCCTCGAGAATCATGCGGGTCCATCCGGACGGCATTGAGCCACCATATTGATCCCACAATCCGATTCTTACGGGGCTCAATTCCATTGAGCTTCCTGCTGGTGGGCTCGCCACTCCTAAGAAATCCAGTCCTTTCTCCTCAGCCAGCCGCTCGATACTCGACCGATCGATTTCGAGGTAGAACGCACCCGCAGCGAAGTTTTGCCCCTCTGCAACCACTTCGTCCACGTACCAGCGCGCGCTCCCTCCCGCCGCGAGTACTCGGTTCACCGCGATAAACGCATCATTGATGTGGTCGACTAGGTATCCGGTTGCGTTCTCCTGGCCCGCGATCGTCCCACCAGGTGGTGCCAGAATAATTTCATCAATTACCTCAAAAGGCCCGTCGAAGCCCTCTAGGATACGATCGAAGTCAACGCCCATCTGCCAAGCCAGCGTCCACCCTGTATTGTCGTAGGGAGCCGTGGGTGGTGCTCCAGGATATGGTATATCGTTCGGGTGTTCCTGCTTCTCAAACATATCGAGCACATGCGGCCGAAACGCTTGTGCCGTTTTCACGACGTATGAGTCCGCTGGGTAAGACTTACCATCAACCGTGAAATCAGCCGTCGCTCGATGAACATCTACTCCATTATACAGAAGCGTATTGACGAACTTGGTCGCCGTCAGAAAATCCCGCTGTTCAGAGGAAATGATAAAGCCTCGAGGGTCCCGATCTTCCGGGTTACGTAGAACCCGCTCCCAGTCATCTCTCGTACCGCGATCCATCGTCTCAGCAATAGCATCGATCTCAAATGGGTACGTGGTCCATGTGTCGACACTGCCACGTTCGATTGAGTTCATACCCATCCGCCAAATGTTGTACAGCAGATGGTCTGAGTTACGCGACGCGTAATCGAGAACGGCCCAGTTCGCGGTCTGTGAGTATTCGATCGACTGGCGGAAATGCCAGGTCCCCGGCTCGACCGGCAAAGGTAGGTCGCCGTGGGGCATCTGGCGGTCGGGGATAAAGGGTATCTCGACTGGCGTGGGGTGACCGATCGTCTCCGTCAGCAGGCCAATCATGTTCTTGAAGTAGGGAGTGGTCCGAAGCCCTCCATTCCACCACGTCGAGTAGGATGACCCTGACCTCATGGTGGTGCCGCCTTTCCCTTCCGACACGAAGCGTTGATGCATCGCGGATCCGACCTGATCCAGCCCCGTCATGATGAGTGGATCCAGGTAGTGGTTCGGAGGATCGCGGAACGGTGGGGCGAACATGACAGTGCCCGCTGGTCCAGTCTGGTGATGGTTGTAGACAATCTGAGGGTACCAGACCCGATATACCGAGGTGTTCATGTTCTGCGACTCTGCAAGCGCAGCCATGTAAAAGTCACGGTTATTGTCGTGCCCGGCATACTTGTTATAGAGGACTGGCACTCCTGCCGTAGAACGCTCTAGCTCATCCTCTTGCCTCATGTACCAGTTGGAAACCAGTGATTGACCGTCTGGGTTCGCGTGGGTCGCTAGAAGAATGACGTCATCAAGAATACGGAGTGTCTCCGGATCGTTTTTTTCGTTCATCCGGTACACGAGTTCGGTGAGCTGGTGGGCGCCGAGTACCTCGGTAGCGTGCAGTCCCCCGTCAATCCAAACGATCGCCTTGCCTTCTTCCGCGAGTTCCAGGGCATCTGAGCGACTCACGCCCTCGGCCTTTGCGAGCCTGCGGGCAATATCCCGGTAGCGGTCTATGTTGCGGTGGTTCTCCGGAGAAGTGATGATCGCCTGGATGTGAGGCCGTTCTTCCTCAGTCAACCCGAGCGTGTCCAAAACCATCCGATCAGATTCATTAGCCAACTTGATCCAATACTCGTGCAACTGCTCATAATTGATCAACTCGTAGTCGGTTCCCATCTCGAACCCGAATTGCTGTTCAGGAGATGTGACCTGGTTCTGCGTGCAAGCGGTAAACATGAGCAGAAGACTCAAGGCAGCTACTGGGACTAAGAATGCCGTGCGCTTGTTCATACGGGCTACACCCTCCCCGAGGTTTTTCGTGAGTCTTCCCGAACCTGATTCTCTTGCCGGCTTGGGGTAACGTCAACAAACCTACATGTTGATGGCTCGGTCTTACACAGCACCAAGGTGACGACCATGAAGAGATATATCCAACAGTTGCTTGTCTTGAACACTTCACTTTTTCTCCCGATCGGTCTGACGGGCCAAGAAAGTGGATTGAGGCTAGTAGCGGAGCCTGAGGTGATTTCACTCGAAGTCGGAAGTTCAGCATCACTGATCGTAAGGGTGTTTGATGCTTCCGGGACTCTGGTCGATGTGCCGGTGCGCTACGCAGCCCCTCGCCAGGCTCTGCGTGTACGAAATGGTGTCGTCCAGGCATTCAGCGCTGGCAACTTTGAGATCGTCGCCACAGCAGCACTTCCAGCTGGTGTTCTAGGAGAGACGCCCACACTGCAGATACCCGTCAGCATCTCGTGGCCCGGGATCACCGCGATCGACCTAAACCCGTCCGCACGAGTACTCTTCGTAGGCACGACGGTAACCCATGACGCTATCGCTTTCCACGCAGACGGCACCAGACGCCCTGCGCCTGCGTTCAGATGGACCACCTCCGATCCGATGGTCGCATCCGTCGACCCTTACGGAGCTGTGACTGGGCAAGCCGAGGGAACTGCCACTCTCACAGCATCAATCGAAGGGGCGTCTAGCGAGATCTTGCACACTGTGAGGTCATTCCCAGCAACCGAACTCTTGATCGAGGGAGGTAGCGACGAAGCACGAACAGGGGACGTGCTGCGTTTCTCTGCCACAGGTCTAGGACCAGAAGGCAGGATTGAAGATCTCCCTGTGACGTGGGCATACACCTTTGTGCCCGATGACTCGATAAGGGCGCCCGGTTCAGCCGCAATAATGAACGATGGCGCATTCGTGGCCGAAGTGCCTGGGCGCTATACGATTCTCGCCCTATCGGGAGTACTCACAAGCCGCAAGACAGTGCTAGTGCATGGACGTGGTATCGTTCAACCGATTGAGCTCCAAGGGCAGGGTGCGGTCCGCAGCTCTCACACTTCGGACCTCTGGGTATTTGAGGGGCTTGATGGAAAGGACTACGCGATTACTGGCACGTGGTCGGCAGCGGGCTGGGCCTACTTCTGGGATGTCACTGACCCGACCAATATGTTCGCGACCGATTCAATCCAGCTCGATGCACGAACAGTGAACGATGTGAAAGCTCCACCGAGCGGTCGTTATGCGGCACTATCCCGTGAAGGAGCTTCCAACCGAAGTAACGGCGTGGTGATCTTGGATATGGCGGACCCGGCCCACCCCAGTATCGCTTCAACGTTTGAGACACACGGTGTCACAGGTGGCGTTCACAATATGTTTGCGACTGAGGATTACCTCTTTGCACTCGCCGGGGGAGACAAGTACGTAATCATCGATGTCCGCGATCCTTATAATCCGAGGTATGTGAGTGAGTACAATCACCCTAACAGCCGTGTGCACGATGTCTGGGTTCACGACGGAATCGCGTATTCCTCGGAGTGGGAGAATGGTGTTGTTGTTGTCGATGTCGGCAATGGAAGGTGGGGTGGCACGATTGAGAATCCGGTGTTCGTGACCAATGTCCCCTATCCTGTGGGTGCTACCCATGCTGCTTTCCCGTACCACCAAGAGTCAACTGGGAAATTCTACTTATTTCTTGGTGACGAGATGAGCGGCAGTGGGAACGAGCCGTGGGCGGGGCGAGGAAACGACAACCGCCCTTACAACCCCGACACAGGTGAAGGGGGCGTCCAGGGGCGCATGAGAGGCTACCTCCACATCATTGATTTCACAGATCCTGAGGAACCGCTGGATGTGGCCCGTTACGAGATTCCAGAGTCTGGGACACACAACCTATGGATCGAAGATGATGTGCTCTACCTAGCACACTACAAGGGTGGCCTACGTGTGGTAGATATATCCGGTGAGCTAATGGGGAATCTGGCGCACCAGGGCCGAGAGATTGCAGTCTACAAACCTCAGGACCCCGGTGGGTTTCTCAGGAACCAGGTGAGCGTGTGGGGCGCCCAACCTCATAAAGGCTATGTATTCTTCTCTGACATGAACTCA
>Ga0310122_10003434_pt1 | contig 10036 bp, 7 predicted proteins | sample CB6_Bottom_1051__FD_203503 | JGI IMG/M metagenome (GOLD analysis project Ga0310122, IMG submission 203503) | Marine microbial communities from Western Arctic Ocean, Canada - CB6_Bottom_1051 | ecosystem: Environmental > Aquatic > Marine > Oceanic | place: Canada: Western Arctic Ocean | collected...
TTCTTACAAATCATAGTTCTGTCATGGACACAATGAAAAAAATGGAGGAGTGGTCTTATGCTACCGTTAAGAGAACTTAGAACATATATTTCTGCATTTTCTATTGCTCCAATCGCTGTAATGATTGTTAATCCTGTTGTACTGAATGCATTTGTATCTTATTTGTCATCTATTGCCTTCTTTAGTGCATTCGGACTAATCGCTATATACCTTTTTCTTAAACAAATAGGTTTCATCAAAACATTAGGTCAAAATCAACAAGTTTTCTTTGAAAGTCTACTTTTGGTACTTCCGATTATCATCCCTATGTTTACCGTTCTAACTACTTCAAATCCTTCTGATTTCATCGCTGCATTTCTTGCTTATCTGGTAATAGGCACTGTTGTTTCTCTTTCTCGTGTTGTCGTTGGAGCTGGTGTCGGGGCATTTGGTAAAGTTCTCTATTTCTTTTTTGCATACATGATGGCATTGATGATTTATGCAGGCTGCGTTGCAGGATCTATTACTGGTGAAACATTTTCTTTATTATTAGCTTTCGATCAAATTGCAGGAATAGCAACTTATCTTGGTTATGAGGGACATCCTATTGAACTTCCTCTTATTGAATATGTAAAGCTAGGAATGGCATTTGCTATCCCTGGTATTACTTTCTCTGCATTAGCAGCACAAGTGAGATTGTCAGAAGTTCGCGATAATCCTGGGGCAGAATCAAAAATGGTAAGCTCTTTACGATCATCTGTAGCACTTCTTACTTTAGGTAGTGCCATATTATTACTTCCAGTTTACATAATTTCTATCGCTATAGTAAATTTCGCTCCATATCTTGTAACAATCATTCCTCCTGTTCTTGTAATGGGATTCATTTTACTTTTATTATATTTCGTGGAGAGAGACTAAATTGCGTTCATCAATTATTATTTTCTTGTTATTTGTTTCGACTATTGTATTGTTACCTGTGTCATTTTCTCAGGTTGACGATCGCGTATGTCCTGCATCTGCCGCTTGCGAAGAACCTTTTGACCCCTTTCAATTAACGAATGTAATGCCTGATTTCGCTCATCTTGGTTTTAACGCAGAAAGTATGTCTATTCCAGCTTCTGGAAGCACTATTGTGGTAGGCCCTGGTGAAGAATTATTCATTCTTTCTGAAAAACAAATAATTATTACATTGGGAGAGCCTGGCGAAGCTTTAATGTTTCGTGGAATTGTTTCAGGTCGTAGAGTTAATCAATTGGAATTACCTGTCCTTGGTGTTGGCGAAACTATGTTGGTTGAATTAACAATGTTGGAAGTCACTGCTGATGAACTTGCACGTGCTGGTTTTCCAGCTGATAATCCTATATTTGCAGGTATTAATGCTAGAGAAAATGTTGATCAGGTTGCTAATTGTTTAAGTTTACAAAACCATATAGAAGAACTCCGTAAAAATATCCAAACTAGAAATTCAGAAATTGTTGATCTACGTAATCAACCAGGCGGTTTTCAAAATCAAACTGTTCAAAGATTAATAATAAGAATGAATAATGACAATGCCCGAGATAACGACCTTCTCCCTACACTTGATGCACAATTCGAAATTCTTCAGTGTGATCGTGTTCCTAGAGATGAACAAGAAAGACCTGAAGCAAGACCAACCGACCTAGTTGCAGAATCATTTCAACGATCACATATATTAGTTGTAGGAGAAGGCAGTCCTTCTGGATTTATCCCTAATTATCAATTAACTGGCAGTAATATATATATGGAAAAATCCGAAACCCTCGAATTAGCAATCCTTGAACCGACTGATGGCTTTCATATTATAAGTGGCTCATATGGCGCTATTGAATATCCTAGTGTGATTTCTCCTGGATCTGAATATATAATTAGATACAATAATACCGTTGACGATTTTGATCCATCTGGCGAAAGTATTGAATTTGTTCTTGAAACTACAAGAAAGTTGAGAATAGATTCTCATACTGCAGATCTTACTACTAGTATCGAGAAAAATGGAACAATTGCTTCCACTACACTTAACCTCCCAAATACTCAAACTGGATATTTCAAGTTAAATATCCCTGAAATAGGCGAATCTGAAAACGGTGATTCACCATTACAATACGGTCTACATTTCTTCCATATTCACTCTAATTTTGTAGGAATTGGAACTCTTGACGCATATCTTCCAGTTTATGTTGTTCCATCTGGGGAGTATAATCTTGTAGGATATTCTCTGGCTTCTGAACCTGATTTACGCATTGATCTTGCTGATTATGTGCCAAATACCCCTGAGCTTTTCATAATTAGTAAATCCAATGGTGTAACTACGTTTATTGAATCTCAGGAAATCAACATTCCTGTAGCCGTTATTTCTGTATCTGATAATCTTGGACCAATTAACTTATACGAAATTATTCTCGATGCTAATTTCATTACAAGTTATTCTGATGGAAAAATGTATATCTTGGCCAATAGCTCCACTGATACTTTTTCAATATCTCACTTGAAAATTTTTAATTTTATCATAAATGATTTTACTATTATTGATGGTATTGACAAAACTAAAACATATCAGAATAAATTAGGATTTCCTATTAACTTGGATCTTATGCTCGACATCAATACTATTGATATTTCTGTTTTAGATGAATTTGAACAACCTTTCATTGACGGTCAAATAGTTATACAAAAGGCAGACGAAGAATTCACTACCGACCTTTTGAATATTCCTCGATTAAAACTTCCAGATGGAAATTATAAAATTACTCATATTGTAGAAGATGAAATAAAATCCGAGCAAGATATATCGATTAGTAGTTCTGGATTAATTCAATTTAATATTAAAACATTGACGTTAGAAGATCAAATTCTTACTATTGCAATAATTATAGAATCTATATTGATTGCATTCTTCACATTTAGAATAATGTCAAAGTACTTTAAAGGATAGTTATCCGATTTCTGAACCTACGTTCATTTCATTGTCAGTTTGAAGTAGTGATACTTTGTCTCCATCAATTGAAGCTAGTAACATCCCTTGCGATTCCACTCCGAATATCTTTCTTGGTTCTAAATTAACTAAAACAATTACTGTTTTATCAACTAAATCTTCTAATGAATAATATTTTGCAATTCCCGCAACAATCTGCCTCTCTTCATCACCGATATCTATTTTCATTTTTATTAATTTATTAGATCCAGTTACTGTTTCTGCATCGATTATTTTTCCAACCCTAATTTTTAGTTTAGAAAAATCATCGAAGTTTATCATATCCATGAATCTTTTTCTTATCTTAGAATAATATATGTATCATTCCGGAAAGATATTTGTTAAATTTCTGAATATTTTGCTTCCGGCATGGTAAAATACTCGAACGAAAATGAATTATATGAAATATTATAAAATGCATTAAATAGTATGATTGTACTAAGATTTCCATGAATCATAGGTATTGGCTTATATCTATAGTAGCAGCATTGCTGTTGCTAACTTCAACTTGGGGATACGCTGCTCTTTCAAATAATAATGAAACAGTAGTTCCTTCAGTTGAAGCAGTTGGTCCAGGAAATTGGGAATGGATCAATTATGGACCCGATGGCGGAAGTTTCAGCCCTCAAACACAGATCAATAAGGAAACAATTTCATATCTGGAAATGAAATGGATTTATCCATTCCAATCGGATGTTGAAACAACTTTTCCTAGTTCTGTGCAAGAAGGTGCTTCTGCTCCCCCTATAATTGTTGACGGCGTTGTTTATGTCGCAAAGAACAAACAAGACGTTGTCGCAATTGATGCAAAGACAGGCGATTTAGTATGGTACAGTGATGTAATCACTCAAGCTCAAGACTTTGACGCATGGCTTGCAGAATTTCCTTACATGCAAGGACAATATGGACATACTCATGCAGCTAATTATTATGCTGACCGTAACGAGATTATCCTAAGCTCCGCACCATGTTGGTTGAAAGCATTAAATGCTGATGACGGAAGTATGGCATGGCAATTAACTCCTGAAATACTTTGTGGTACACAGGCTGAAATGGGCAATCCATTAGGCGCAATGGGTACATTCAAGAGCAAAGGTTACATGAGTGGAATTCAAAACCATCCTCCACAAATAATTGATGATATTGTCGTATGGCCTTCATTCGGTGCAAGTGGTCGTGGTGGACGTTCCAGTCTTATTGGAATTGACATCAGTAACACAAATGCTCCAGTTGAAGTTTATCGTAACTGGTTAATGCCTCCTGGTGACGGAAGTCAACCAACATGGGCACAAGACCAATGTGATAGAACAAACGGTCAAGTATGGTACTTTGAATATCCTAAATATATTGAATCAGGCGGTTCACACCTCGCATTAAATTGTAGAGATGCTCCTGCTGATGCAGTTGCAAATGACTGGATTAACATGAAACCAGGAACTCCTCATTTCGGTGAAGTTCACACTGCTAGTGCATTCTCAGTAGTATGGGGTAACATGCCTTACAGTGAGAAGACTGGCTTAGTATACATGGGAACAGGCGACGTAGGACCTTATCCTAACAGTACTCTGAAATTCGGACCAAACCTCTTTGGTAGTTCATTAATTGCTGTTGACGCTCGAACAGGCGAACTCGCTTGGGCAATGGCAGCTTTACCACACGATTTGTGGGACATGGACTGTTCATGGGGTGGTGCATTGAGAGATATAGGTAGTCAAGAAATCTACATTGCATCCTGTAAGAACGGTATCGTTTACGGCCTTAACTCCGCCACTGGTGAACCTATATGGATCATCGATCCACCAAGCATAGCTCGTAATATGCAAGGTTGGAACTATGGTGGTGACTCAAGCTTAGGTCAAAGTGGTAACGGTGGAAATCAGGTAGTCGGTCCAGATGCATGTTGTGATATAACATTTGCAAACATGAACAAGGACTGGATGAACCAGAACTCACCAGACTGTGCAGCAGGCGAATCTAATTCATGTACTGGTATTGCTGTGGGTCCAAACGCATGGGCACATATCGAATCAGACATGGCAATTGACGACAAATACATCTACATGGGTGTACAGAACTCTCCAAGAAGATTCCAGATCAAACCAGTAGTAGACTTTGGTAACCAGGGAAGTACAATTGAACAAGTCGAACCAAAGAATTCAACAGTTCATGCATTCAACTGGAGAACCGGCGAACTAATATGGAGTTCATACATTGAAGGCGTTTCATATAGAGGCGGTGTCATGGTAAGTGGCGGCGTTGTATATGCATATGCTAGTGATGGAAACATGTACATGTTTGACTCAGACACAGGTGAAGTTCTTAACAAGAAATTGTTCGGAATTCCAGTAAGTGTTATGCCAACAATTGGTGCAGACAGTGATGGAAACTACAAAGTATTCCTATACATTGGCGGTGGTGGAGGATTCTTATTCTCTAGTACAGCACTTCCAGGTTCATTAGCTGCATTTGGTAACCCAGATAAATTACCTGCAGGTCCTATAACAATCATTGAAGAAGTCGAAGTAATCGTCGAACGAGAAGTCGAAGTCGAAAGGATTGTTGAAGTCGAAATCATCAACGAAGTCATAGTTGAAAAGGAAGTACCTGTTGAAGTCGAAGTTATCAAAGAAGTAGAAGTCGAAGTTACTGTAACTGAAGAAGTCATCAGTCCAATTTCATACGTTGCAATTGGATTAGGTGTAATCTTGGTAGTAGTAGCTGGCGTTATCTACTCTAGATCAACCTCAAAGTAGTTATTTTAGACGCTGCCTAGAAATAGGCAGCTCTAATATTTTTTTATTCAAATAAAATACCATCGTTAAGATTATTTTCTTAACATTTGTTCAATATTTGATCATTTTTATGAACTACTTTATATATTATTGCCGTTTTTCTGTAATTTCTTAAATCATATCTATTATTCTTAGCTACTCCTTCGGGAGCGGCTAAATATTTTTTTTAAAATCTATTTCAGTTTTTCTTTTTGCTCACTGATCTCTTTATCTTCAATTTTTTTGAATAAAATTTCAGGCTTGTTTATTTTATGATTAGATTTAATGTCTAATTTTCCACAATTGTCCCAATTGATTGTTTTTTCTTCAATATTCATTGAATTAAATAATTTCTCTATGCTGTGAGGCATGAATGGATAGAGTAATATTCCTAAACTATATACTGCATTTATACTTAAATAAATTGTATTCTCGCTATTTCCTTTCCATGGTTCTTTCTTTTGGAAATATCTGTTACAACCATCTGAAAAGTCTAAAATATTTTTCATTGCTCTGTCTATTTGATTGTTCTCTATATTTTCTCTAACTTTGTTTTTTGATTCTTGAATTAATTCTATTAATTCTTGATCATCTTTATCGTATTCTTTAGGTTCTGGAATTGTGTTGTTATACTTTGAATTTGTAAAACTTAATGCTCTATGAATAAAATTTCCAATACTTGCTACTAATTCATTGTTTATTTTTACTTGAAAATCATCCCAATCAAAATTTACATCTGATTGATCATATGGGGTGATTCTTGTTAGATAATATCTTAAATAATCTGCTGGAAAATCATTCAAAAAATCCCTCAATCCGATATACATTCCTCTGCTTTTTGAGAATTTCTCTCCTTGCAGCATTAAGTGTCCTCTTGTTGGAATATAATCTGGAAGTTTATATTCCTCGTTTAGGGCAAGTCTCATTGCAGTCAGGAACAAATAATGATGATACACGATGTCTTTTCCTATGAAATGATATATTGTAGAGTTATTCCAAAATTCTTTTCCATTTATTCCTTTTGACTTAAGATAACTGACTGTGGTTGAAATATAGCATATATGGTTGTCAAACCAACCATACAGGACCTTTCCATCTGCTTCTTCTAGAGGAATCTTGACTCCCCATGTAATATCTCTGGTTATGTCCCAGTCGTTTAATCCATCTTCTATCCATCTGATTACGTAGTTTTTCACATCTTTCTGTAGATTATTATTCTTGTCGAGCCACGATCTTAATTTATCTGATAATGCTGAAAGTTTGAAAAAATAATGCATGCTTGATTTTAATACTGGCTGATTCTGGCATATCGCACATCTTGGTCTTAGAACTTCTGAATGATTGAAAGCTCTTCCACATTTCTCACACCCATCAGAATATTGATTGTCTTCATTACAATAAGGACAGGTTCCTAATACATACCTGTCTGGAAGATATTTTTCATCAGTGTTGCAGTATAATTGATTAATCTCTTTTTTGTAAATTAATTCGTTACTATGAATCTGGTTGAAGAAATACTGAGTTAATTCAATATTTTCTTTCGAACTAGTATTTCGGAAATCATCAAACATAATTCCAAGATCTGTAAAATCCTTTAAATCGCGCTCTCTCCAATACTCGACATATTTCTGAGGTGTTATGTTCTGCTTTTCAGACTGAAGAAGTATGGGTGTTCCAAAATCATCAGAAGCACAAGTGAATACTACATTCTTTCCTAACAATCTATAGAATCGCGATAGAATATCTGCAGGTAAATACGTTGATACTATGTGACCTAGATGTATCTCTCCATTTGCATAAGGAAGCGCACTTGTGATGATAATGTTATCTTTGACCAAATTTTCACGCAAATTATTATCTAATCATTTTAGTTCTATAAAAAATGTAAGGTTATAAAGTATGTAATTTTATATCCATTATAATTGCAAATATCGATAATTGTGCCTGCTTATAATGAAGAGTTACATCTGCTTGAAAATCTTATAAAAATTAAAAACTCGTTTGAATCTAATAGTTTTTCTGATTATGAAATAATTGTTTGTGATAATAATTCCACTGATAATACTGCGATTATTGCAAAAGATTTTGGAGCTAAAGTAATTTTTGAATCATTTAACCAAATATCTAAAGCACGTAACAAGGGAGCTAGTATTGCCAATGGCGAATGGCTCATTTTCATAGACGCTGATTCGTGGCCATCCAAGTATCTTGTAAAAACTTTACTTGACAAAATATCTCAAGACGATATAATTGCAGGCAGTTCTATTGTTCAATTTGTTTCTTCTCCATTCTGGTGGAGAGCTACTTGGAAATTTACTAATATCTCTATGCCTTTGTTGAATCTTACCCCTACTGGCGCATTCATGTTCTGTAAACGAACTGTATTCGATGCAGTTGGAGGATTTAACGAAGATATTTTTGTATTTGAAGACCTGGACTTTTCATATTCTATGCACAAGTACGGTAAATCTAACGATAAAAAATTCACCGTCATTCGAGAGCCAATTTATACTTCGTCTAGACGTGCAAATAATCTTAAACCAAGAGACCTCGTAAAAATTGCAGTTCAGTTATCTACCCATGGAAAATCCACATTGAAAAATAAAGCAAACTTCTCTCAATGGTATTCTAGATAAGTGAGATTTATATCTAGTAGAATGTTTTTCTAATTAAATTGAAGGCTTCATTATTCTATAAACATGGTTCTCCTGACGTTCTCGAGTTTGATGATATAGAAGACCCAATAATCAATAGTAATGAAGTTTTAGTTAGAGTTAAGGCATGTTCGATTAACCATCTTGATCTCTGGATTAGGAGTGGAAAAACCGGCTATTCTGATCTTAAATTACCACATGTGCTTGGTTGTGATATATCCGGTATAATAGAGGATTCTTCCAATACATCTGGAATTAGCGATGGCGATGAAGTTATTGTATCTCCAGGAATTAGTTGTGGTCGATGTAATCATTGCCTCCAAGGAAAAGATAATTTTTGTAGAGAATATAGCATTATTGGAGGTTGGGCAAAGAAAGGCGGCTATGCTGAATTTGCTTCCGTGCCTTTGTCGAATATTATACCCAAACCTAAAAATCTTTCATTTGAAGAATCTGCATCTCTTCCTTTGACCTTTCTTACTGCTTGGAATATGTTAGTTAAACGTGCACAGATAAAAAATGGAGAAACTGTATTGATTGTAGGTGGTTCTAGTGGTGTTGGAAGTGCTGCAATACAAATTGCCAAATTATTCAACTGTTATGTTTTTGCTACTGCTGGCACTGAAGAGAAATTAAATAAAATGAAAGACCTTGGAGCTGATTTTGTTATTAATCATAACGACGATGACTTTGGAGAAATTGTAAGGAACAACACTGATCGTACTGGCGCTGACGTTGTATTCGAACATGTTGGTGCGATTACTTGGCCTAAAAGTATAGATTCTCTTACTCATGGGGGTCGATTGATTACTTGTGGCACTACTACTGGTTCGGAAACTGATTTTGATATACGATTATTATACCGCAGACAATTATCTCTTATGGGTTCGTTCATGGGTTCAAAAGGAGATTTATTACATCTCCTTAAATTTGTCAATTTAGGTCAATTAAAACCTGTTATAGATAGTGTCTTCCCTCTTAAAGACGCAAATAAAGCTCATGAACTGATTGAAAATCGTCAACATTTTGGAAAGGTAATACTCAAAGTTTAATACTTTAATCGACATTTTTCATATGACATGAACGCTGATAAAAATGACCAAAAAAAATTGATTAGGACATCATATTCTAAAGACATTTCTGTAGATTTTGATAATAAAAATATCACTGTCATCGGTTGGATTGTCAGTATGAGGAAGCAGGGAAAGATTTATTTTATGATGTTATATGATTCTACTGGTCCTCTTCAAATAATAATAAAAAAAGGTGTTTCTCCTGATGATATTTTCGCTCAAGCTGAAACTCTGAAGGAGCATTCTTCTATTGCAGTTCGTGGGACAATTAAGAAAAATGAAAAAGCCCCTAATAGTGTAGAATTACATCCTGAAGAGATATCAGTTCTATCCACCGCTAATAAAATTCCTCCTTTCTCACTCTATGGAGGTCAACTTCCAAATATAGATAAACGACTTGATATTCGTGCTATTGATCTAAGACGTCCTTCTGCTCAATCTATAATGAAATTGCGTGCTAAAACATTACAATCAATAAGAAACTTCTATATTGACAAAGATTATCTTGAAGTTAATACTCCAAAAATTATTGCTACTGCTACTGAAGGAGGATCTGCTCTCTTCCCT
>Ga0310122_10003435_pt1 | contig 10036 bp, 25 predicted proteins | sample CB6_Bottom_1051__FD_203503 | JGI IMG/M metagenome (GOLD analysis project Ga0310122, IMG submission 203503) | Marine microbial communities from Western Arctic Ocean, Canada - CB6_Bottom_1051 | ecosystem: Environmental > Aquatic > Marine > Oceanic | place: Canada: Western Arctic Ocean | collected...
TAATTGTATTTGTCATTGTTCTTTAGAAGAGCATTCAGATATGTATGGAGTTTGTTCCTGCACATCTTGTGCTTGTGGCGATAATGCTATTAAAAAAGCGCCTTTATCTGGAGAGGTAATAGTTGATAATACAAATGATTGTGAGGGTTGTGGTTAAGCGAGCAAGAACTATTAAAGGCAGATATAAAGGCGATGATAAATTTACCTTTTATAATGAGGCTTGGGTTGGAGGTATAGCTCCCAACTGGATTAAAAAGAGATGGAAAAAATTTACTAAATGGTATTTTAAACTATGGATCTAAAAGACAAAATAATTGGTATGGCTCTCGCCGCCTTAATTGCATTAGTTGGATGGAATCTTCACGAAACGTGGAGTATGAAAGAACAAGTCTTTAAACTTCAACAGGGACAAATAGTTTTATTCAAACAGATTAAAAAGAATTCTGCTTTTGTTAAACAAAAACTTAAACAGATAAAGAAGAAACAAAACAAAAAGGTTATTGATAAACAAATAAAGAAGAAGAATAATAAAAAGAATAAGAAGAAGAAAAAGAATAAGGTAGAGGATGAATAATGAAAGAATTAGTTATAGTTTTATTTTTAGTTTTATTTGTAAGTTCAATAACTGCGTGTTCATTTGAAAACACAAGGCAATCTGTTGGGATTAATTCAAAACCATTTTCAGAAAAAGCAGAAGAATCAGTCAAACTGAATTGGAAAATCACGTGGGGAAAAATAAGACCCAAAGAAGATTCAGATGATTAATAACATTATAGATTATATTCTAGGTTTAATTGAGACGTACAGCAGCAGGATTAATTGCTGGGCATGGGATCAAAGATGGAAGGAACCAGCGTCTACGAGGCAGACAGAGTGGATTAAAGGGTATAATTCGTGGAAGAATGGCAGTAAAGAAAAAGCTATGGAAAAAGCAGAAGTTCGACATTAGAACTGTTGGTAAATGCTTATATTGTAATAAAGAAATAACCAATGATTTGAGTTTCGTTATCTTTGCCACCAAGGAATCAGCTCATCGTAGCTGCTATATCAAAGCGGAGAATAAAAGACAGATGGAATTAATTGTGTAGCTTCTCTTGCCTGGGTACGAATTATTTTCTTAACTTACCAATTAATGAAGATTTCATTTTTTCATTTTTAATCCTCTGTTCTATCATAACTTTTTTTTCCTCTGTTCTTTCACAAAAATGTTTAAAATAATCATAATGAATACTTATTGTATTTTCCAATTTTCTAGCAAAACTGTTTATCTCTTTTTCTGTTTGCTCTTTATTTTTTTTAGTGTTCCCTATTGTTGAGCTAGATTTAATATACTCTTTTGCTAAACCAAAAACATTTCCCCTTCCTGAATAATATTTTTTTAAGGCATGGTGAGAAAATAGTATTTCATATGTACGTAAGTTTCTTCCAAATACTTTTCTTAATATTTCTCTTAATCTTTTATTGTCATTGTTCATGTAATAGGGGATATTATGTTGGTGATTATAATAAGGTTTCCAATAAGTAATTAAATTTATTTCTAGTTTATTCATTTCTTCTTCTGTATTACAAGGAATGAAAGAGTATAATTCGCAACCATAGTCTTTACAGTTTTCATTTTGTTTTGATTTAATTTTTTCTTCTAAAGAATTTGGTATTCTTTTATAAAAATCCTTTGCCTGACCGATATAAACAATTTCTCCATATTGTTTGTTGATTCCCACATACACACCCATCCTGTTTGTTAATGGTATGGCTCTTAGTATTAAATAATTAATACTATATATTTTTTCTGTTAGCATTTATCCATCCTCTCTAGTAAGGGGAGCTTTCGCTCCCCCTTTTTTTTGTGTGCTATTTAGGATCTTTATAAGTAACCACATAATTCATTTCCGCTTCTAGCTTTGGCAGCAAACGATCGTAGTATTTTTTTTTATCTCGGTGTTTTATAACCTTATCGTTGATCTCAACAAACTTGGCTCGGCACCTCATCTGGTCCCGAATCTCCAGCTTATTAATCAACTCTTCCGGATTACCGTTCAGTAAATAGTGCATATCGTATTTGAAGGCAGCACATATAAACAAGAGAATATCCGAACTTATATTATTGGTAGCGTTTTCGTACTTCTGTATTTGTTGAAAAGTTCGTCTTGTTTGGCTGGCGATATTTGTTTGTGTCTTGTCTGCCAACAAACGATTAACGACTATGAACTTTGCAACTTTACCCCTTATGTCTAATACATCACATAATCCGTGTTCTTCTTTCATAATGATTATCCTTTAGTTTGATTATTATTTTGGCGAGTGGTTGCTGTTTTTTTTATCTCCTGGTATTCCTTAATCATCTTATCCTGGAGATCCTTCTTCATCCCTATTGAAGTCATTATAACTTTGGCTTTATTAATTTTATCTGACATTAATAGTTCAGAAATCTTTGAAGTGAATGCAATCTCAATAGAGTCTTTAGCTTTGGCGCTATCCATTAAGCAGCTTCCCTTATAGTTTTAGTTATTGATATTATTGTTGTTGCTAGTTTTTTTCTTTTTTCTAAAAGTTTAAAGTATTCAGAAGTGTCGGGATAACTAGATCTTTTAAATCCCCTTTTAAACATTCTCTTACTTGAATTAGCGAGATGTAAAAAAGCTAAACAAACTTTAAGTTTTGTTTTTTTTATTCTTCTCTTTGAAAGTTCTTCGTTTAAATTATTTAATATTCTTTTATTAAATCCAGGAGAGACATTTCTACCCCAAGTCATTAAGCAGCCTCCTTTAAATTGCAAACATTATATGGTTCATATTCTTTTAATTCATCTTTATTAAAAAATGATATTCCCCATCCCGTTCTAAAATCATATTTAGATTTAAAAATATCCAAATCTTCTAATTTTAAAAAGGTTTTTAAGTATTTGGTATAAATATATTTATTTTTAGAATTGGGAAAATTCTTATTATAAGAATATAAATTAAAATTCTGTTGAGCTTTTAAAAAAGCATCCACAGATTTTTTATGTTTTCTATTAAAAACATAAACAGTATTCTTATCTCCCATTCCTCTTTTTGACATATCTCCGACAGTAGATACCAAGCATAATTTACTATCCATTAAGCAGCCTTCTTTCTTTTCCAAACAAAAAGAACCTTACCAATAACTTTTGAATGTATGTTTTTTTGTGGAAGGATCGTTGTAAGAAAAAACTTTTCAAGATCCTGGAAGGTTTTGAACTCATATCTTTTATATTTTTTTTGTAAGCCGGAGCCTGTGCTTTGGGATGTGTTTTTGTACTTATTGGAAGTTTCAAACCAGCCATTCACTTCTCTTCCATCAACATCTGTCAACACAGCTCCTAGAGAATTTTTCATTTTCTGGTGTTTGTTTCTCATATTGTTAATATAAACATTATTGTCGTATTGTCAATATACTAAATGTCAGATTGTCAATATTTGTTTATTCGGGGTACAGTTTGGATAGACTACTTATTTCAGTAGTTGGGAAGGGTTCTTATTATGCCTAATTATGCTAGGCTATAATGTCTTAATTTATCTTGCAGCTGTATGATGTCAACTAGCTTTTGATGACTCTCTTTCGATAAAGCTGCCACAAATGGTGGGTACATCCCATCATTTTTTGTCTTGGATCTCGTTATCCTGGCGTTGATCGCTTTCTTTTCTTTTTCCTTTTCCTGGATCTCCGCTTCGATCTTTTGATAATGAGTCGACTGTAGTGGTTCTACCTGCATCTCTCGCTCCTTTCATTTTGATTCTATGAAAATGGAAGCTAACCGAATCACTTTTAACTTCGAACTTAGCTGCCTTACCTGGTAGCGGTTGCTTGGAGGCAGCTTCAATGGTCTCAAAATCTTCAACAGCATTAAACGGTGCTGAACCAGACCAAAATTTTTCATATCCTTTACTCATGGAGAATGATACATCATTTTTTCATGCTCTTTTTCTTCCTTTAATTCTTTTTTAAGTTTTTTATTTTCTTCGAATACAATTTGAAAAGAATAGATTGCTTCTATTAAATACCTTGATAAATCAATACTTTCTTCTAGTGTATTATGCAACCAATGTAAAGTATCTTTGGGATTCTTGAACATCGCTTGGCGCATTGTCAATTTGAATTTATCCATCCCTTCTTTATCCCGGTCCAGAATCCTGCTAATCAATTCGTTGGTATTCGGATCGGGACTTAAATTTATTTTACAACGCGAATAGATCTCGCTCTTGCTTTTAATGTTGTTATCCATTTTCTATCTTCCAGCTGGTCAACGATTTGCTTAACCCCGCTTTTACTTTTTAAACCTACCGCCTTCTTCATTTCATCGAAAGAAGGCGATATGGTTTTCTTGGCAATATAGCTTTTAACAAACTTATACAATTTTAATTGTCTTGAAGTTAATCCATATTGCATAGTGCTTCCCCTTTATATTCCTATTCCTGCATCAGCAGTCGTTGTCTGCTTCGGTGCAGTAGTAGTCGAGCTGGTTTTCTTAATCGTAATCTTTATAGAGTTATCCTTCTGGACATAAGCCGCAGCTTCACACCAGACATTATTAATCGTAAAGGTTTTACGAAAAGGTCTCCCGCTCTTATTCATCTTTTCCGAGTCGGGTAGGATAAAACATGGTAAATGTTCTGGTTGACCATCTTTTTTATCCGGGTTCCTTCTCAATGAGAAAGTACACACCCAATTCGGATCTTTTGGTTTTTCATATTCAGCCATAGTTATATCACTCCTTTTAGTTCTGACTGTTTATCTGAAATTGCTTTGATTACTTTTTTGCACAATTCCAAATTCTGTTTTTCAAGCTGCTCCAAATACATTTTATTATCTGATTTCAGCTCTTCTAAATTAGCTATATGTCTTATGTTTTTTAATCGCTCCAGAATAATACTTGCCTGGTTTATATCGACACCTTCATTTTCATTTCTTGGTTCTTTAATAGTCGATAGTTCCACATCTGAATAAACTTCTCCATGAATACCCAGCGCTTTTAATACAGCACGATCCACAGCTCTCTTCTCCGCCATTGCGACCGGATAATTAAATTTATTATTTTGTGGAGATACTTCTCCCAGGCTGTAATATTTTGTTCCCTGGAATAAAGCTCCTGCCTTAACAACTGCGCAAGCTGCTCTTAAATCACAATGGACCAGACTAATCTCGGTTTCAATGTTATAAAGGGTTGCTAATTTTTCTACTTCTAAATGCTTGATGGCATATTTGCCGTTCTCAATTCTCCACATTCCACCATTCTTTTTTAATTTTTCAAGATTGGGTTCCAAAGTATTAAGATGAATCACTTTACCCATAAATTTCCTTCCGAGAGCCAGGTGGATGAACTGGAACAACAACACTCGCCAGTGTCGAAAAACCAGTTTCAGCAAAAGTAACTGAATATACCTGGCTCCCGTTATTAGAGACTTGAAGAGGGGAGATCTTATGGATTGTTAAGTATGTTAGTATGGTTATTACAATAATCATTGCAATTCCCATCCATAATTTTCTCTTCTTCTCTAATTTTTTTTCTCGCAATTCTCTTTTGTAACATTCAAATTCATCACGCAATAAGAACCGCTGCATATTAATCACGTTGTTGTGTTCTCTTAATTCTTTTCCTATGTATCTATTCCCCATAATTTCATCGCTTGTTGTTTATGATCTCCACCAAAATTCCAATAATAAGGATGGTCGAAGGTGGGTTCTATATCCTGGACAAAGGTTGCTTTGCCTGCGTGCCGTTCCATTAAACGCTCGCGTCTCAATGCTATCATTGCCATTTTACTTACAATTTTTTTTAGATTATTAGGCTCCAACTCTGGAGCTGCCGGTAAAGTTATTCTTTTGGGTTCAGCTTCTTTCTTTCCTTCCTTTTTTCCAGGATATAAAAAGATGGTATTTAGAGCTGAAAAAATTATAAAACTATTTTCATTAATGATAACGAGATAAGGTTTTTTTCCGCTTGCCACGGCATAGAAGGCAACTTGCAAAAGAAAATCCGGAGAGATTTCTTTTTTAATTCCGTATAATGGATAGATTGGCGCAGTTCCTTTTGTTCCTTTTTTTCTAAAACGCCATTTGGTTTTAAGTTCAATAAAATTATCTTGATCTTCATAATCCATTCGACCAATACAAGGCAACTGGCAACCTGGCAAATTCATACTAACCGTACGCTCACAACCAACCGGAGCTTTTAATCCCACTTCCTTAAAGGCATTTTTCAGCTGCTCATACATTAAGACTAAACCCTTCCGGTTAATATTGTGCTGACTTCTATCTTGCTCATCCACCGGCAGGTAAGCATTAAAATTTTCCAAAACTTTATCAAAAATATTTTTATGTTTTTTAATTTCTACTTTTCTGGTTCCGTGCCATTCATAATCTCCGATAGTCATTTGTCCCGCAGATCCCATTTGAACCCCGGCAAACATTTTTGAGTTACCAGGAAGTTTCCGGCGTTGCTCCTGGGTTAAATATAAATATTCATAACTCCAGGCTCCATCTATTTTGTTCAACTGCGATGGCGAGTGATGATTCAACCCATAGTGTTTGATCCAGGTTGGAAGTTTCTTAATATCTTTTATAAACTGACTTGTATCTATTTCACTCATATTTAAAACGAATCAATAACAATTACCTTACAAATATAGAACAAAATATCAACATCTATTATGCAGGGTTATTCACACACTTAACAGATAATTCTTATAGGTTGAATTTTGATGTATTGACTTTATGACAATAACCCTTATCTATATTAATAATGACGTTGGAAAAATTTAGAAAAATTAAAAAGATCAGTTATATCGAACTTGCTGCAATTATTGGAGTCAAAGGGGTAACTCCGGAATCCACAGTTTTTAGGTGGTGTCATAAGGAGCGAATACCCCGCAAAAGCTGGATGAAAATTATTAAGGAAAAAACAAAAGGTAGAGTCAAACCTTCCAGCTTTTATGAAATCTAAACGCAAAAAATTAATTATTAATGGACAGATTCAAAATTATAAGCTAGCGCATATTACCTGGAGCGATATTTTTTCTGATAATTCCTGGCTGTCAACTGAAAGAGCCGCCAAACTTAAACCCGCTGTCTGTCATTCGGTGGGTTATATCCTATCCAAAAACAATGAAACCCTTATTACCTTTGGAGATTGGTCCAGAGATGAAGAAGAAAATAAGCTCGAAATAGGCAACATTAATATTATTCCTATTCAAAACGTCAAAAAAATAAAGTATTTATGATTAGGATTTACCTAGTTATAACCATTGGTTTTATTGTATTAATTGTTTGGATTAATGTTAGCGGCTTTGCAGAGCCTAGCGAGTGGGAAAAATTTTGCCTAACTTATATGCTGTGGGTCGAAAAATATCCAGGCGCTTTAATGGCGGGAGAATGTGATATTAGGCATATCTCAAACAAGGTATTATTTAATGAATGATATATTAAAAAAACAATTTATAAAGTGGAAGAATATTTTATTAATAAGTTTATTAGCAATTATTACCACCGGTTGCAGTAGTTTTTCAATGCTGTTGAGTGGTGGGTCTTTTGCTATAAGTCAGAATGCTTATGCCAAAGCGTATAACGCGGTAGATTTAGGAATGTCTGTTACAACAAAGAAAGGAATTAAACAGCACGTTTATGAAAAAGGAAAGAAATATATTGTTGATTGGACAAAAGCAAAAGCTCTAGGAATAACAACTAAACATTAATGACTGAAGAATTAAAAAAAACAATCGATTTAAAAAATGAAGAGATCCAGACTTTAGATCTACAACATAAAAAAGATCAAGACATTATCCATCAAAAAACTGCCAGAATTTTATGCCTGGAACAAATCGAAAAACAACATCACAAACTTAATCGGGAAGTAATGATGGAAAATCAGCGGTTAAGAAAAGATAATAAAGCTCTTACTAAACAAGTTAATGACTACATTGATAAATTGCGAACGAATGGCATTATCTAGTTTATGGCGCGTAGAAATTACTACAATGAAGGCGATTGGTATTCAGAGTGGCATAGATCACTTAAACAAAAAATAGCTTATATTGATATAGACTCGGTTGGTATTTGTATCAACTGTAAGGCTCCCCTTTATTTAGCGGAAACGGTATATGATAAAGGTCAAACCTGGAAAGCAACCACGACTACCGAGGCTCTAGCAAATTTAGCTGGTCTCCCTTCTTTCCTGGTTTTCTATAAGGTTGAAAATCAAAAGATCGTTTCTTTTAGAGTTAAGCAGCTAACCCCTATTAAAAAGGAAGAGTCTATTTTATTGCCGAGTGGTTGGATCGGAATGCTCCAATTACTTCAAGAAAAACATACCCCGGATTGTAAGATTAGCCAGGAAAGAGTTGAAGTAAAAATGTGGGATAACTTGCAAGAGTGGAGTAGAAAAAAGTGAATTTTCCAAATAAAAAACTCTATAAAATAATATATGCTGATCCGCCGTGGTATTTTAAGAGCTATTCAAAAAAAGGAGAAAACCGAAATGCTACAAAGCATTATCCGTGTATGGTATTTGATGATCTCTGCAATCTTCCTGTTGGCGATATTGCTGATTTGGATTGTGTATTGTTTCTTTGGGTTACTGATCCCTTTCTTGAAAGATCTTTGGAGCTTATTAAAAGATGGAATTTTTCGTATAAGACGGTAGCTTTTACCTGGATCAAAAGAAACAAATCAGACAAATCAGACAAATCAGACAAATTAGACAAATCAGACAAATCAGACAAATTAGACAGATCCGACAGATCCGACAGATCCGACAGATCCGACAGATCCGACAGTTATTTTACCGGTCTTGGTTATTGGACCAGAGCTAATCCCGAAAGTTGTTTGTTGGCTACCAAAGGTCATCCCAAAAGAATATCGAGATCTGTCAGGCAGCTTGTTGTTAAGGTAAGACAAGAGCATTCAAAAAAACCCGATTGTGTCAGAGATAGGATCGTGCAGCTTATGGGAGATCTACCTAGAATTGAACTTTTCGCCAGGCAAAAAACGCCAGGCTGGGATGTTTGGGGGAACGAAGTATGAATAATTTTAATGAACATTTCCTGGAATTTAACAAAAAGTATAAAGTGGTTTTGGGGGAAGTTATTAAGGAAAACAAATTCACGGATCTGTTCGACCAGGTTGACGAAGCGTTGAAAAGGATGAAAGAACGGAAAGACCAAAAAGAAAGAAAGCTAAAAGAAAGAAAAAGGTAGAATGAGCTTATTTTTTGTCGGCGATCTTAATGTGTTGAAGAATAAAAAGCTATCTCCCATAGAGCGAAGTGTCTACTTCTGCCTGGTCTCTTATATGAATCGAGAGACGGGTAAATGCTTCCCACGTTATGCCACCATCTCCAAGGATCTAGGGATCTCCCGGACTTCCATCCATCGCGCCGTTCATCATCTTGCCAAGCTCCGTCTGCTTACCATTAGGCGTTTAAGCAGCACGAATGAATATCTATTAACGCAGCAGAAGCTACTTGAAGAATTAAGGATTAAACGAGTGAAGTCTAAATTTGAAACATCTGATGTTCCAAATAGAGATGTATTAGTAAAACCATCTTTATATAACTATAATACTAGGAAGAGTAATAATAGTAATTCCTATTATAGAAAATCGTTCTCGCAGACCCCTACTGCCGATCATTCAAATTTAACGATCAAGTATAAAGGGGAAGCATATAAGAGTGTTGGAACGGAAGGTCATTGGATTGAATTTGAGAATAAAGCGGGTAAAAGAATATTGAAGCATAAGTTTAAAGATATATTAAAAGAAAGAGAAAGGTAACGCGCCGGAATGAATAAATAATTGAAATTAAGACTCGTCAAGCTCATTGAAATATTTGAAAATGCGGGTATGTGCGAGCGGCTAATGCCGGGAGTAAAGAGACCCACGGCTCCACGAATGTTTGATTTGCTGGAAATGAGCTATGAACCTAAAGACTGGGGTTATCATAATCAAAAGCCAGTCTTGCGCTTGCGTGCAACTAGTAAGCAGATAACCTGCTGGGAGTTGGGAATCGATTTGCTCATTTTAGTTA
>Ga0310122_10003436_pt1 | contig 10036 bp, 8 predicted proteins | sample CB6_Bottom_1051__FD_203503 | JGI IMG/M metagenome (GOLD analysis project Ga0310122, IMG submission 203503) | Marine microbial communities from Western Arctic Ocean, Canada - CB6_Bottom_1051 | ecosystem: Environmental > Aquatic > Marine > Oceanic | place: Canada: Western Arctic Ocean | collected...
TCTTACGCGACCTTCGCACCCCTTTTGGTGGAGCTAAGCAATCAGGCATTGGACGGGAAGGCGGAGTGCATTCACTTGAATTTTATACTGAGTTGCGCAACGTATGTCTCAAGCTGTAAGAATCTTTTGGGAGAGCAGCTTGTACGGAGGACATCATGTCAAAGATACACAAAAAAGGTGAAATCGTTGCTGGTTTTCTCGCTCCGCATCCGCCCCATTTAGTGTATGGAGAGAATCCGCCTCAGAATGAACCCAAGTCACAGTGTGGTTGGGAACAGTTGCGTTGGGCTTATGAGCGGGCGCGGAAAAGCATCGAAGCGTTGAAGCCGGATGTCCTGCTCGTCCACTCTCCACATTGGATTACGCAGCAGGGTCATCACTTTCTCGGCGTACACCGTCTGTGCGGAAAGTCGGTGGACCCGATTTTCCCCAACATCTTTCGCTATACCTTTGAGTTGGACGTGGATGTTGAACTAGCGGAAGCCTGTTGCACAGAAGGAGCCAAACGGGGGCTGTACACCAAGATGATGCGCAACCCGAACTTTCGGGTGGATTACGGCACTATTACTACTCTGCATATGATCCGGCCGCAGTGGGATATTCCCGTTGTCGGTCTGTCAGCGAATAATTCGCCCTATTATTTGTCAACCCAAGAAGGGCTTGAAGAAATGGACACGCTCGGCAAAGCCACACGCAAAGCCATCGAAAAGACCGGACGGCGAGCAGTGCTACTGGCGTCTAACACGTTGTGTCACTGGCATTTTCATGAAGAGCCGGCCATTCCGGAAGATATGTCCCAGGAGCATCCCGAGAGTCTGTCCGGCTATCAGTGGGATATGCGCATCATCGAGCTCTTGCGCCAAGGTAAAACCAAAGAAGTCTTCCGCCTCCTACCCCAGTTCATTGATGAGGCGTTTGCTGAGGTCAAGTCAGGGGCGTTCACCTGGATGTTTGCGGCTATGGGTTATCCGAATATTCCCGCCGAGCTGCACGGCTATGGAACGGTGATTGGAACCGGCAATGCCGTTATGGAGTGGAACCTCCAAAAGACCAACCGCGCCCGCCGCAATCCCGCGCCACGAAAGACCTGGAACCGAGCCGCCTAGCCGCCGCATCATTAGAAGGGCAATACGATGGCTATAGTTTCCGCCTTTTTGGTGCCGGGCTCACCGCTCCCGTATGTCAGACGTGACAACAAACCCTGGGGCAAGATCGCCGCGGGCATGCAAGCCGCAGGCGAGGCGCTTGTGGCATCAAAACCACATGTGATCCTGTTGTATTCGACCCAGTGGATCGCGGTCTTAGACCAACTGTGGCAAACGCGGCCACGCGTGGCCGGGCTGCACGTTGACGAAAACTGGCACGAATACGGCGAGCTGCCCTACGACCTCAAGATTGACACCAAGCTGGCACACGCGTGTGTGGCTGCAACAAGCAAAATCGGGGTCAAGTCTAAGGCCGTCAATTATGACAGTTTTCCCATTGATACAGGGACTATTGTGGCGGCCAACTTTCTCAATCCAGGCGGCAAGATCCCGATGGTTCTGGCTTCAAACAATCTGTATCACGACTTCGCTCTGACCGAGAAACTCGGCCGCACGGCTGCAACCCAAGCCAGTAAACAGAGGAAGCGTGTAGCCGTGGTTGGGGTAGGGAATTTTTCGGGTGCGCTCTTTCGCGGCGTCATTGATATTGCGAAAGATAAAATCGCTGCGCCCAAATACGACCGCTGGAATAAAAAGATTCTCAAGCTCATGACGAGCGGAGATGTCAAAGGGCTGTATGCGGCACTTCCCGGTTTTGCCACCCAAGGCAAGGCAGACATGGGCTTTAAACATGCGGCCTGGGTGTTAGGCGCGCTGGGCGGCAGGTTCAAGAGCGCGAACGTCCACGCGTACGGACCCTTATACGGGAGTGGCGGGGCAGTGGTTGAATTCATCCTGAAGTAGGAAACAGCGTTCCGTACCTCGCCTGCCCGTCTCTACTCTCGCTCGTCCTGAGCCCGTCGAAGGATGAGCCACGCTCATGCAAAGTAACTCACGCTCCAATCAACAGCCGCGCCACCAACGGATCGTAACGGCACTCTTCACTCCTGTAGATGCCGCTAGCCTCGTTTACTTTCGAATCGTTTTTTACGCCATCATGGTCTGGGAGGCCTCCGAGTTCACCCACAAGAATATGGTCGGCCTATATTACTCAGATAAAGAGTTCTATTTCACGTACTGGCCGTTTGATTTTATTCATCCCTGGCCGGCAGAGTGGATGACCCTCCACATCTATGCTCTGGGACTGCTCGCGGCGTGTGCGGCCTGCGGACTTTTTTATCGGCTGAGTGCAAGCCTCTTCTTTGTTCTTTGGACGTATCTGTTTTTGTTAGAGAAGGCGCTGTATATCAATCACCTCTACCTAGTCTGCCTACTCTCTTTTCTCATGATCTTTGTACCAGCGCAGTGCACTTTTTCACTCGATGTCTTGCGTAAATCGGACAGACGCAGCAACACGGTTCCCGCCTGGGCGCTGTGGCTGCTGCGATTTCAAATTGGCGTCCCATATTTCTTTGGCGGCTTAGCCAAGATCAATCCCGACTGGCTGCAAGGCGAGCCGCTCCGCACCTGGCTGGCGGAGCGGGCGGCGATCCCCGTCATCGGTCCGCTTTTCAACTACGAGAGTGTCGTCTGGGGCATGACGTATGGATCGTTGCTGTTTGATCTGACCGCAGTCTTTTTTCTGCTCAACCGTCGTACGCGCGTATTTTGTTATGCCGTGGCACTGTTTTTTCACTTCACGAATGTGCGTTTGTTTGGGGTTGGTATTTTTGCCTGGCTGATGATTGCCGCCACGCCCATCTTCTTTGCACCAGACTGGCCACGTCGGGTGCTGTCCGACCTCAAACGGGGCTTCACCCCACGGGTTCAGCGTCTAACTTTTGGCGGCCTGCTTGGTCTCTTGAGCGGGGCGATTACCTGGCAGTTTTCCTGGGTGCGGGCGGGTATCGGTGCACTCGGTGTCGGTGTCATAGCGTATCATCTTGATGAGCCGTTTCAGAAAAAACCAGCGCCACAGGCGCAAGCGCCCCCCTTAATACGTTTGACCGGTCGTCAGCAAGGGACCCTCGTTTTCCTCGGCCTTTGGGTTGCGATTCAACTCCTCCTGCCCTTCCGCCATTTTATGATTCCGGGCAATGTCCACTGGACGGAGGAGGGGCATAATTTTGCCTGGCATATGATGCTGCGTCAAAAAGAGGCTGAAGGCCTTTTTGTAGTAACTGACCCTGCAACCGGAAACGAATGGCAGCTCAACCCCCGCCAGCACCTGACGCGGATACAACTGATCCACATGCTCTCTCGCCCGCATATGATCGTGCAGTTTGCCCATTACTTAGAACAGCAACTACAGGCGGACGGCTATGGCGACGTTGAGATTCGTGCGCGGATCACCGCCGCGCTGAATGGACGCGAAGCGCAGTATCTTATTGACCCGGCAGTTGATCTCAGCCAGGTTGTCTATCCTTGGTGGGGGCACGCGGAGTGGATTCTACCGTTGGAAAAGCCGTTGAGGCGGTAACATCGCCCTCCCTCCTGCTGTGAAAAGCCTTTCTTTGCCAATAGACCAACTCAAGCCTATTTGGAAAAGCCTGTCGTTTTTCAATCTGGCAAATTTTCAATCGCGACAGGTTCAACTGCATCAGCAAGCCTAAAATTAAAGATTCGGGAGTAAAAATATAGCTCTCCATCAAGTGCGCGTTTGATATTTTCCGCTTTGCGAAAACCATGCTGTTCACCCTCAAACGGCACATAGGCGACCGCTAGCCCTTTTGCACGTAGCGCGGAGACCATGAGCTCTGCCTGGTTGGGTGGTACAATCCTGTCTTCCAAGCCTTGAAAGATAATCAATGGGCACGAGAGCTGATGCGTAAAGTGTATGGGTGAACGCTCCCGGTACAGGTCTTGTCGTTCCGGGTATGGGCCGACCAAGCTTTCTTCATAGCGGGACTCAAACTTGTGTGTATCCTGGGCTAGGGCTTCGAGATCGCTAATACCATAATGACTCGCCCCAGCCTGAAAAGTGTCGCGGAAAGTCAACGCACATAAAGTCGTATACCCCCCAGCACTCCCCCCAGTAATGGTGAGACGCGTGCCATCCACATCGCCGCGCGCGACAAGGAAGCGTGCGCCGTTCACACAGTCGTCAACATCAACAATGCCCCACTGCCCGTTCAGACGTTGTCGATAGGCGCGACCATAGCCACTACTGCCGCCATAGTTCACATCCATGACAGCAAAGCCACGACTCGTCCAGTATTGAATGCGTAGATCACAGGCAGTCTGAGCAGCCGCCGTCGGCCCGCCGTGACTTTTCACTAGTAGAGGTGGGCGTTCATCTTCTGGTGCACAAAAGTCAGTATTCTTCGGCGGGTAAAAAAGTCCGTAGGCAGTCCGGCCCTGCTCAGTCGGGAACTCGACCGCTTGGGGTGCGGAGAGACAGCCTGGCGCAAGAGTGAGCTCACTGGAGCGACGCAGGACAGTCGTGTGTTGTGTTTCCAGATCCAGCCGGACGATAGAAATCGGTTCGGTCGGCGATCCAGCCAGGAAAAAGACGTTTCCTGATTTGACCTGGACACCGCCTAATTCGGTATACGGCAGTGCAATAGGATCGAATCGGAGTGTCCCAGGATCGAGGCTGGCCATATACCAGCTACCGTTTTCAGTGTAGGTGCAGATGATCTGGCTGGCAGAGACAAAGGCATACGTCTCCATGCCAAACACCCACTGGGCGCGGCCGAAGTCGGCGTCCTTTTCACACAAGACCTCAATATTGCCGTTACGCAGCCGGTACAGATTCCACCAGCCGGAGCGGTCAGAGATAAAATACAAAATGCCAAAAGGAGACCATTCCGGCTGAAAAACGGATTCTGTGTCCCCACCAGCAATATGAGCACTCTCGGCTAATGAACCATCGGCCGGGATTTTACCGACCCATAGCTCTGTTCCGTCCCACGGCATATTCGGATGTTTCCAGGTCAGCCAGGCGAGCTGTGAGCCATCAGGGCTCAGGCGTGGGTTTGAGTAGAAATCATTCCCAGAAACCAAGACGGTCTCTTCCCCATTCGTCAGATCAATACTCACCACCGTATTCAGCGCTTCTTGCCCCTCAGTGCGGTGATCTTCGCGCACGCAAATCAAACGATTACGACTTGAATCTACAACAGCGTCCGCATAACGCAACGCTGCCCCAGACGTCAGTGCTTGCGGTTCTACCTGCCCGACCTGGCAGTACAAGCGTTGGTCCGCGAAATTGGAGAAATAGATCGCCCCGTCGTGTACCACATACGCCCCGCCGCCGTACTCATGGACTCGTGTCCGAGCATTAAACGGCACAGGAGTTCTATCGGTTATCTTGCCATCCGGCGTCCGCCGAACCACCACATTCCGTCCGCCTTCTGTGGGACGCTGTTCAATCCAATACACATCCTCCCCGTCCAGCCGGACCTGTCCCAACCCCACCGTCCCAGCAACGATGAGGTCTGAGGTAATGGGCGATTTCCATGAACCATAGGGGGCAATTTTTGTATCAGCCATTCTCTCTCCCCGTCTTCATTTCTGTCTATAGAAGTGACGGCTCTCCTCATAAGAGCCTCAATCCTTGTACAAAGGCGGCGAATATCGTACAAGCCTGCTTCGATCATTCTAAGCAAACTCTTTTCTCTTTACGCCTCGGCATACATAGCGCTATGCTCCTGACCAGTATCCCATAAGGAGGCAGGCGCATGGAAACAGTTCACCCTTCAGAATGTGGGTTCGACCCAAGGCGGATCGATCATCTCGTTACCAGCATCAAGAGAGATATTGAACGGGAGCAATACGACGGGGCGGTCGTTATTGTCGCCCGGGGCGGCAAGGTCGGACTGCATGAGGCCGTTGGTTTTGCCGAACGGGCCAGTGGGCGGACTACGCGAACGGACGATGTGTTTTGTCTGTTCTCGGTCACCAAGCCGATTATAGCAACAGCGATCTTTGCGTGTGTTGATCGGGGCGAATTGGCGCTGACTACACGGGTTGCCGAAATCATTCCCGAATTTGCCAGCAAGGGAAAACACCGTGTCACCATTGCTCAGCTCCTCACCCATACCGCCGGCATGTCGGCCGGTTTTCCCCCCGTCCCGCAGGAACTGCTGGGCAACCTTGAAGCAGTCGTTGCTGCTATCTGCGACCAAGGGCTTGATGCCAGACCGGGAGAGACAGTGAGTTATAGCCCAATCACCGCGTACTCCATTTTGGGTGAAGTTGTCCGGCGTCTTGATGGGGGAGAGCGTTCACTGCGGCAAATACTCGCAGATGATATTTTTACCCCCCTGGGCATGAAAGATACGGCCCTCGGCGTACGGTCCGATCTTGCCGCGCGAAGAGTCCCTATTGTTGTCCGCGACCGCCGCGAAGGACTGTTTCCTCCGGAAGCAATCGAAGGCTTTAATACCCTGCTCCAGGCAGATGCCGAGATTCCGGGCGGCGGTGGGGTAGCGACAGCGAGCGATCTCTTCCGCTTTGCTGAAATGCTCCGCCGGGGCGGAGAGCTGGATGGTGCACGGATTTTATCACCTGCCATTGTTCGCTTGGCGGCAACAAACCATACCGGCTTGCAGCCCAATGATCTGTGGAACTATGCCAGAGAGATGCGCGGCTGGGACGAGTTTCCCGCGTTTCTCGGACTCGGCTTCTTTATGCGAGGAACAGGCATTTGTCCTACGTATCTTGGCAGCATGGCCTCGCCTGGCACCTTTGGAGGGGTCGGAGCGGGTTCTACCTTGTTCTGGATCGATCCAGAGCGTGATGTGACCTTTGTCTGTCTGACCTCTGGGGCCTTAGAAGAATCATACAGCATGGATCGTTTCCAACGCTTGTCGGATCTCGTCCTGGCCGCCGTTGTTGATTAAGAGCGCCTAACGAAACTCCGTCTTGTCCCGTAGGCCTGGATACCTGCTTTCGCAGGTATGACAAAAAAAGACTGTCATTCCCGTGGAAACGGGAATCCAGGAGGAGGGCCGGGGTACTGAAAACTTGCTCCGAGAAGTTTTGTTAGTGGTTCTAAGCAGGTCTTTGGAGAAACGTGTGGAGACTCGTTGAGAGACAAATGATTACTGCGCAGCAGCTGAGACAGATATTTGCCCCGATTAGTGGAGATCAGCCACTGCGCGTATGTGAAACGTTGTCAGGCAATATCAATACCATTCTTAAAATCGAAGTGGGAGATCATTTATATGGTCTACGCATACGCACCCAAGAACACGTCTATCGCTATGAACCTGAGCTCATCAAAGAAGTGTTCATAAGCTGGCTGCTTGATCCAGACAATTCCGAAAAAAATGATGCGGAAAAAGCAACCGCGCTGGCTCACATCCTTACTGAGAAACAGGGTGTGGGCCGAAACGGGAATGGCATCGAGCCTCACGGATTGGCTTTTGACTGGACCCGGCAGTGTCTGCCGCATCCCTATTTTGTGTACGAGTGGATTAACGGCGAGCCGCTCTGGAACCAGCCGACGCCGCAGCTGTATTTTTTGGCCGGACAAGCACTCGCCGGCATCCATAGCGTGCAGTTTGAGGCATTCTATGCCGATTTTTTAGCTCTTGGAAAAATACCCGTACACTGGCCTGATCGCTTTCGAGCCGCGCTGGACAAGGAAGTTGCGGATGTTCAAGGCCGACTAAGCCGTTCTCTGACTGCTGCTCTAGGAACGATCTCGATTCCGTCTAGTACTCCCTACTCTCCGTGTCTTATCCATAACGATTTTTCTCCAGGCAATATTTTGGTGCAGGATGGGCATCTCACTGCCGTCATTGATTGGGATAATGCAGTCGTGGATGCAGCTCCCCTCGATTTTGTGAAAATGAAGTATTGGACGGCCAAGGATGGCCGCGGGCAGCTCAACCACGAACCCGCTTTATTTCGCGTCTTTGTTGACGGCTATGGTCCGAGTGGGACTGAGATCGTCCAGTCAGAGATCTTTGTCTTGTACGAGGCGCTCTGGCTGCTGCGCGTCTATAATTTTGAGATATCCAAGCAAGAGTCCGGCCTGGAGCGCGCTCCAGGTTACCCTGAAGCAGCCGTGTATGCGGAGTTTCTTACAGACGTGATCGACCGGCTCCCTCTGAGCCGACAGCATGCTGCCTCTTTGCCCCAGCCCGATCACGCATGAGTTTTGCAACTACACCCTCAGGCCAGGGTAGAGAACCGCTTATCCTTCTATGGTGGGTCGCTCTCATTGGTGAGGAAAGTGCGGAGGCATTTCTCGGTACGCAGGGCGATGTGTGGGATACGCAGTGGGATATGTTTCTGGCTTTGCTTGGAGCCCTGAGTTCTCAGGTTTTGCTTTCCCGTCTACATGATCGACAACTCGGGATTAGAAAGATAGACACCCACTGACCAATCTGCCTCGCCTATGCTAGGCCTAGCCAATGCTAGAGAGAACAGCGGTACAGGGTTGGTAGCATCGTATGGCTAATTTTAAAACCCATCTCGCCGTCGCGGCGGTTGGCAGCGGCCTGCTGGCAACGGTGTGCTTGGGGGCTGGGATGAGCGATCCCCAAGAGGTCGTGACATTATCCGCAGTCGGCACCATTGGCGGCCTGCTGCCGGACGTTGATCTCGACCACTCCAGTCCGACCAAGCTGATGTTTACTGCGTTGGCCATCGTGTTTGCATTTTTAGTTGCCTTCAACCGGGCGGCCCATTATTCCATCATCGAACTCTGGCTGGTCTGGGCTGTGTCGTATGGGGCGATACGCTACCTGGCCTGTCGCCTGTTTGCCCAGCTCACCATCCACCGCGGTATCTTTCATTCACTTGTCGCCGCCTTCTTTTTCTGCTTCCTGGCCACGAGTCTCAGCTACTCTGTGTTTGACCTCAACGCCTTATTCGCCTGGTCGATCGGCTTCTTCATCCTTTTCGGCTATATCCTGCATCTGCTGCTCGACGAGCTGTTTAGCGTAGATTTTCTCAATACGCGGCTCAAAAGCTCGTTTGGCACGGCATTCAAAATCGCAGATTTCAATAATGCACGTACCTCGCTGATGATGACCGCGGCGAGCTTGCTCGCTTTTTTCATGACACCGCGCGCCCAACCTTTTACCGCCTGGATCATGAATAAGCAGACCTACCTCAACATTGCCGACCGTTTTCTTCCCGAGACAATGTGGTTTTCGTTATAGCCAAGCCGCCATACACACGGGCCACGGGATCAGTAGATCTTTTAGTGAGAAAGCCACGACGGATCAGGCAGCACGGCTACGGCGATAATCGCTCGGCCTGCGGGCTCACGTACAACCGATAGACTTACTAACGACGATTCGCCCCGTTGGTCTTGATGCTGTATTGAAACCAAGACTTTCATTCTCCGCCTGGAAAAGGTTATATTTATTCTAAAGGGGTGTAGCGCTATGGCTGCTTCCAGCTTTTCCACCGGTCCACTTCTCTCTCGTTGCCTTGTTCTAGTGCTGGCACTACAAGGACTCTCTTCTCTTGCAGTGCAACAGGATACGGCCCCGTTGCGCCCTGCCGGTCTAGGCATGCTCCAAGAGGAACGAAAAGAAATAGAGGGAATGGCTGTACCGAAGCTCCCTGCCTCGGGTCAGTCCCCTCTGACTTTGGAGGGGTATACGCGCTGTCTCGCCAAACAGCTTGAGGTCGATGAGGCTTTAGTGCTCGCTGTCCTGGTCCAGGAGAGCCATCCAACAGATCCTTTTCGGATTGGCAAAGGGGATAGTCGCGGACCCCTTCAGATTAAACCGATTGCACTGGAAGAAGTGGGGTTGTCGCGGGATGCTCAGCAACTTCCTTTTCTCGTGTACGGCGGTATCCTGTATCTGAAGACTATGCTGACCCGCTTTTCCGATCTGCCCACCGCATTGGCGGCCTATAATATGGGTCCGTTTCGCCTGATACAGCGCGAGTATCGCCCGTATGTAGTGACCCGGCTTTATGTCAGCCAAATTCTGATGAGACAGGAACAGATCCGCTCCGCCACTTTTCGCCCCCGTTCT
>Ga0310122_10003439_pt1 | contig 10029 bp, 9 predicted proteins | sample CB6_Bottom_1051__FD_203503 | JGI IMG/M metagenome (GOLD analysis project Ga0310122, IMG submission 203503) | Marine microbial communities from Western Arctic Ocean, Canada - CB6_Bottom_1051 | ecosystem: Environmental > Aquatic > Marine > Oceanic | place: Canada: Western Arctic Ocean | collected...
AAAAAAAAGAATACCATTAGATATTGTTTTTCATGTAGCTGAAAAGCCAAAAAAACCTAGAAGTAATTTAGCAATTTTACCAATATACATTCTTAAGCCAGATATTTTTGATGCATTAGAAAAAACTAGTTTGGGTCATAATAATGAATTACAGGTAACTGATGCAATTAGCACATTATTGGGTTGGAATCATAAAATTACTGCATATAATTTCCGAAATCAAAAATGGTTTGATATAGGTACAACAAGGCAGTATTTCCATGCATTAAATTATTCATTTAAAATATCTACAAAATAATTTTTAGGAAAATAATTTTTGATTTTAAAAATTCTTTGGAATTAAATTTTGTTTGATAAGAATTTCTTTAAGTTCTTCTTTTGGTGTTGCTTGTACTTTATCTGAGGAATATTCCATAGTTAACGTAGTTTTCTTAGCACCTGGTATAGTTTCTGAATGATCTTTAGTGAGTTGATTTTCAAAAATTACATAATCGTTATCTTGATTTTCATATGTATTTCTTATTTCATGTTCATTGATTAAAGTTTCATGAAATTTTTCTCCAATTCTTACAGGTATACTTTCTTCTTCATTTTTACAATCCATTAAATCTAATACCACATCTTTCATATCTCCAACTCTATATGCATCAAGTTTTGGTACATGTACATCTCCTCCATGACCATTTTTTATCACTCTAAAAATCAAATCTAATGCTTGATCGATTGTAATATTAAATCTAGTCATATTTGGATCAGTAATCGTGACTTTCTTTCCAGATATTATTTGCCCAATGAATGTGGGCAAAATTGAACCTCTACTACCTAATACATTTCCATATCTTACACATGAAAACTTTGTTTTGTGACTGCCTTTGTAATAATTAGCTGACACAAACAATCGTTCCATCAATAGTTTTGTCGCACCATAAGTATTGAATGGTGAAACTGCCTTGTCTGTACCTATAGCTAAGGCAAATTCTACATTTTTGTTCAAACATGCTTCAACTAGATTCTGAGAACCTTGAACATTTGTTTTAATGGCCTCAAATGGGTTATATTCGATAACAGGCACTTGTTTTAATGCAGCAGTATGTATTACCATATCAACATCCTCAACAGCTTTTTCTAGTCTTTCTTTATCTCTAACATCACCGATTAGAAATCTGAGACGATCATTGTTGAATTGTAATTCCATTTGACTTTGTTTTAATTCATCTCTACTAAAAATTCTGATTATATCTACATCTGTTTTAAGCAACCTAGCAGTAAGTGCAGTACCTAGTGAGCCGGTACCGCCAGTAATTAAGATTTTTTTATTTTCAAACATATGAGGTGATTTCAAATTGGGTAAAATAACCTTACGCATAAAAGTTTATGATTAAAGTGCAATCGTACAGGTCACTAGCAAAATATTAATTCATATAATTTTGCTATGTAGCGGATGAATTCAAAAATAATTTTTTGGGTGAATGATGATTTATCACTACTAGGTTTGCCAAAAATTTTACAAGAGAAATATAATTTTGATATATTTGGAATTTTTGATATCACTGATAAACCAAAAAAATTTTTAAAAAAACAAAAATTAATCAATTTTTCAAAGATCTGGTTTTTCCATGATCATATTAATAAAACAAATCAAAGACCTGATAGAGAATTTTTAAAATTAATTGAAGAAAAATGCAAAGTTGACCTTAGATTACTTGCATCCAACGAACGTTTTTTTAATAAATTTAACGAATTTTACAAATTTTCGCCCGATGAAATATTGTTAATTCTTGAACAGGAATGTAAATTATTTGAAAAAATTCTAGATGAGGTAAAACCTGATTTTCTGATTATGGCATACACTACATTGCAGCACAACCACCTATTCTATAAGATTTGCCAAGCTCATGGTGTTAAAATTCTAATGTTTTGGCAATCATATTTGCGAAATAGGTGGATCATATCTAGTAATGATTATTCGATCGATCATGCCGAATATGATGAAAAACATAATTTTGGTTCTATATCTAAAATTCAAAACTATATAAAAAAATATGATGCGACCCAGCAATTATTCTCATATACAAAAACATTCCAAAATTCTAAATTAAAATATTTACAAAGTGCACTCAAGTATTTATTTTCTGATAATAGCAATGTAAAAACTCATTTTACTTACTACGGTAGAACTAAATTTGCAGTTCTTAGAATAACGTTAATTAATGAAATCAAAAAAAAATTCCGACAATATTTTATTAATAAAAATTTAATTCGTAACATAGAAAACAAAAAACCGTTTATTTATTTTTCATTACAATCTGAACCAGAAAGAGCATTGCTAATTGGTGCTGCATTATTTACTGACCAAATTAAGGTTATTACAAATATTGCTAAATCATTACCTAATGGTTACAATCTATATGTAAAGGAACATCCTCTAATGTATTTTCGTGATTGGCGTTCAATTTCTTATTATAAACAAATTATGAGTTTACCAAATGTAACATTGATTCATCCTTCCGTAAAATCTGATTATATTATAAAAAGATCTTCGTTGGTTATTTCAATTAATAGTACTTCGGCATTAGAAGCTGGATTTTATAACAAGCCCTCAATTACTCTCACTAATCAAGATTTTTCATATCTTCCATTTGTGCATCAAATAAAAACATTACAAGAGCTTCCTGATGCAATAAAAACATCATTAAAAAAGAAAGTAAATATCTCTGATTTGAATAACTATCTCAATTTAATAGAATCTAATTCATTTAAAATTAATTTACTTAATTTATCTAACGATTTTGATTATAATTTTCATTATAACGGTTTTTTGGTAGATGTAGAAATACCAATTGATAAAATGCAATCTTTCTTAGAAAAACATTGGAGTTTATTTGAAAAACTAGCTGCTGAATTTGTAAAAAAGATTCAAAATTGTTAGTTTGATTTCATTTCATAGGTATATTCTAAACCTGTAAAGCCGTTATTAACAAAAAAATTCTGTAATTTTTTGTTTTGTGGGCTAGTTTTAGCGAAATAACGTTTTCTAGGATTATTTTTGAAAAGCAATTTAATTATACTTTTACCTATTTTATCATATAACGAGTTATCAACTAAAAAAATTCCAATTTCGTCTTGTTTGGATAAATAAATAGAACCAGTTTTTTCTCCTTCGTATTCAATAATATACCAGATAGTATAAGGATTTGACAAAATAAAGTTTACATGCTCATCATAGTTTGGCATTTTTTTGTGTGATATGCTTGCTATAGGATCCCTGGTTTTTAGAAGATCATATAAAAACAACGCATCATTTTTTGTTACTGGCCTTAACTTAATACTTGAATTAATTTCCAACAAATAGCTTTTGTTTGCCTAAAACAGTTAAATTTTTCGCAGTTTTGCTCAAATTATGAAAACTACCGTTGTTGCTGAGATTGGAGCTAATTGGGAGGGTAATATCATTAAAGCAAAAAAAATTATTCGTGAATGTAAAAAATCAGGTGCTGATGCAGTAAAATTTCAAATGTGGAGAGCTAATGATTTGTATAATACTAAGCATCCATCTTGGAAAGTCATTAAAAAATCGGAACTTACGTTTAACCAAGCTTCAATGCTGAAAAAATTTGCTGATAAAATAAAAATTGATTTTTTTTGTAGTGCATTTTTTCCCGAGGCTATAGATTTCCTTGAGTCAATTAATGTGAAAAGATACAAAATTGCATCAAGAACATGTCTACTTAAAGACCCATTTGCTCTAGAAACTTTGAAAAAGAAAGCTTCAACAAAAAAACCTGTAATTATTAGTATGGGTATGGGTGGAAATAAGAAAAAAATACTTAAAATATTTTCAAAAAATAATAAAACATTCTGCTATTGTATTTCTGAGTATCCATTAGAATTTAAAAAAATTGATTGGGCAACGGCATTACAAAATGATGGTTTTTCAGATCACACTGTGGGAATTATGGCTCCAATTATTTTTACGATCTTAAAAAAAATTAAAAACTCAAAGAAAATCTATATTGAAAAACATGTTAAATTAAAAAATTCGAGGGGGCCTGATGCATCTACTTCAATAACTACTGAACAATTAAAAGAATTAATATCACAGATTAGAATAATCGAAAAATTTAGCTTTTAGAAAAAATGATAGTCCAATAAATTTATTGATTTAATTATTTTATCAATATCAGACTCTTTAAGATTTGGATGACATGGAATAGTGACTATACTTTTCCCAACATTTTCTGTGATTTTTAATTTTGTCTTTGATTTGTAATAACTAAATGTATGAATGGGTTTGTAATGTGTTCCAGTTTCTATTTTATACCTAGATAATTTTTTTCTAAATTCATTTCTGTCTTTAACCAAAATCCAATAAAAATGATATGAACAGCCTTCGTTAAATGGCATTTTTGCTCCCGATTGAATTTCTTTAAAGTATCTTTTCGCAATTTTTTTACGAACATAATTTTGTTTATCTAATTCTTTTAATTGTATCAAACCAATGGCTGCTGAAAATTCATTCATGTAATAATTATTTCCAATTTCTTTTACATCATAATTTGTTTTATTTCTATCAGTAATACCACACCATCGTCTTGCAGATAGTAATTGTTTAATTTTTTTATGATTTTTATCATTTAGAGAAATTAATCCACCAGTTGGCATCGCTAAATTCTTTACAGGATGGAAGCTAAAACATATGGCATTACTATGTAAACCAATTTTTTTGTTTTTATAACGTGAACCTGCAGCGTGAGCAGCATCCTCAATAACCTTTAGATTATATTTTTTTGATAGAGAATGTATTTTGTCAAGTTCACATGATAAGCCACCAAAATGAACAGGTAAAATAGCTTTTGTTTTTTTAGATATATAATTTTCAATTTTTTCAGAATCCATATTGAGAGTGTTTGGGTTGATATCAACAAATACTGGTTTTCCACCATTAAGAATAATTGCGTTTGCCGTAGAAACAAAAGATAACGAAGGTAGTATTACTTCACAATTTTTTACATCAATAAGAGATAATGATAGATTTAATGCTGCGGTACCACTATTTACAGCAACACAACCGTCTGAGCCTATATATTTTCTAAATTTTTCTTCAAACTTCAAAACATTACCAGAGCCAGATCCACTTGCCCAAAATTTACTTTCCAGAACTTTAATTATAGCTCGTTTTTCGTTTATACCAATAACAGGATCAAACAGTTTTATTTTATTCATAATTATTTTCGCATGTGTTTTGCCGCCATAATAAATAATTAGTTAGCAGCCAAACTGTTCTGATCTGGTAATTATCTAAAATATCATTGTTTACTAGATTTTGTCTTAATTCCTCTATCCTATTATGATTCAGCTCGTTAAATTGCTTAGTTTCTGATAGTATTTCGGCACAAAATCTTCTTAACTCTGGTTTATTTTGAGCCCATTCATCAAATGGTACACGAAAACCAATTTTATTTCTACCTGAAACATCAACATGAAATAATTTTTCATAAATTTTCATTAATGGAATTTTTCTTTTGGTAGTATTATCATTTGAAAATCTAAAAAGATTATCTACATTTTGTTTTAGACCAAATTCAGCTAATTCGTAATCCAAATAAGGTGTTCGTACTTCAACTGAATGAGCCATAGACATTTTATCTATCCTATTTAGTAATGTGTTTAAATGATGATGAAATTCATAACCTGAAATACCAGTTGTTCCTTTAGAAATCCAATACTTTGCAGCTTTAGTCTTGTTACCCCAATAATCACCAGCATTTTCTATTAAACCCAGATTTAGGTACTCTTTGATTAAATCAAAATCCAAAAACTTGCTAAAATTTCTTAAATCTTTGAAATCAGTAATGTTAAGCATTTTTTTATGATGTTCATATCCTAGGAAAACCTCATCTGCACCCTCACCTGATAATAAAACCTTCACATAATCTTTAGCCACTTGATACAGTTTGAATAAAGGTAATGTGTGAGGATGATTAATGGGTTCATCAAAAAATTTAATAGCTTTTGGCCAAATTTCAATAAAATCAGTCACAGAAAACGGAATAGAATGGTGATCAAAATTAAATTTTTTCGCAGTATTAGATGCTTCAACCGATTCATCATATTCACTCTCAAGGAATTCTATTGAAAATGATTTTATGCCTTTACCTTTAATCTTATATACATACCAAGCAAGAAGGGATGAATCTATACCACCGCTCAATTGAATTCCTATAGGTGCGTCAGAAATAAGATGCCTTTTTACTGATTCAAAAATAATTGTTTCGAGTCTATGATAGTCGATTTTTTCTTCAGTACGTTCTTTTATAAAATCATACCATCGCCAAATTTTTAATTTGCCTGAATTGACATCAAATTCTGCTGCATGCCCAGGCTCTAACTCATAAATATTTTTTATCGTAGTTCTATTACCAGACACATATTTGAAGACAGAATATTCGGATAAATTATTTAAATCTGGACTACAGCCTGTAAATTCAGCTATCGCTTTTTGCTCAGATGCAAAAATAAAATCTAACCCATTATGATAGTAGTACAATGGCTTTATTCCATATCTATCACGTGCTAGAAAGATCTTATTAGAATCAGAGTTATAAAAAGCAAATGCAAACATACCGTTCAACTCATTTAAACAATTCAAACCTTTGTTAACAAGCCCCCTGTACAATACCTCAGTATCTGACTGGGTTTGCCAAGAGAGAGTATTGTTAGACCAATTTTTGCGTAGTTCTTGAAAATTGTATATTTCACCATTAAAAACAAGCACTTTACCTTTGGTGAGTTCAAAAGGTTGGTTTCCGGCATCTGATAAATCAATAATTGCGAGCCTTGAATGTTCAAGTTTGATGTATTCATTTTGCCAATCACCCTCATTGTCTGGACCACGATGACATAGTAAAGTTGCTCCGCTAACATCTGATTGATTGAATTTTGCTGTTTTAGTTATACCAAAAATTCCGCACATATCAAACCAAATTGTTTTTCAAAGTCATTATAATAAACTTCCTAGAATTTATTTTTTCACTGTCAATAATTTTAAATCCTAATTTTTGATTTAAACGGTTATTAGAAATGTTATCAGGTTTGGTTATTGCGTAAACTTTCTTTAGGTTTAACTCCCTAAAAGCAAAACTTAACAGAGCTTTAGTGGCTCTGTATGCAACACCTTTACCTCTTAATTCTTTAGTACCAAGAAGTTTCCCAATTTCAGGTTTGTTTGAAAAAATATTTGTTAATGAAAAAGTTCCATGTGGCTTACGTGTTTGTTTATCTACTAAAACGAAATCAATACGATCTAATGATGAATAGTTTTTTAAAAATTTGCGTTGTTTTGTTTTAGTTAATTTTTCTTGTCCAACAAGAAATGAAAAATTAGAAGGATCATTACGCCATTTAATTATATGATTTGTATGTCTATCATCTATAATTTCAAATGCAAGATCAGGATCCAGAAATTCACATTTTCTATTAGCATCAATAAAATTAGTAGCAATTTTAATTAAATTATATTCAGTAGTTTTCATATATTACCAAAATTCTATTTTTGTCAAATTTATAATTCTCTATTTAATATTTTTTCATAGAAATAGTCTTATGGTGTTATTAATACAAAATTGTCCAATAACTTAAAACTCTGTATAAATTTGAGGATTTATGGATAATTCAAATCGCTTATCTGAAAAGGCAAGAAAATTTGAAGGTAAGATTTCCCCAGTGAGCGAAATACTTCGTTATGCAGATTTAGATTATATCAAGACCATTGTAAAAAATCCAGATGATTTAATATCTTTTGCAGGAGGTTGGGTAAATCATAATGCGCCAGAAAAATTAAGGAATGCGTATAAAACAATATCATCTGATGTTGATTTATTTCATATATCAGGAGGATATTCAACGACGTTAGGCGAAAGAGAATTTAAAAAAGCTATTTGTAAATTTGAAAAAAAATTATATGATATGGAAATAGATGAAGGTGAAATAGCGGTAGGCTCTGGTTCAACACAACTTACTATTGATGTTCTTAGAGTACTTCTAAATCCTAGGGATAAGATATTGTTATTTGATCCAACATATGTAAATTTTTTACCACAGTTAACAACAGGATTTTCTGATATTGAAATTTTACGATTCCCGATAATAGATGAAAAAGAATGGAAATTTGTTGCCGAAGAAAAAATTGACGAGATCTCAAATTTCATACTAAATGAAAAACCTAAAATTATTTTATTATCATCACCTGATAATCCTACTTCAAAAATTCTGTCTGATGAATTCATTAAAAAAATATTAGAATCTATAAAAAAAGTCGATGGTTTTCTAATTATTGATTTTGCATATAAGGAATTAGTGTATGAAGACAAATTACCGTCATATTTTTCTTGGTCACCAAATGAGAATTTCATTTCATTAAGATCAAATTCAAAATGGTGTAGGGGTTTAGGAAGAAGATTAGGTTGGATAGAAGCCCCAAAATTTGTCATTAATGCTATGGAATCAATTCAGAGTTCAACAATACTATGCCCAGATACATTACATCAAATGGCATTAACAAAATTCATCAATGATTCAATTGAGAATAATATATTAACAGACTATATTTCAGAGACAAAAAAAATGTACAAACATGCTGCAAAAAAAACAATTGACTTGATAAAACAAAATTTAGAATTCAAAATTATTGAACCAGATGGTGGTTTGTATATATTTATGAAAGTTGATACTGATGGTCAGGAATTTGTTCAAGAAATGCTCAAAAAGACAGGAGTTCTGTTCATTCCAGGCTGGGGGTTTGGAAATACAGGAAAAAATGCAGTTAGAATTTCATTTGGACCACTAGTTAATAATATTTCAAAAATTGAAGAAGGTATAATTAAAATAAGTAAAATTCTAAAACAGAATAATTAGAAAAAATCAATAGATAAAAAAATGCCAATTAATACTAAAGAATTAGATGCAAAACTAGAGGTATTGTTAAAGAAGATTTTCAAAACTCAAAAAATTAATTTAGAAAGCTCAATCGAAGATATTTCCGAGTGGGATTCATTAATCCACGTTCAACTAATATCAACGATTGAAAAAGAGTTTAAGATTAAAATAAAATTTGATGATGTGATGGTAATGACATCAATTCCAATTATAAAAAAGAAGATAATGAATTATTTATAATGAAAGAAAATATATCGCTTGCAAAACATCAACAGATTTCTAAAAATTTTAAAATTAACTATAATAATATCAGAGAATTGTTATATGAGAAAGTAAAAGCTAGAACTAACGAAATATTCTTAATTTGTCCAGGAGAAAACACAGTTGAATTTACATATATGGAGCTAAAATCATTAATAAAAAATACATATAGTGTTTTTAGAGGACTAGAATTAAAAAATAAAGATAGAATTAGTTTAATTTTTCATAATTCGCCTGAATTCTTAATCTTGTATTTTTCAGCATTATGCTTTGGACTCACTGTTGTTCCAATAAATCCAGATATTGCACCAAAAGAAATGAAGTATATTATAAGCGATAGTAAATCTAAGGTAATTTTTTATAGTAATACATTAGAATCCAGGATTAAAAATATTAAAAATTTAGATGATGTAAAACTAAAAAAGATTACATCAATAAATGATCAAGAAATTTCTTTAAAAAATGAAGATAGTTTTGAAGAAAATGAAATTTCTATTCATGATACTGCGGTTATAATTTATACTTCAGGAACAACTGGAAATCCAAAAGGTGTTATATTATCCCATCTAAATTTACTTTCTGATTCAAAAAGCATTTCAGAATGGTTTAATTTTGATACAAAAACCAGAACACTTTGTATTTTACCTTTGTATCACAACAATGGACAGGTGACCACATTACTAGCTCCACTTTATCAAGGCGGTTCTACAGTAATTGTTCAAGGAAAAGTAAGTTTACTATCTTTTTGGGATTTAGTAGACAGATATGATGTAACTTGGACTAGTGTGATGGCATCAATTTTGTCAATATTGTTAAGCATGCCTAAAGAAAGAA
>Ga0310122_10003440_pt1 | contig 10026 bp, 9 predicted proteins | sample CB6_Bottom_1051__FD_203503 | JGI IMG/M metagenome (GOLD analysis project Ga0310122, IMG submission 203503) | Marine microbial communities from Western Arctic Ocean, Canada - CB6_Bottom_1051 | ecosystem: Environmental > Aquatic > Marine > Oceanic | place: Canada: Western Arctic Ocean | collected...
ATGAGGAATGAGAAAGTCCGCCACTCGCTCGAAGTCCCGCACGGCCAATCCTCATGCAGGGCGCGGAGTCATCTGCATTCAATCAATTCGGCTCGTTGGATAGGCACTCATGTTCGGCAATACCCTAAAACGGAGAGGTTGACACGACCTAGATATGGAAGAGCATTTGGAGTTCAATCCGAGTTACAGTATGCTGACCTTGACGCTTGGCGCAGGTGAGGCAGTGAAAGCGGAGCCCGGAGCAATGGTGGCACAGTCCGGCGTTGAAATGACGACTGGCATGGGCGGTGGCGGCTTCTTCAAGAACGTCATGAAGAGCATGGTCGGAGGAGAGTCATTCTTCCTCAACACCTTCACCGCGAGTGGGGCGGGCGGCTGGGTCAGTCTAGCACCCTCGGCGCCGGGAGACATAGCGTGGTTCGACCTCAATCCGGGCCAGAACCTGTTCATTCAGGGAGGTTCGTTCCTCGCCTGCACAACCAATGTCGAGACCGACACCAAGTTCCAGGGATTCAAGGGGCTGTTCAGTGGCGAGAGTGCCTTCTTCATCCGCGCCTTTTCCGAAGCGGACGCCGGCCGAGTCTACTACAACTCATTCGGTGCGGTCAAGGAAGTGCCCATCCAAGCCGGGCAGACAATCACTGTAGACACAGGTCATGTGGTCGCGTTCACTGACAATGTCCAGTATCAGGTCGGAAAGGTTGGTGGCCTGAAGTCGCTCGCCTTCGGTGGCGAGGGGTTGGTCATGCACTTCTCCGGAGAGGGCAGCGTCTGGATTCAGACAAGGAACATGGGCGCCCTAGCCGCTTCGTTGAGTCCATTCTTCCCATCTTCATCATGAAGAATAGGTGATATCGAGCCCCCACCAAATTGGGGGTCAAAGACCGCTGTCACGCAGCGATTCGAGTGCCGCGAGTTGTTCAGTGGTGAGTTCACCGATGTCGGCGAGTTCAAACTCGACGTCGAGCGGCCCACCATTGTAGCCCTGGCCTCTGAGTCGGCGTCGGTCACCTGCCTGAGAGTTGGGTGGCACTTCGATATCGACCAACTTGCCGGTCGGTGTTGAGATGCGAATCTTGCCTCCGAGCAACATGGTGCTGTAGGATATCGCCACAGTCTGGACTAGACGACCCCCCTCCCAGTGCCGTCCTTCATCAGCGTCGATTCTCACAGTCAGCAGCAGGTCACCCGACGGCCCACCTCTCGCCTCGTGACCCATTCCTTTGAGTCGCATTACTGAGGCGTGTTCGGCAGCGGGTGGCACCGTCACCGTGATCTGGCTGGTCTTTCTGAGAATCCCTGCGCCTGCGCACTCTCCACAACCTCCCCCACCGCACGGTTTGCATCTCTTCTGGCGAGAGATTGTGAATGGTTTTTTCACTCCCGAAGCCGCCTCTTCGAGAGAGAGGTCGAGGGTCGCCTCGATGTGCGCACCTCGCTCCTTCTTTCGCTGGCCAGTCGAGGGAGGTCGGCCTTGTTGGTCGAAGATGGTGCCACCTCCCTGGCCGGGGATTGGCCTGCCTCCACCGCCGCGGAAGAATGAGGCGATGATGTCCTCAAAGCCACCTCCACCACCCTCGAAGTTGAATTCAACATTCGAGAAGTCACCGCCTCTTCCTCCACGACCACCGAACATCGATGCCATCCGCTGCTGCTCGTCGAACTTCTTCCTCTTCTCTGCGCTCCCGACCGTGTCGTAGGCGGACTGAATCGCCTTGAAGCGCTCCTCGGCAGCGGCATCGTCCGGGTTTCTGTCCGGATGGTGTTGTCGAGCCAACTTACGGTAGGTCCGCTTGATCTCGGCATCGGTCGCATCGGGTGATACGCCGAGCACGCGATAGGGGTCGTCGGACATGGACAGCAGTCGTTCGAGACGCCCATGCCTCTTGAATCCGAGCGCATTTTGGCGTTAGTCCAGCCGTTAATGCCCGTGGGAACCCTCATCCCCGAAGCCGCATTGAGCCGAACTCGGAGGCGGGCGAATGAGCGACGATAGCGCCAAAATCGTTCGCTACACAAAAACAAGGCTGCTTGACCACGATCACGCCCTGCAAAAGGGAGATTTTCTGCTCCACCCCGACGGTACTTGGACTGCCTCAACCGGTGACGAGGATGTCGCCACAACCATCGATGGCTCAAACCGACTGCTCACCCGCTCACTGCAGAACTGGCACACCCACCTCGGAATGGTCCTCAACAGGGGAATGGGGGAGGGGCTCTCACTTGACAGATGGCTCAATGAGAACATCTTCGTTGTCGAGAAGAGACTTACTGCAGACTATGTGGCAGTCGGCACGCGGGCAGCAGCCTGCGAGTTGATAGCGACTGGAACCACCTTCGCCTGCGACATGTACTACCATCCCGACATCGTCGCTGGAGCGCTCGACGAAGCTAGGCTGAGGGGGGTGGCGTGTGGGCCCATCACCGATTTCCCAACCCCTTCCTATCCTTCGGGAGGCTCGGAAGCCCTGCAGAAGATGGATGCCCTGTTACGCGGCTCATCCCCATCTGAGCGAGTCGAGTATGGCATCGGAACACACGCCATCTACACCTGCAGCGAGGAGACTCTTCTCAAAGCGGCAGAAATGGCAAAGGAGCACGGTTGCCGACTCCACATTCACACTAGTGAGACCCGAAAGGAGGTCGCCGACTGCCATGCAAAACATGGCATGTATCCCATCGAATACCTCGACTCGCTCGACTACTTCTCCGAAGGGACGGTCTGCGCCCACTGCGGCTGGGTGACCAAGCGGGAGATGCGAATTCTCGCTGGCCACAAGGCCCACGCGGTGCACTGCCCGAACAGCAACCAGAAGTTGGGAATCGGTGGAACGATGTCCTATCCGGCGATGAAGGAGGCCGGGGTCGACATCCGTCTCGGAACGGATGGTGCCGCCTCCAACAACAGCCTCGACATGCGAGCCGAAGCGAAGGCCGCCTCACTGATCCAGCGCCACGACCACTGGGACCCGACCATCCTGCCGCCCGCCGAGACCTGGCAACTCGCCACCAAGGGTTCCACCGATTGGGTCGCATGGTCGCTCGACGATATACGCATGCGCCCGCGAGGCATCGGTGACCGCCGCCTACTAGCAAACCTGCTCTATTCGGCCGCCGAGTGTCTCGATGTCTGGGTCGGCGGCGACTGCCTACGCCGCGACGGGGCCACAATCACTCTCGACGAAGCCGCCATCTCAAGCCAACTTGAGGAGGTGGTTGCCGAATACTACGATGGTGTAAATCCACCACAGGGGTGATGTGGTGAAAGGGCAAGAAAAACTCCCCTGGCTGCCATGGTCGTGGCCTTGGTGCACGCTTGAGGGAAGACCCATGAGACCACTGGAACTCTTCATGTCGCGGAAGTTCTCTTACGGCTATGTTGCCATCATCTGGGCTATCTGGCTCGGCCATGGCGTGGGGCCGTTGGACAACTGCGTCGAGCTGGGTGGAGGACTTTCCTGCACTGGCGCCATCTGGCCAAAGGACATCTACAATTCACCTCTTCGATACATCAGCGCGCTTGTAATCGGTCCAATCTTTCACAACAGTTCGGAGCACATCCTGTTCGTCACTGGCACCTTCTTCTGGCTGGTGCAGTCATTCGAGGTTCGTGTGGGGGCGGTCGGCACTCTCATCCTCTTCCTCGTCTGCACCGCTATCGCCGCCACCTTGGTCTCCATCGTAATGGTCACAGCAGGCCATTTCTGGCCAGACGACCCAATTCTCGTCAGTGGGCTCTCACGCGCTTGGATGGGTGGCTCGGGAGGATTGTTCGGCATCATCGGAGCCTCATCTCACCAGAGCAGACGGCTGTGGGTGGTTCCCGCAATCGCCGTCACCTTCGAGATGTGGAACCACTTTCTGCATGGCACCTCCCTCTTCACTTCGTCTGGTCACATGGTCGCACTGGCGGCAGGCTTCCTGATCTGGGGCTGGTGGACCGGCAATCTTCGCAAGTCGGTTGATTCAAGTTGAACTCGCCTTTCAGGCCGTGCGGCGAACCCTGTCGAGCATGATGCTCAGTTGCCTGATTCTTGCGACCTCCTTTGCAGGCTGCATTCTGTTTGACGATGAAGAAAGCGTTGAGGAGCAACCCCCACCTGAGTTGAGGATGAACGAGATTCAGTTCAAGGGAACTCACAACTCGTATCATCTGCGGCCACTCGGCAGTGAGTTTCTCTCGGATTACAACTACTCTCACGCCCCACTTAGCACTCAGGCGGAGGACTTCGGAGTCCGACAATTTGAGCTCGATGTGTGGTATATTCCCGGGTTTGGGCTGCGGGTCTACCACAACCCGTACGACTCGGGCACCACCTGCTTCGTGTTCACAGAATGCCTCCAAGAACTCAGAAACTGGTCCCTCTCAAACCCCTCACATGTACCACTCTGGGTGATGGTCGAGCCGAAGGACCTCGAGTGGGTGGTGGACGGAATTGACCTGTTCGAGGAGATTGAGGCTGACATCGACTCGGTCTGGCCACGCGAGGTGCGAGTCGAGCCCGATGATGTCAGAAACAACCGGGCCACTCTGCGAAGGGCTGTGCTCGAGGAGGGCTGGCCGCTGTTGGACGCGGTGCGCGGCAAAGCGGCCTTCGCGCTGCTCGACAAGTCGGGAATCAGGGATGCCTACATTGAGCGGCACCCCGGTCTCATCAATGCGACGATGTTTGCCATCGTCGACGAGGACGACCCCGCTGCCGCACTCATATCCTGGACTCAACCCGATTCGAAGTTCGATGTTCTCACCGCTGCGGTGGACGCCGGATTCATCGTGCGGACAAGGCCGGATTCGGCAACTGTCGAGGCCGAAGAGGGGAACTACACCCGGCAGCAACTCGCCATCGAGAGCGGTGCCCACATTCTGTCAACGGATTTTCCCGGCAACGACGACAACGTCTCCTACTCACTCTGGCCCTCGGGCGAGCCGGCCATCCGCTGCAATCCGAGAACCGCCCCGCCTGATTGTGGTGACATCAGCGGATGAGAATACCCCATTTGCCCTCTCGCCCCACGCCCACGGGGTTCAGTAGAGGAAGAAGGCGCAACCTAGGATGACATAGGTCCCAAGCAACATCGCCCCTTCAAGCCAGTTCGATTTGCCGTCGGCCGCTATCGCATTGGTTATCAGAACGGCGAGGAAGGTGGCGACCGTCTCAAAGAGGCCGAACTGAAAGGTGAGGGGAACTCCGACCGCCCATGCGATGATGACCATCAGCGGAGCGACGAACACAGCAATCTGGGTGCTTGAGCCAACAGCGATTGAGAATGATAGGTCCATCTTGTCCTTAGCTGCGACAGTGACCGCGGTGAAGTGTTCTGCCGCGTTGCCGAACAGCGGCAGCAGAATCACGCCGATGAAGAGGTGGGGGATTCCCCACTCGACCGCAGCCTCCTCGATTGAGAAGACCAAAATCTCGGCCATCCACGCCACAAAGGCGGTGGAGACGAGCAGCAGTACCATCGCTTCCTTCTGAGACATTGTCGGCTCCTCGTCCTGATGAGTCCCATCTGTAGCGAACAGTTCGGTGTGGGTACGCAACTGGAAGAGCATGAATAGCCCGTAGAGCAGCAACAGCACGAGTGCGGTGACATGAGAGAGGGTTTCGACTGCCTCTCCGGGAGAAGGGTGGGTAAAGTCGTAGGCGGTGGGCAGGATTAGAGCGATGACGGCGAGGAGGAGGAGTGACCCATTGGCGCCGACCTGCGCGCCGCTGAAAGTCTGCACTTTGTGATGGACGCCACCCCAGACGAATGCTAGCCCCAATACGAGTAACAAATTGCCGAGAATCGAGCCAATCAACGACGCCTGAACCAAGTGAATCATGGTTTCGGCTCGTTCCGAATCTCCTTCCTTCAGAGCCGTTGCTGCTGCAAGAACTGCGATTAGCGCGATAATCATCTCCGCTGCGTTACCGAAAGTCGCATTCAGCAGACCTCCAATCGACTGTGATGTCTTGAGCGCTATCTCCTCAGTCGCCCTACCCATCAGATATGCGAGCGGCATGATGGCAGCCATCGAGGTTGCGAAAGCGAGAGGACCGTTGTGGGCGAACACTCCGAAGTAGATGGCGAGAGGCACGAAGAGCAGCATCAGATTGAGTTTTGACTGGCGGGGGTCCAACGCCCGAGTGAGCCCCGACCAGCCGTTGTCGCCGCCCTCTGAGACTGCCGGCTCACTCTCCATGGGGTTGCGCCAACGGGGGAAGTAAGTGAAACCACCGCCGACAGCAGGTGTTCAGAGCAGCGGAGCAGCAGTGAGAGTCTTGGTGGAATCAACACCCTCGATGGCGCGGATACTGTTAATCACCACACTTCCCAGTAGCCCGAAATCCTCGCAGACTATCTTCGCATAGAGGTCATACTCTCCAAAAAGAAGCATTTGCTCCTTCACCTCGGGTATTCCTCTCAGCGCCTCATAGACCTCGCTCTCCATTCCCGGTTCCGCCACAATCAACACGATTGCCGTCGCTTCATTGCTGTGTCTCACTACAGTATCCCCTCAATGAGACCATCCTCGCTCACTCGTATAACGATTGACCCAAAGCGCCACTTTCATGGCCCTGCGCACCCGCCCACGCACGATGACCGAGGCTTCCCCCGCCCGTATCGCGGTCACCGGCACGCCGGGAACCGGCAAGACGAGCATCTGCCGACTCTCCGAATCGACGGTGAGTGTCGCCGACCTTGCCGCTGAGGCGGATGCGATTGGCAAGGTCGACGACAGCGATGGCGCGGCGCCAATCGACATCGAGAAACTGCGCCAATTCCTTGCCACAAAGTGGGCGCAGCCAGCCGAAGAGACGCTCCTCATCGACGGCCATCTATCCCATCTGCTTCCAATCGACGCAGTGGTCATCATCCGCTGCGACCCGCGCATCCTAGGAGAGCGGATGGCAGCCCGTGGTTGGTCTGAGAGTAAGGTGGAGGAGAATGCCGAGTGGGAACTTCTCGGTGGCGCCTGGAGCGAGCTCGAGGAGTGGTCGGGGGTGCCCATATTGGAGTTGGATTCGACCAATGTCCCGCCAGCATCCCTTTTTCAGGCAATTAGGGGTTGGGCGGGGGTTGTATTCAAGCCGGATAGCCCAGAGCGCCCAATCGACTGGGTGGAACGAATCCACGGGTGAGAGATATGGGGCTGAACAACTTTCGAAAACAGTGGGAGGCGTTCCTAAATCCGTTAGTCTCAAGACTCGGTTTCCTCGACCCGAATCATGTCTCTTGGTTCAGTTTGCTCATTACCGGCGCCGCCTGCTACATGCTGGCAACCGCAGGAACTGACCACGACGGCGGAATTCGACTTCTCTACGCACTCGGATTGGTGATGGTGGCCTCCGCCTGCGACACAATTGACGGCACCATTGCAAGGAAATTCAACAAAGAGACTGCTTACGGTGACTTCCTCGACCATACCATCGACAGAATCGTCGACTTTCTCCTCATTGTCGCCATCGGTGTAAACGCCGCTTGGATGACGACCCCCCACCTCGGATACGCCGCTGCTCTGCTGACTTTCCTCGGTTCCTACATGGGTACACAGGCACAATCAGTCGGACTTGGCCGAAACTACGGCGGATTTGGGAGGGCTGACCGGCTCGTCGTAACCCTCCTCGGCATCATATTGGCCATTTTCCAAGCTCTAACCCAAACTTGGCTGAATGTCACAATACCCATCATAAACACTCCGTTGAACGCTCTATCGGCGATTCTGTTAATCTCACTGATTGGTGGGGTATACACCTTCGTAATTCGATTTTTAACCGCGAGAAGTGAGTTGTTGGAGTCCGAAAACGCCCCCCATGGGGGCGATTCAGCACGAAATGATGAACCCGATGACTCCTGAATGGGGTGATATCTGTGCTGAGACGAGGTGTATGGCGTCACCCTCATAACAGCCATGGGCCCACAAGAGAGTGCGGGGGAGTTGAGCGTGCGCTCTAGTTCTAACAGGGTTGCCCTTTGGTTGGGGCTGTTGATGCTGCTGACTGTTGCATCCCCCTTGGCGGGATTATCTACCGCTGACGCCTCCGAACCGACCGACATGCAGGCACAGAATATCATGGCCAACTTCAACCCAATGGGCGAGTCCACCACAGTCAGTTGGGAAAACATCCAAACAGAGAACTTCACACTCATTCAATTGTTGCAGAACACCCGTTATCTCGTCTACCGACACGACATTGAGATGAATGCGAGCATGATTGAGAATGACACGGTGGAATTCTTCGCCAATGTCTCTGCCTGCCCCGGTCAAGCTGCAAGTTGCTCGGAAAAACTACACCAAGTGGAATATCTGCTGCCACCCGGTGTGAACGGCTCCTACTACTACGGAATCGCCACCCAACTCGATAGTGGAGAGATTCGCGCCTTCCTTGAACTGGGAAGCGCCCAGACTGACATGGCGACCATGGAATTCACCAATGACATCACCGCCCCCTTCAACATCAATGCGACATTCGACCCCGGTACCAGTCGGACTCAAATCCAATGGATCAACCTCAACGAGTTGCAACCTGGTACCTTGACGGAGACAGGGCCGTTCCAGTACAATATCCGAATCTACAGACACTTGGATGCTGCCAACCGTTCTTCATGGCCCGCCATAAACAAGGAACTCATTGGCCAACTGGGGGCCGGCAACAACTCATTCACCTACACTGTCCCACCCTTCACTGATGTGCGGGCGTATTACTCAGTCACATATGTGTACGGGAACTACGAAGATGTCAGATTCCTCGGCTCAAACACACTTGATATTGATTGGCCGGTGGCTGAGGATAATGTGGCTCCCGGCTTGGTTCTAGGGGGTGTGACAGCCTCATTCCTTGAGGAGGAGGTAGGAGGTACCGGCAATACCACGGTGGTTTGGAATGACCTACTCACCGAACTGAATCCAGTCTACAGAATATGGAGGTCTGGAAGTTCGTTCAATAACACAACCGTACCAGATGTTCAGCTGATAGCGACAGTTCCGGCAGGAATTGGATTCTACCGCTATCAAGTCGAGCGTGGTATGCTAGGCTACGCCTACTATGCCGTCACCGTAGCCGATGCCAGAGGCAACCACAACCCATTCATCGGAGATGATGGGTTGGTGTTGGCCGGACCGATCATGGAAGACGCCTTCAACCACTGGATTGCCGAGCCGACAAATGTGGAGGCCGAGTATATCAGCGGCGGATGGACCGATGTGACTTGGGTGGACCAAATTGGAGCGGAGGGTGAATCATACCATGTTTGGCATTCGTGGACCAAACTGACCGCATCGTCCAACCTGACCCTTGAAGCCACTTTGGTGGCAACCGTTCCCGACGGAGTTCAGCACGTGTTGGTCCCAGTGCCAGCCGACAAGGATAGGCTATCCTACTACTGCGTCACCTCAGTAACCCGCTACAACCACTTGAACGCCACCTTCGAAAATACCGGATTTGACCAAAACTGCATCCTTACCGCCCTACGTGAGGACACTCTTGCCCCCGCCCCAGTCCAGTTAGCCCAACCGATGCTGCAAGGCTCACAGCGGATTGTTCTGCTGTCGTGGATCAACTCACAAGCGGAGGAATACGAATCCTACTCAATCTACCGACACCTTGGCGATCCCTTCGGCGACAATGAAGGTGGAAATCTCTCTGATGATGAAAACTGGGAGTTGCTAGTCGACATGTACACCCCGAGTGAAGCGGACACGACTGTCCTGCGCGAAGTCTACCTGCCAATTGATCTCGACCGGGAGTCGTGGTATGCACTAACGATTACCGATACATGGGACAACACGAGGAGCGCCTTTACAAATCGCTCAAATGCCTGGCTGGTGCATGAGGACACAACTGCCCCAACCGTCAGTGTGACTGTCTCGATAGGCACCCAAACAGGCCTAACTGATGGTGCGCTGAAGGCTGGTGACTACCGTCTCAACTTCTTCCTCAGTGAGCCGGTGGCTGAACACCCTTGGATAATAGTGACGACTGCTGATTACGACGAAGACCAAGGCACGGGACACTCCTTCACCCCTCCAGGGCAGGTCAC
>Ga0310122_10003441_pt1 | contig 10025 bp, 9 predicted proteins | sample CB6_Bottom_1051__FD_203503 | JGI IMG/M metagenome (GOLD analysis project Ga0310122, IMG submission 203503) | Marine microbial communities from Western Arctic Ocean, Canada - CB6_Bottom_1051 | ecosystem: Environmental > Aquatic > Marine > Oceanic | place: Canada: Western Arctic Ocean | collected...
AACCATCAGATCTTGAAAGAAAGCCAACGATTGTTTTCATAAAATATTAAGAATTTTGACAGAATAAAGGTTTCACTTTTGAATGGTAACTCTTAATTCATATTTATTAAAAAATTTTTTATGGAAAAAGCAATTGTTTTAAAAGAGGTACAGAAATCTGATTGTTCATTTCTTTACGAACTTCTGTCAGAAAGGAAATCATATGAAAATATATCACATAAAAAAAATCCTACTTATGTTAAACATGTAAAATTTGTAATGTCTAAACCATACGCAAAATGGTATATTATTTATTATGGGAAGGAAAAGATTGGATCAATCAATCTTACAAAACAAGATGAAGTTGGAATCCGTTTTAAAGAACCATTAAGACCTGTCTTCCAACCAAGAAAGCGCCTATGGCTGCAGGTTCTAAAAATAATGATGAAGAAAAATCCCCGTAATAGATATCTGATAAATATTAACCCAAGGAATACTAAGATGAAAAATTTTCTAAAAAACGTTGGGTTTGAATTAATACAATATACATACGAAATACCCAAAAAAGATTTTCTTATAATTGAAAATATATTAGATCATAAAACTGCATAATGAATATAAGGATTGAATGAAAATCTTTTGAATTTTAATTTTGTTATACCAATGGTATCCAATAATGCTTTTGTTGGACCTGGCCAAGGATTTTCGTTAATCATGTTGAAAACCAATAATGAACCTTTAGGCATTCTGGGTACAAAATTTTCGAGTGCAATTTTAGTAGGTTTGTATAGAAGGAAATCAAGATATAACAAACTTACAACTAACGCTGGGTTATTATCCACATACTTAGGAATTGTTTTTGAAGCATCACCTTTAACAAGTTGAATTTTCGAAAAATGGCCAAGAAAACGATTCGAGTCGTATAGTTTTATACATTCTTTTAGATCATTGAATGAATCAATACCATAAGCACCTTTGATTGCTAGTTTACCAGCATATTTTTTATCAATGGGAGAAAAATTTGGAAAACCAGAAAAAGTATCAAAGCCTATTATTTGTCTCTCAAAATTAACATGTTCGAAAATTGCACTTAACTGTGCAAAAGTCATTAATCCACCACCAAACAAGACTCCACATTCTATTATCGAACCTGGAACATCTAAAATTTTTTTAAAAATTTCATATCGAGTAAGAAATGTTGTTAAATTTTGTCTCGGAACATATTTTGCAAAATTTTGAAGTTTTTCAACATTAGTGCCAATACTTTTTTCAAAATATTTTTCTAAACCTTCCAAATACTCATAATCTTTTTTTGTATTGTACCGTTTCTCTTTAAATCGTGAAATTTTTTTCAATATTAATCATATTTAAAATATATTTTTAATTCTTTATAACAAATTTGAATCAAGAATTATTTGTTTAAGATCAGTAGGAGAAATTTTTTCTGCATTTTCTGAGGAATATATTTTCATAGATTCCATTTTTTTCGCATTTGGATGCCTAGTTTTAACATCATCATCAAAAAATTTGTGATAAAGAGGATTTATGAGCATATACATACCATCTATTTCCCAGACATATTTCATTTCATCTGTATTTATCAAAACTTCATGAAGTTTTTCACCAGGTCTAATACCAATTTCTTCTTCTCCAGTGTTTCTCAGAATCTCAGTTAGTACATTTTTTACATCTGTTATTGAATATGATCTCAGTTTTGGAATAAATATTTCTGATCCTTTTCCAATCTTTGTTGCGTGTAGGATAAAATCTAATGCATCAGACATGCTTATACTAAATCTTGTCATATGTGAATTAGTTATTGTGATTTTTTGCTTCGATTTAATTTGTTTAATGAATAGTGGTATTACAGAACCACTACTACCAAATACGTTTCCATAACGTACAGCAAAAAATTTTGTTTTTTCACTTGTAAAATAATTATTTGCCGATACAAATAATTTTTCTGCCAGAAGTTTAGTCGCACCATAAGTATTCAAGGGAGATACAGCTTTATCAGTACCAACACAAACAACTTTATCGACATTAGCATCTAATGATGCGTCAATCACATTCTGAGAGCCAACTACATTTGTTTTTATTGCCTCAAATGGATTATATTCAATCTTTGGAACATGTTTTAGTGCAGCTGCATGAAAAACAATATCAACATCTGCTGTTGCTCTTATTAATCTCCGCAAATCTCTAACATCACCTAAAAAAAATCTTATTCTATCATCTTTGATATTACTTTCCATTTCGATTTGTTTGCTTTCATTTCTGCTAAAAATTCTCACAGCTTTGATATTATATTCTAAAAGTCTTTTTGTTAATGCTTGACCTAACGAGCCAGTTCCACCAGTAATTAGAATAGTCTTATTTTCAAACAACAGTTTTCTCTGTACGGGTTTTTTAAAAAACCTTACGTGTAAATGATAACAAGGTTTAACTTATCATGAACAAAATTATTTTTCGTGAAAACATTAAAACAGGTTGAGGCTACTAGAAAAACTTACCATCACGATCCTACTATTAATACTATTCATAGAGCTTCTTTACTTGTCCCAGAAATTCAGAACACAACTGCTGAAATTAGCTTTTTAAACCATTTTTTGCTTAAACGTCAATATTCTAATGTAGCATGCAAAATTACTGCAATAGATACCAATGGGAAAAAGATTAAGTCAAAACTTCATAAGATAGACAAACCATCAGTTTATAATTTCCAATTATCAGGAATGGTTCCAGAATCTGTTTCGAATTATATGGTCGAGTTTTTCTCCCCAGATAATCTCTTTATTCCCTTTCCTGCGGTTATGATTAATCATCATGGAAAAAATTTCATTAATCAAGTGCATGCATTTAACAGAGTACTAAATGATGTTTTTGAAGATGAAGAGATTAATTCTCACCAAGTTAAAGAGGCGTCTATAGACTTGATGGTAAATGAAGATACAGACACATTTCTTTTATTCAATGTAGGTCCATTACCATGCAAAGATTCTTTAGAAATTGAAGTCATAACACCAAACGAAACTATAAAACAAAAATTGGATATAGATCTGCCAAGGTTTGGAACAAAGAAAATTGAATTTAAGAAGACATTTGAACAATTAGAAAATGGTATTAGGGGAATAGTTAAAGCAAAACAACCTCCTCAGTTCCTATTTTATGGTCGAATGTTAGCAGGGCAAATAAAAAATGATGGTGCTTTTAGTGCAAATCACACATATTATGATTCATCTACATCTTCTGAATATTGGGATGATTCTTCTCATTCACAGAGATTCTATCCATATTTCTCAAATCTAAAAAACACTGTTAGATTATATCCAATACTGTCTCCTAGTGAACTACAAATCAACTTGAATATTTTTGATCATGATGGTAATGAAATTAAAGAATATGATATTGATTCACTCTCTAGTCCAGGTACCAAATTTTTAGAGGCAAACGTAGAATCATTAATCTCACAAGATTCTATAGATATAGATACTATATCGACTTTCTCTGTTACTGCAAGAACTTTATCAGGAAAAATGCCTACTAGGATAGGACATCAGTTATCATACGGTAATGGAGGGCTTGATACATCAATTGCTGTATCTCTTTTCAATCCTAACATCTACAATCCACCAAATAAAAAAAGTTTCAAATGGGGTCAAATAATTACTGGTGGTGAATACAATGCTTACGTTGGCATTGTAGCAGATGGAGCAGAAAATTCTCACATAGATCATCAAGACGCTAACATCAAATTCTATGATGACACAGGCCTAATTTTGGAAGAATCTATTGTTATTAAAAATCGAACTGCTAATGTGTTAGAATTTCCTAAAATTCTTACATCAATTAATGGTTATTCTACGAATCAACCTAAGAGTATATGGTGTATAGTTGAAAGTGCACAATATGGACTTAATTTCTTCACTACAACATGGAATAAAAAATCAAATCACTGTTCTGGTGATCATGGATTTTAGTTTGAAAAAATTATTGTGACAAATTCAACATAGATTTTAAATACACTCTCTAAACGTATTTAATAATGTCCATAAAATATTGTAAAAATTGTCTTATGCCAGACACCAAATGGGAAAATAAGTTAGATGAAAGTGGAATTTGTTCTGCTTGTAAATTTGTTAAAGTTAAGGATAGTATAGATTGGGGGAAAAAAAGGGAAGAACTAAAACAAATTTTTGAGAAATATAAAAGCAAAGACGGCAGTAATTACGATTGTATCATACCGGTAAGTGGCGGAAAGGATTCTCATTATCAGACATATGTGATAACACAGGAGTTTGGACTCAATCCATTACTTGTTTCATTTCGACCTACCTATAGAGAATTGACAGATATTGGAAGGAAAAATTTGGATAATCTTAAAAAAGCATTTAATGTTGATTGCCTTGAATTTTCTCCAAAGCCTGATGTTTATAGAAAGATACAAAAAATTGCTTTGTTGGAATTAGGAGATGCATCATATCCTGCTCATTTTTCTATTTTTACTATACCTGTAAGAGTTGCCGTAGAAAAAAAAATTCCGTTAATAGTTTGGGGTGAAAATTCGCAAGCAGAATATGGTGGTCCTACAGATGATCAGAAGAAACAATACTTAGATCCAGTTTGGTTGAAGAAATACGGTGTGTCAATTAGGACTGCAAGGCATTCTGATTATAACGGTCCTGAATTTATGAAAAAACACGGAATTGAAGACAAAGATTTGATCCCATATACTTATCCAAGTGAAAAAGAACTACAAGATGTTGGTGTTACCGGAATTTTTCTTGGTCAATTTATCAAATGGGATGTGTTTAAGCAAATTGAAATGATGAAGGAGTGGGGATTTAGTGTTATTGATGGTCAGTCAGAAGGGACATACACAAACTTCGAAAATTTAGATAACAAAGATCAGGGTTTCCATGATTACCTAAAGTGGTTAAAATTTGGCTATGGTCGTACTTCAGATCACGCATCAATGGAGATAAGGAAAAAAAGAATCACGAGAGAAGAGGGACTTGAACTAGTTAAAAAATTTGAAGGAAAAATTCCTGAACAGTATTTGGATGAGTACTTGAAAGACTTTGAAATGACACGCGACGATTTTTTTAAATGCATGAATAAATTCACTAATAAAGATCTATTTCAAAAGGATGAGAACGGTAATCTCATTCGTGATAAAAATGGTAATCTAGAAAAAATTAACTACGATAATATAGATTAAAGTTGTAATTTTATTATTAATTTTTTATTATATATGATGGAGTTTGAGAGAACGAAAATTTTTTTATTTTGATTTTTTTACTATGAAAATATTCATTTACGGCCATTGTTTCTCCATCCCAAATTCCATAATCATCAAGCATTAAAATTCCACCTTTAGACAACTTTGGGTAAAAATTTTTTAAAATTGCTATGGAAGGCTCGTAGAAATCTACATCCAAATTAAGTAAAGAAATTTTCAATTTAGGATTAGATTTTAAATATCTAGGGACTGTTTCCGTAATATCACCTCTAATTAGTTCAATATTTTTCTCAAGACCCTTTTGCTTTAAAACTCTCAATAATTGTTTTTCAGATATAGCTTCATTTCCATGTGATAATAGTCCTTTTCTTCGTTTATGATCACTTGATATTTTTGTAGTAGGATGTTTCCCAAAAGCATCAAACGCTATTATTTTCTTGTTTGATTTTTTGAGTAATTTTAGAAATGTAGCAAATCTGACTAGCGATATACCCTTAAAAACTCCACATTCTATGATGCAGCCTGGGGTATTAGAAGACAGTTTGAACAGTTCATAATGAGCAATTATTTTACCTATTCTCGAATTATCACATGAAAGGTAGAAATTATTTTCATAATCAAAAGGTCTGTGTAAGTTAGGTAGTTTGATCATAATATCATCAAATATACTAATTTTAAAAAGATTCCACTAAACTACTATTTTTACTATGCAAAATATAACAAGTTTTAACTAATCTGTAGAATCATTCCTTAGCATCTCTTATAGATTTTTAATCTTTGCTTCTAGTGTGATTAAAAATTAACAAGTATAACTATCAATATAAAAAAAATTTGAAAAAAGATGAATGAAAATGGAAAAGATGAAAACCAGTCAAATATCAGAAATAGATTATTTGCCTTCAAAGGGTTAGCATTAATTGGTTCAGCTGATATCATCGGTAATGCAATTTCAGTAATATTCTGGCTTGTAATAGCATCATTATTGTTAGTTGAGGAATATGGTGAGATTAGTTATTTTTTAGCTATAGCATCATTGGGAATATGTTGTGTGGTAGGTTCACCGGAAGCATTGATGGTGTTTTCTACAAAACATCAGAAAATTATTCCAACACTATTATTTCTTACGTTAATTTTTGTCGTAGCAGCTTCATTAATTGCTTTTATCATTGTTCAAAGATTCGAAATAATTTTTCTTATTTTTTCATTTGTAGTTCTTGAAGTATCGATAACTCTTTTAATTGGAAAAAAACTGTATACTAAATATTCAAAATTTTTACTAACACAAAAGATACTTCAATTTGCAATTGGAATAGGTCTATCTTTTTCATTAGGAATTAATGGAGTTTTAATTGGAATTGTATTAGCAAACTTTTCATTAATTCCTGTTTTTTATAAAGAATTGCGACGTTATAAAATTGATCTCTCATTATTAAAACCAAAAAAAGAATTCATAATTAATACTCAGATGATTTACCTCATTTCAGTTTTTCGAAGAGACATTGATAAAATTATTATCGTACCATTATTGGGTTTTACAGTATTAGGTAACTTTGCATTGACACTTCAATTTTTTACAATTATGATGGTTTTATCTTCTATTTCATACAAATATCTACTACCTAAGGATGTCAGTGGAGAAAAAAACACTAAATTAAAAAAAATCCTGATCTTGGTTTCTATTTTAATTGCATTATCAGGATTCTTCTTTTCCCCATATTTTATTGAAACTTTCTTTACAAAATTTAATGAAGCTGTTATTCCAATACAGATTGCCTCTTTTAGTGTAGTTCCAAGTACTATATCTGTAATATTATTCTCAAAAATTTTGGCACTTGAAAAAAGTAGATTTTTAATAATCGCAAATTCTGTGCAATTATGTGTCATATTAATTGGGACTATAATTCTTGGAGTACTTTACGGTATTATTGGTGTTACAATTGCATTTATTTTAGGCAATACTATGCATGCAATTATCTTAGCAGTAATAAATTACAATTATGTAGGGAAGAAAAAATTTGACATTTAAAGAGAATTTAGGGTTAGTATATTTTGTATTACCTTTCATTTCAGTAGTAGAGAATAAAGTTTCGTTAGTGTGCTCTATTTTGTTTGGAAAATCTGAATATAAAATTAAAATAAAAAATACAATTATTGAAATTCCTAGAACTAAATTTGATTCGCTTAGGGACTTACTTGCTTGTTTAACCTATGCAATTTCTTATTCATTAGACTCGTCAGGAAATTTAGAAATTTCATTTGATGAAAACAGTAAATTTAGGATTATGTTGAAAAAATTATCCTTTGAGGATGCTAACTTGTTGGAATTGCTTCATTTTGGAAATAGACACTGCGCAAATTTTCTTAATGAAGTTACGCTACCAGATATTCGAAAACAAACTTATACAATAACCTCCGAGAATGATAAAAAAATAATTATTACATCAAACGGAATCAAATTTTTTATAGATTCAATTCATCCTGGGAACACAATTATTGAAACTTTTGTGAGGGAAATACATTCAATAAATCCCAAGATTGATTGGAACAATAAAATCGTAGTAGACGTTGGTGCTGAATGTGGTGATACCCCATTATATTTTGCTAGTATGGGTGCAAAAGTATTTGCATTTGAGCCTTTAAAAAAACACTTTGAATTTTTTAAAAAAAATATGAGCTTAAATTCAGCTCTATCTAGAAAAATTATTCCTATTAATGCTGCAATCGGTAAAGATGAACAACTAAAATTTTATGTATCAGGCGATGATGAATCTGGATCATTTGGTGCATCTTTCATTTCTAATAATCAAGATAAAAATTTTAAATATGAATTAGTGGACGGTTACAAATTAGAAACTGCTAGAAAAAAATTTGGTATTAATCATATTGATTTACTAAAAATGGATTGCAAAGAATGTGAATTCTATCTTACGGATGAGGATTTAAAAGATATTGACAGAATCAAGTTGGAATATGCAATACAGAATAAAAAATTCAAACTAGACGATTTATTGGATCTTTTGAAAAGAAATGGGTTTAAATGTTCAATTTTCCGAAATCAAGACTCTAACAGACTTTCAAACAAAATCGCTGGAAATATTTATGCAACAAAAGTATGAAATAATTGTTTTTTCAAGTAATAATTTGCTAGAAATGTATAAGATTTGAGAAATAATGAATTCATCAAACATGCTAACCGAAAAAATAATTTTCTGGGATGAAGGAGGGTTTATTGCGTTTTTATTAGCTAATTCAATACAAAAAAAAATTGATGGTGAGTTCTATGCAATTTTTGACGTTACAGATAGACAAAAATCATTTTATCAAAAACAAAAATTCGTAGATTTCAAAAAAATTTGGTTTTTTCACGATGTTATATCTAAACCACGAAAAAAAGTAGACGTGGAGTTTCTTACTACTTTTGAAGAAAAATACAACATAAATCTCTGGCTTCTTGCTTTGAATGAAAGATTATTCCACGAATACAATGAATTCTATAAATTTTCTAGAGAAGAGATTATTTCGATTTTAGAAGATGAATGTAAATTTTTTGAAAAAATTCTAGAAATTAAACCCAAATTTCTAATAACATTGAATACTACATTTCATCATCACGAAATTTTTTATCAGATGTGTAAAGTGGTCGGTGTAAAAACCTTGGTCCTAAATCAATCAGTTTTTGGTTCTAAATGTGTTATATCGGAACAACCAAACATGTTTGACGACAAAAGAACTATAGAAGAATTAGAAGCATCAAACATAGGCTTTGATGAACTTGAGAAATATTGGAAGAAATTTGAACTTAGAAAACAATCTGATCATCATGCAGAATCACTTAGAAAATCAAAAATAGCAAAAATCAAAGCTGGATATGATTTTCTTATATCACAGAATACAACAATAAAAAATAACTATGGTTATTATGGTCATACTAAACTGAGGGCTTTGACCAACTATTTTGTTGGTGCTCTTAAAAAGAATTTTAGAAGCAATTACATGGATAAGAACTTTTTACATGTAATTGATGATAGCACACCACTTGTATATTTTCCATTGCAAGTAATGCCTGAACGAACATTACTTATTAGTTCTCCATTCAATACAAATCAAATTGAAATAATTAAACATATTTCAAAATCATTGCCCATTGGATATAGATTATGTGTTAAAGAACATCCTTATCAGGTTACAAGAGAATGGAGAAAAACTTCATTTTATAAAGAGATTTTATCTATTCCCAATGTTCAGTTTCTTCATCACTCTATCAAAACAGACGATGTTATGAAAAAATGTTCTCTGGTAATAACTATAAACGGTGCTGCTGGGCTAGAAGCGGCAATACATGGAAAACCTTCAATACTTTTTTCTGACTTCAGCTATTCTATCCTACCATCTGTCTATAAGTTAAAATCCACTGATGAGTTACCCATAGCTATCAGACAATCATTGCGTAAGAAAGTTAATCCAAATGATGTTGCCAAGTATTTGGACTTACTTGAGGCTAATTCCTTTGATTTTGATATGTTTGGATTTGATTTAGATTATCATGATTATTTTTATTATGGCGGAAATTTAATCGACGTAGAGATTCCTGAGGAAAAAGTTAAGCAATTTATAAAAAAACATGAATCCTCGTTTGATACAATAGCAGACGAATTTCTAAAAAAAATTAATTATTTTGAAAAATGAGTTAAAATTCATTGCTATAATGTTTGTCATTTATGCTTTTTCTTATGATTAAACAATAGTTCTGCCACTTTAAAATCAAATTCAAAATCAATCATATGACCATGTTCCTTACTAATTT
>Ga0310122_10003442_pt1 | contig 10024 bp, 6 predicted proteins | sample CB6_Bottom_1051__FD_203503 | JGI IMG/M metagenome (GOLD analysis project Ga0310122, IMG submission 203503) | Marine microbial communities from Western Arctic Ocean, Canada - CB6_Bottom_1051 | ecosystem: Environmental > Aquatic > Marine > Oceanic | place: Canada: Western Arctic Ocean | collected...
CCTTGCTATTCACGAACCAGCATCAAACTGCATACAAAATAAATTCGACAACCCGCTTATTTTTTACTGGAATGCTCATGGATTCAGATAAATGCAAACACCCCCAATTTAACTTCAATGGTTTAAGAGTTAATATCACCCTTATTCCCGTAGCTTCCTCAGAAAAAATCACACTGGCAAACACGCTTGTTGACATAAGTTATACCGGAATAAGAATAAAGCTGAGTAATGAAATCCACCCTGATTTACCTGACAGTAAAATCAAGATGGATTTCATCATGCCTGCGTCAGGTGTCCCTGTTTCTATCCACGATATGCTCAGACATGTCAATGCTCAAGCAGAATATGGCTTACAGCACTCAAATCGACACCCAGCACAGGCTATGGATTATTCAATATTGGAATGCATCAGAATTGCTCATGAAAGTTTGCCAAATCCAACCCCCCTGACCAGCTCCGACAATGCATGAACTGAACTGAGCGAAACGGATGGCAGAATATCAAAGTGATCTTGCATGCAAAAATGCCTGTTCAGAAATCGTCCCCCATTGCGCAACCTGGGTTCTGAAGCCGGTCACGGAATCAAATATTTTTTTAGCCATAGCGTCTGTATTGGCTAATTCATTAACCACTTCATCGGACAGCACTTTTAATTGCCTCAAGACATCATCTGGTAGTGGCAATACCTGCACCTTATGTTTATTGACCAAGGTATTCAATGCCTGGTTATTCCGTGCGGTATATTCTGAAATCATATCCAGATTGGCCGCTTTACAAGCTATCAATACAATCTGCTGTAAATCATCCGGTAATTCATTAAATGCTTGTTCATTGATTAAGGCTTCCATAGTTGAGCCAGGTTCATGCCAGCCGGGGTAATAATAATATTTCGCCACTTTGTGAAAACCAAATGCTAAATCATTATAAGGTCCTACCCATTCTGTCGCATCCAAAGCACCTGACTGTAGCGAAGTAAATAACTCCCCACCGGGCATATTAACCGTGGTTCCACCTGCACGCCGCAGAACTTCGCCACCTAGACCAGGGATGCGCATTTTTAAGCCTTTTAAATCGTCAAAACTATTGATTTTACGATTAAACCAACCCGCCATTTGTACACCGGTATTACCTGTAGGAGCAGGAATTAGCCCAAAAGGCTGATAAAGTTCACGCCATAACTCCAACCCCCCGCCATAATACAGCCATGCATTCATTTCCTGCGCGGTCAAACCAAAAGGCACGGCAGAAAAAAACTGGGTCGAGGCTGATTTTCCCTTCCAATAGTAGGCACCGGCATGCCCCATTTCGGCAATACCTCGGGAAACCGCATCAAATACCTCAAAAGCAGGCACCAATTCCTTGGCGCCATACACCTTAACTTTAATCCGCCCGCCGCTCATCTGTGTGATCATTTTAGCCAACAAATTGGCATTGGTGCCCAGTCCAGGAAAGTTTTTAGGCCAAGCTGTAACCATTTTCCATTTAAACTGAACACCTGCCCTGGCCATTTGAGGTACGGCTAAACCCGCGCCAGTAGCCAGCGAACCCACACCTGCTTTTTGTATAAAATCACGCCTTTTCATAAATCTAATCCAAAAATTAACAACGCTGCAAAGATTAAAGGCCAACGCGCAAAAGCGCAAGAGCTGTTTCTATTTTATCCCCCCATATCAACAACTGACCAACTTAACAAAACTCTGGTTGCTTTTTTTGGTATACTGGAAGGATTTTAAAGTTTCAAACCCTCTCAGGAGAAATAAAGCATGGCAATTAGAGTTGCAATCAATGGTTATGGTCGTATTGGACGTAATGTACTTCGCGCATTATACGAAGCAGGTCGTACAGACGAAATTCAAATCGTTGCAATTAATGACTTAGGTAATGCTGAAATAAATGCCCACTTAACTCAATATGACTCTGCTCACGGTAAATTCCCCGGCGAGGTCAGTGTTGTAGATGGTGATTTAGTAGTCAATGGTGACACAATCAAAGTTTTCTCAGAAAGAGACCCATCAAAATTACCATGGGGTGATTTAAACATTGATGTTGTACATGAATGTACTGGTTTTTTTGCCAGCAAAGAAAAAGCATCGGCTCATATCGCTGCCGGCGCTAAAAAAGTCGTTATTTCTGCACCAGGCGGCGCAGATGTAGATGCCACAATTGTATACGGTGTTAACCACAACACCTTAAAAGCATCAGATACTGTTATCTCTAATGCCTCTTGTACTACTAACTGTTTAGCTCCATTAATCCAGCCATTAAAAGACACTATTGGTGTAGAGCAGGGATTAATGACAACTATTCACGCATATACAAACGACCAAGTATTAAGTGATGTATATCACCCAGACTTATTACGTGCGCGTTCTGCAACGCAATCCATGATCCCTACAAAAACGGGTGCAGCAGCAGCGGTAGGCCTGGTACTTCCAGACCTAGTAGGTAAATTGGATGGTTTCGCCATGCGCGTTCCAACCATCAACGTATCTGTGGTTGATTTAACATTTACCGCCAGCCGTGATACTTCAGTAGAAGAAGTGCATGAAATCTTAACAGCAGCTTCTGAAGGTCCATTAAAAGGCATTTTGAACATCAACACACTACCTTTAGTGTCTATTGATTTCAATCACGACCCTGCATCATCCACTTATGATAAATCACTGACTAAAGTAAACGGACGTTTAGTTAAAGTTTTATCTTGGTATGACAACGAATGGGGTTTCTCAAACCGCATGCTTGATACCTCTATTGCTTTAATGAACGCTAAATAACGGAAAAACATGCTAAGAAGAACTAAAATTCTGGCAACTCTAGGCCCGGCTTCTGATAAGCCGGGCGTTTTAGAAGCCTTATTCGAAGCGGGCATTGATGTTGTCCGTATGAATTTTTCTCATGGCACAGCCCAGGATCACATTGACCGGGCAGCAGCTGTTCGAGCCTTAAGCAAAAAAACAGGACGCTTAGTCGGCATTCTGTGTGACCTGCAAGGCCCTAAAATTCGTATCGCTAAATTTAAAGACACTAAAGTTTGGCTGGATGAAGGACAAGCATTTGCCTTAGACATCAATCTGTCGATTGATGCGGGTGACACCACAGAAGTCGGTATCACTTATCAACCACTCGCTACAGAAGTGGTCTCTGGCAGTCGATTATTACTGGATGATGGCAGAATTGTCTTAGATGTTGTTAAAACTGACGGCGAACGCATTGACTGTACAGTTCATGTTGGCGGTTATTTATCTAATAACAAAGGCATTAATTTACAAGGTGGCGGCCTTTCAGCCGCAGCGTTAACTGAGAAAGATAAAGAAGACATCAAAACAATCGGTATTATTGGTGCTGATTTTGTTGCCGTCTCATTTCCCCGTTGCGCAGACGATCTGCATGAAGCCAGAGCCTTATTAGAAGCCGAAGGCTGTTATGCCGGTATCGTTTCGAAAGTAGAACGTGCAGAAGCAATTGAAGCCATGGATGAAATTATTCTTGCTTCCGATGTAGTCATGGTGGCGCGTGGTGATTTAGGCGTTGAAATTGGCGATGCCCATTTACCAGCAGTGCAAAAACGTTTAATTTCTCGCTCCAGAGAATTAAAACGCGCGGTTATTACCGCTACACAGATGATGGAATCAATGATTGAAAACCCCATCCCTACCCGTGCCGAAGTATTTGATATTGCCAATGCCGTGCATGATGGAACGGATGCGGTCATGTTATCTGCTGAAACAGCTTCCGGTAACTATCCTGTACAAGCCGTCAAAGCGATGGCCAACATTTGTCTGGAAACAGAAAAAGAACGCAGCGTACAAAGATCCAGCCATCGTATTGATAGCCACTTTGAACGCGTTGACGAAGCTATCGCCATGTCAGCCATGTACATGGCTAATCATTCCCACATCAATGGCATTGTCACTTTAACTGAATCAGGCTCTACAGCCCTCTGGATGTCTAGAGTGAGCTCAGGCATACCCATTTTTGCCTTCAGCAGTCATGAAAAAACCCTTGGAAGAGTCACTATTTACCGTGGCGTTTTTCCTATTCATTTTACTCATGAATCTATGGATCATTCTGGTGTTAATTGTGAAATTATCAATGAACTATCAGAAAAAGGACATATCCAAAAGGGCGATAAACTCATTATCACTAAAGGTGACTTAACGGGGCAATCAGGTGGCACCAATAGCCTGAAAGTCGTCACTTACGGTGAAGGCTTGACACCTTAGCTCAGCGTTTCTGTGTTCAAGGTTATATAAAACCCCTTGAACACAGAACATCGACATTCTCAGCCAACATACCCTCCATGCAAGCTACGATAGCCAGATTACAGCCTATCGTCAGCCTATCATTAAATCCTGCAATTGACCTGAACTACGAAGTCACGGCAATCACACACGACCAGAAGTCACGGGCATCAAAAACCTACTATGACCCCGGTGGCACAGGCATTAATGTCGGCAAAGCCCTACAAATCCTTAAAGCCAACTGCAAAACTTGCTACATCACTGCAGGAAAAATGGGTGAATTTCTTGATGGCATGATACAGCAGGAACTCACAGACACCTACAGCTTAAGAGTCGAAGGCGAAACCCGAATTAACACCACTATTCTACAGTCGTCGCCATTCCGGCAATATGAGATCAATGCCACAGGCCCCCATATAAGCCCGCATCAATTAGAACAGATTGTTGATCAATTTCTGTCATTTTGCCAACAAGGTATTGGTATATTAACCGGCTCACTTCCCCCCGGCCTGCCTAAGGATACCTATAACAAAATCAATCTCCTGATGCAACAACAGGGCGCTCGCTGTATCATCGACGCCCCTATCGACATTCTGCGACATACGCTTGACAGCCAACCGTTTTTAATCAAACCCAATCTGCACGAACTGGAAACATTACAAAATAAATCTTTATCCAGTGTGGAACAAATCGCGGCTGAAGCGCGCCAATTAATTCAACGAGGTTGTCACCTTGTTTGTGTATCGCTAGGGGAAAAGGGAGCTATTTTAAGCACCGCTGAAAACAGTTTTTTCTGTAATGCCCCCGATATAACAACCCACTCTACCGTGGGAGCGGGTGATTCTATGGTCGCTGCTCTGGCTTACGCCCATATACAACAACAACCCCCTCAGAACGCACTAACACTTGCGGTTGCATGCGGCACAGCAACGGCAAAACAACCCGGGTCACAGCTGTTCAAACTTGCAGACCTTGAAGTATTAAAGCCACAAATCAAGATAAAAACATTAGATATTTAAACGCATAAATTGGCTTTTTTAGCTTACGCTCTAAAGTGTTTTCTGTATAATTCGGGATAAAATCGTTTATATGGAAACTAACATGCCCTCACACAGAGAACTAGCCAATGCCATCCGCGCCCTTTCCATGGATGCCATTCAAAAAGCTAACTCTGGGCACCCGGGTGCGCCAATGGGTATGGCTGATTTCGCTGAAGTATTATGGAATGGTTTTCTAAAGCATAGCCCCAGCAATCCAGCATGGCCTGACCGTGACCGTTTTGTATTATCCAATGGTCATGCCTCCATGCTGATCTACTCGTTGCTATACTTGACTGGGTACAACCTCTCTATTGATGATTTAAAAAACTTCAGACAACTCCATTCAAAAACCCCGGGACATCCTGAAAAAAATGATACCCCCGGCATAGAAACCACAACAGGACCTCTCGGCCAAGGTCTCGCTAATGCAGTCGGCATGGCCCTCGCCGAACGTACACTGGCTGCCCAATTTAACCGCCCGCATTATTCCATTGTTGACCATTACACTTATGCCTTTTTAGGTGACGGCTGTTTAATGGAAGGCATTTCGCATGAAGCATGTTCTCTTGCTGGCACCCAAGGTTTGGGAAAATTAATCGTTTTTTATGATGATAATGGTATTTCTATTGATGGCGAAGTCAGAAGCTGGTTTACCGACAACACAGTCAAACGCTTTGATGCCTATCGCTGGCATGTCATTTCCCGCGTGGATGGTCATGATGCGCATGCTATTGAAGCTGCCATCAAGCAGGCGCAAGCAGTCAGCCACAAACCCAGTTTAATTTGTTGTAAAACCACGATTGGTTACGGCTCACCTAACAAACAAGGACTGGAGTCCTGCCATGGCGCGCCCTTAGGCGTTGACGAAATCACCTTGGCAAAAAAATTACTCCAATGGCGATATCCTGCCTTTGAAATCCCAGCTGATATCCTGGACAGCTGGAATGCCACTGAACAAGGCAATGCGGCCGAACAGCAATGGCATTCATTGTTCAAATCCTACAGTCAGGATCACCCGGCACTGGCAAAAGAATTTAAACGCCGTGTGATTGGAGAGTTACCAGAAAACTGGGAACATGACTCCAATACCTTTATAGCCAAGGTTAACACGCAAGCAGAAAACATTCCCAGCCGAAAAGCATCCCAGAACACCCTCCATGCTTTTGGCCCTTTACTTCCTGAACTGATTGGCGGCTCGGCAGATTTGACCGCTTCAAATTTGACACTGTGGGAAGGCTGCAAAGGGATAAACGAGTGGGATAGTGATGGTAATTACATATACTATGGTGTGCGCGAGTTTGGCATGACAGCTATCATGAATGGCATCCATTTACACGGTGGATTTATTCCCTATAGTGGCACTTTTCTGATATTTTCAGACTATGCCCGCAATGCTTTACGCATGGCTGCACTCATGAAGATACGCGTCATTCATGTTTACACCCATGATTCTATCGGTTTAGGTGAAGATGGCCCAACCCATCAACCTATAGAACAACTAGCCAGCTTACGTTTAATCCCGAATATGGAGGTCTGGCGCCCCTGTGATGCTGTTGAATCTGCAGTCGCCTGGCAATCCGCTATTGCCCGGCAAAAAGGTCCCAGCTGTCTGGTTTTCTCACGTCAGACATTGGCCCATCAAGCCCGTACAGATGAGCAAATAGCCAACATAAAGCGAGGGGGCTATATCATTAAGAACTGCGCAAAAAAACCGAAAGTCATTATCATTGCCACAGGCTCCGAAGTTGAAATATCCATGCAAGCCGCTGATATTTTAACCGACCAAGGCTGGCCAGTACGCGTTGTTTCTATGCCATGTACATCTTTGTTTGACACCCAAGATGAAGAATATAGAGAAAGTGTGTTACCTCAATCGGTCTCCCACCGCGTGGCTGTTGAAGCCGGCGTCACTTTATTTTGGCGTCATTATGTCGGCTTTGCAGGCAAAGTCATCGGCATTGACCGCTTTGGGGAGTCTGCACCCGCTGCAGATTTAGCTAAAGAATTTGGTATAAGCACCGACAACATTGTAGCAAGCATCAGCGAAATGCTCGGCAGTCCCAAAAAAAAGGTCCATAAAAAAAAACAACTAAGAAACCTGGCTCAATTCTGGCCTGATGATGGCAAGATCTGATATTCAGCTGAGTTCATGCTGACTTAATGCCAATAAAGACTCTAACGCCCAAGCTGTTTCAATGAGGTATGCATGACTGTCGCCTGCAATAGCAACGCCTGTAGCGGGCTAAAATTCACATCATTCCTCTCAGCCAAAAGCCATTCATTCTTTTTCAAACAGTGTATTAATCCAGATCTTTATCATCCTGCCTGTTATCCCGTAGTTTGATGATATGACCGGGTTTAGGAATCTCATTCGTCGGTGCTAACGGGATAGCCATAGTCCTGACGAACATATCAAAATCTATTGGCTTATTCTTCGCCATCCTATAGCGCTTACCGTAGTTTGAGCAACACCAGACAGCAACTTGCTTGTGGCCATAGCCGTATTCAACCGCACTGATAAATCAATCCCACACACCTTCCAAGTGCAGAAGATAGCGAGTAGAGACACTCAGTAAAGAGCGTTGATTAATAATAAACCTTGAAAAATTGCTTTTCTAAAGAGCTAGCCCGTTGACTTGCCAGCGACTCTTTTCCATCCATTGCTCAAAGTCTGTCATAGAAAAAGGCTGACTGACATAATGACCCTGAGCAATATCACACCCATAGCTTCTTAGTTTTCTCAAAATACCCTCGCTTTCAACACCTGCTGCGGACACTTGAAAACCTAAATCATGCGCCATATTGATCATCGCATTAACAAGGGCATCATCATTTTCACTGGTCAAAATATCTCGCACATAGGCAGGCTCTATTTTTAATTCACTCAGCGGCATTTTTTTCAGATAGGTCAGTGCACAACAGCCCGCACCAAAACCATCAATGGCAAATCGATAACCTTTTTTAGTCAAGCGCTCAATGATTTCCACGGCCAACTCCGGGTCTGTCATTATGGCATCTTCGGTAATCTCAAGAATAATCCAGGCTGGCTGAATGCCCGTCGAAACCGCCACATCAGCAATTAAATCAGCCAGCGCCGGGTCATGCAGTTGTTTGACAGATAAATTGACTGCAATGGTTAAATCTTTACCCTGTTTACGCCATTGTGCACAATGCTGAAATGCTTCCTTTAGCATCCATAGCATTAAGGCCTTCGACATGCCTGCACACTCTGCCAGAGGCATCAATTCATCTGGAAAAATAACACCATACTTGGGATGATGCCATCGTATTAAAGCCTCGGCACCCAATAATACACCCGCCTGAATAGAGACTTGAGGCTGATAAATCAGTTTTAACTCTTTTCTTGCTATGGCATGCCGCAACTCCCCCGTCAGTTGTAAACGACGCGGACTGTGCTGATCAAATGAAGGTTTATATACCGCATACCCTGCCTCTGAGATACTCGCCATATGCAGAGCTATCCCCGCTTTTTGAATCAGACTGTGAACATCCTCACCCTGTTCGGAGCAATGCACGATGCCCATCTTAAGCTGTGCAGAAAATGACAATCGCTGCTCGGAAAGAGGCACAATGCCTATCTCTGCATGTATAGAAAATGACAATTGCTCAATTGCGAAAGCAGGCTCAAAAACTTTTTGGATCTGCTTGGCGAATAAGACTATCTCATTCTTATCCACTGCATCAGCAATGAAAACACTAAAGCTACCTTCATCCATCTTTGCGACACAACCAGTTCTTAAATCAACCTCTTGCAGACGTTTACAAAAATGGCTGATGAGCAGATCAACGCTGGTTCTTCCTAAGGTAGCAGAGACCTCTTTGAAATTCGTTATTTCAAACAGTAAAAGAGATAACAATCGATGATGCTGTTTAGCAGATAATAGACCCTGCCCGATACTCTCATAAAACAATACCGGACTCTGGAGATCAGCCTTCACATCATGGTGTGTGGCGTAAACTAGCTTTTGTTCCAGATCTTCCTTGCCAGTGCCTGGCGCTTGAATATACCCACCCACCAGAGCACTGGCATACTGTCCCCAAAAACCAAAAAGCAAGGGAAAAAGATCTAACACCCACAATGCAACGCTAGTTTGTTGTGCGTAGATAATGCCGACTATTGAAATTTCACCACGCTGGTAAAAACAAACTGCCAAAGTCGCAATAATAATACCAGTGACTGCTACGACGATACCTTGATATGCCGCTCTGGAAACCTTACTGATTAATAATTCAACCTTTTCATGCCATCGTGTATTCGTCATAGCCCCATTCAGCCTAATAAGTGTTTTCTGCTGTCCACTAAAAATATTTCCCCTGCTGAATTAATGTAGCTTAACTTCAGGTTGCGATTAAATAATAAAAACCGCTGCAGTAAGGTGGGAAAATTTATTTTGCTGCACAAGAAATAATTTATCTTAATTGTGACATGGCAAAGGCAAATTACATACCCTTTAACAAATCCACTTTAATATCCTCTATATTCTCCAGTCCTACGGAAATTCGCACTAAACTGTCTTTAATACCCGCTTCTGCCCTGACTTCTGGAGACAACCTTCCGTGCGTTGTGGTTGCCGGATGCGTAATCGTAGTTTTAACATCGCCCAAATTTGCAGTAATTGACAGCATTTTAGTCGCGTCTATTAACTTCCACGCAGCCTCCTGACCACCCTTTAACTCAAAACTCACAACCCCGCCAAAATGACTTTGCTGCTGTACTGCCAG
>Ga0310122_10003443_pt1 | contig 10024 bp, 6 predicted proteins | sample CB6_Bottom_1051__FD_203503 | JGI IMG/M metagenome (GOLD analysis project Ga0310122, IMG submission 203503) | Marine microbial communities from Western Arctic Ocean, Canada - CB6_Bottom_1051 | ecosystem: Environmental > Aquatic > Marine > Oceanic | place: Canada: Western Arctic Ocean | collected...
ACGGAGAAGACGAGCGTTCACGACTTGCGCGTGCCCACACCCACCACTATCTCGGCCAGGATGAAGAGGCGATGGCGTTGCTCTCCGGGCCGCGGAGCGCCCAGGAGAGTCTCTTCGTCGCGCAAATCGCCCGACGCGCCGGCGATCTCGACATTGCTGAGAAAGTGCTGGAGGGACTCGACGCAAAGAAATTCGCAGACGACATCGTGCTGGAACACGGCTTGCTCGCCTTCGCTCACGGCGATGTGAAGACGATGCGTCTCCGGCTGACGGCATACTCCGAGGAGGGAGCCCGCGCGCCCGAGGCGCGCTACTTCCTGGGGATCTCACTCTTCCACCTGGGTGAACACGCGCAGGCACGTGCCACCTGGAAGGAACTGATCGAGCAGTACGGCGAGCACCCCTTCAGCTATCGCGCGGACTGGGCCTACACCCAGACCACAGACGAAGGCCCGGCAGCGGAACGCTCTTCGTTCACAACTCAGGGTCCGAAAAGCTTGCTCGGACGCCACGGTTACATGGGGCGGAACAACCCCGACCTCACGCGGCGTTCCGACTGACCCGGCCGCTGCTGGTCGATTTCGCCTTCGAGCGCGATGAAAATCTGATGCGAATCTTCGCTTACTCCTTTCCGGAGAATCCGGCATCGACTCGGGTGCAAGAGAAGGCGGGCTTCCGCACGGAAGGATTCCTGCGTCACGGGCTGGTACGATTGACCGAGCCACGCGATGCGATCTTGAGTGCCATCGTTCGTGAGAACTGGCTCGAAAAGAGATCAGATGAGTAAACACGAAACTCCAATGGTCCGTTAATTTTTGGGTGAATCATACAGAAGGAGATCGTAGTGGAGGTCGAACTTGTCAAATTCGTTCAGGATACGTATCAGACCTCTGCTCAATGGCTCCAGGTTGAGCGCCTAGCTGATCGACTACTCTCGGAACTGAATTCTGAAGATACATTGCGTCGGATCTCAGAGGCGAATCAGCCTGGTACTTCGAGTGCCTTGGTCCAGGAAGCATTTCGCCCTTCTGCGGAGAGCCTTGGATTCATTAGCGAGCGCAAGGGTTTGTTTTCGGGGTCGATTACAGGGCTAAGGCCAGATTACTTTCTTCCTCTTGGTGAGACTGGCGTTCTTCTTGAGGTGGAGCGCGGCAAAACCACCACCAACAACATGGATCTTCTCGACTTCTGGAAGTGCCACATTTGCGAAGCGGCTTCCTACCTGTTCCTCCTTGTTCCGAAGGCCTTGCAGCACAATGATAGAATGAAACCCAAGAAGGAATTTCTTACCGTTCAGCGTCGTTTGGCGCAGTTCTTCGAGCCAGGGAAATACACAAATGTTCAAGCGTTGTGTTTGTTTGGCTATTGATATGAGCGAGGGTGTGCGAGTCGGAGGAGCCCGGTTCCGCAGTGGAAATGGAGAAGGTCTCGCGACCGACGCCCCGCCATGAGTGCCCCGAAGATCAACCGTAAACTGCACCGTATCGGCGCTCTGGTGGCGGCACTGCCGCTGCTGGTGATCATGACCACCGGGCTGCTTCTGCAACTGAAGAAGGAGGTCGACTGGATCCAGCCGCCGACCCAGCGCGGTAGCATCGATACCCCCGGCCTCGACTTCGAGCGCATCCTCGAACTGACCCGTGCGGTTCCCGAGGCGCAGGTGGAGAGCTGGGACGACATCGACCGACTCGACGTTCGGCCCACCTCCGGGGTGGTCAAGGTGCGCTGCAAGAATCGCTGGGAGGTTCAGTTCGACTGCGGTAGCGGCGAGATCCTGTCGAGCACCTATCGCCGCTCCGACCTGATCGAGTCGCTGCACGACGGTTCCTGGTTCGGTGACGGTTTCAAGTTGTACCTGTTCTTGCCAGTAGGAGTGATTCTGCTCGGACTGTGGACCACCGGGGTGTACCTGTGGCTGCTTCCGTATCTGCGTAAGCGCCAGCGCAAGGCTTGATGCGGTTCAACCGGGCAACAGATTTTCGTCACTCGCCGGTCAGTTGCCGGGCTGCTTTTTGCTCGATATCGATAACCCAGATCTGTTGCGGGCCATCGCCATCGCGGCCAGCGGGGACACGTACGAAGACGATCTGACTGCCATCGGGGCTCCAGCGCGGATCGATGGAGTCACCCACCTGGCTGTAGGTCAGGCGGGTTTGATCGGCACCGTCTGCGGCCATCGTGTAGACCTCGGTGTTGCCATCGCGCCACGACATGAAAGCGATGCGGTTGCCGTCTGGAGACCAGGTCGGGTACATGCCGTTTTGTGGATCGGTGGTGAGACGTGTGAGAGATGACGCATCCAGCTCGAGGATGTGAATATCGCGGCGGACATGAAACGCCAGTCGTTTGCCATCGGGAGACCAGCGGGGGAACCAGTTGGTGTAGATCATCGTCATCCGCTGCTGATCGGATCCATCGGCATTCATCACGTAGATCTGAAAGGCACCGACCCGATCGGACATGAAGGCGATCTGCTTGCCGTCGGGGGACCATGCCGCTGCCAGATCCCGGCCTGGGCTGTCGGTCAACTGCCGTGGATCGGAACCGTCACCATTCATCACCCAGATGTCGAAGTTGCCGGCGCGTTCGGAGTCGAACAGGATCTTGCTGCCGTCGGGAGACCAGCATGGATAACCGTCGCTGGCAGGGTGGTCAGTCAGTCGCTTGTTCTCAGTGCCGTCGTCGTTCATCCGGTAGATCTCGCCGTTACCGTCCCGGTCGGAGTGATAGATGATGTATGACCCATCGGGTGACCAGGACGGAGCTCCATCATGAACCAACGTGGCGGCCCGCTGCTCGACATCCGGCCACAGGATCCATGCGATGCCCACCAGCAAGATGGCCAGGACGATGGCGACCGGGCTTCTCATCGGCTAGTTCGGGACCTTGAAGGGGGGAGGTAGCATCGGGTCCTGACGCACCTCGATGGTGCCCGTGAAGACCTCTTCCATCACCGTTAACTCGACCCGGTAAGTTCCCGGACCGGCAGGGGGTCCGGAGCGTCTTCTTCCTCCTCGACGAGGTCTTTCTGATTCCCCCTCTTCTGCCGGAGGCGGGGGTGGCGGATCGAATCTCATATTCCAGATCAGTTTGGCGATTCCAGGTTTGGGCTTCTCGATGGTGTAGTTGCGCGTCATTTTGCCGGTGACATCGGTGATCTTGATGGTCACGCTCTCTTCACCGGCAACGACCGGGTGCAGGTAGTAATTGATCACGGCGTTCTTGGTCGGATTCTCGCCGATGAACGCAAAGGTACCCCCGCGACCCATCGGATCTATCGAGAGCCAGCGGGTGGCGATCTCGTTTTCGAACAGATGGCCAACCGAATCCGAGATCTCCTGGGTCATCTGCTGCAGGCCAGAGATGTCATCGAGAATCCAGATCCCTCGACCGTGAGTGCCGATGATGATGTCGGGATCGCGTGGATGAATCACCAGATCGTGCACCGCCACCGTCGGCAGGTTCTGGTTGAAACGATGCCAACTGCTGCCCTGATCGATCGAGTAGAACAGTGCGAACTCGCTACCGCAGAAGAGCAGGTTCTCGTTTTTGCGATCTTCCTTGATCACGTAGATGGGGTGGTGGGAGGGGATGTTGTTGGTGATTTTGGTCCAGGTTTGACCGAAGTCCTCGGTCTTGAAGATCCACGGACGGAAGTCGGCGCTGCGATGTCCATCGATGGAGACGTATGCGCGACCTCTTTCGAAGTGGGACGCCTCGATGCGGCTGACCCACAGATCGTAGTGTGGCAAATCAGTGATGCGATCGACCACGTTGGCCCATGTCTTGCCGCCGTCGCGGGTGATCTGGACGTTACCGTCGTCGGTTCCGGCCCAGATGATTTCCGCATCGACCGGAGACTGGGCGATGGTGATGATGGTTCCGAAGAACTCTGCGCCGCCCCCGGGGCCGTGGTCCGGTGTCAGACCACCGGATTCCTTGATGGTCTTGCGATACTCGTTCTTCGACAGGTCAGGGCTAATCAGGTACCAGTTGTCACCACGGTCGGTGGTCCTGAACAGGTGATTGGCTCCGAAGAAGACGGTTCGTGGGTTATGCGGTGAGAGCACGATCGGGCTGCTCCAGTTCCACCGGAATGCCCCGCTACCGCGTCCTGGTGATGTCCCCCAACCCTTCTCGATCTGCAACTCCTCCATCTGTGGGGTGATGTAATCGTCGTAGTTGACGATGTTCGAACCTTTCTGGGGACGGATTCCGGTGCGCTGGCGAGTTTCGACGTTGATGCGCTGGATGCGCCCTCCCGTGTTGCCGGGATGGGGTTCCGAGTAGACGGTTCGCCAGTCGACCGGATCCGGCTGGACGTGGTAGCCATCGCCGCCGCTGATGTTGAACCAGTCGTTGGTGTAGATGCCACGGGCTCGCGTCATCGAGGGGCCGCCGGATGTTCCGGCATCCTGAAGTCCGCCGTAGACGTAGTACGGATCGCGATTGTCGACCCCGACCGCGTAGTACTGCGTCGCGTTGATGTTCTTGAAGGTCTGCCAGGTCTTACCGCCATCGTGGGTGAGATAGAGCCCGCCATCGTTGCCCTGCCAGAATCGCTTCTTGGTGTGTGGATCGAGCCAGATCGCATGCCAGCAGTGGCCGCCTCCGCGGAAACGCTGGAGGGTGGTGCCCCCGTCTTCGGAATAAGAGAAGCCGATGTTGAAGTGATAGGTGAACTGGTCGTCGAGCGGACTGATGGCGATGTGTTGATAGTAGAAAGGCCGGCTGAAGTAGCGGTTCTTGTAGGTCCAGGTGGCGCCACCATCCTCCGAGCGATAGATGCCCGATCCGAGTTTCGTCATGTCCTCGTAATCGGAATCGTCTCGCCGCAGTTGCAGCCCGTGCTCGTAGTGCGTCATCAGAACCTGTGGATTGCTCCTCGAGATGGCCAGGCCGATCTTGCCGGACTCGCCCTTGGGCAGCCCTTCGGTGAGTTTGCTGAAACTCGCCCCGCCATCGGTGGTCTTGAAGATGCCGCCGTTGGGCCCGCCACTATCGAGGCGGTAGGGTCTGCGTCGGCGCTCCCAGAATGCGACGACGACCGTTTCGGGGTCCCCCGGGTGCATCACCGCCTCGCAGGCACCGGTGCGCCTGTCCGCTGGCAATCCGCCTTCGAGTTTGGTCCAGTTTTCTCCACCGTCGGTGGTTTTGAAGAAACCGCGGTCTCCGACCTCTCCCCAGATGCAACCGAGTGCCGCAACGTAGGCGATCTTCGGGTCGGTCGGATGGGTCAGGATCGAGCCGATGGTATAGGTGTCGGCGAGACCCATGTGAGTGAAGGTCTCTCCGCCATCGACCGATTTGTAGACTCCGTTGCCCCACGCCGATGAGTTGCGACCGCATTCTTCGCCCGTTCCGACCCAGATGATGTTCGGATCGGGCTGGAAGATGCTCACGTCTCCGATGGAAGCCGCACCGTAGGTGTCGAAGATCGGTTGCCAGGTGGTCCCGGCGTTTTCCGACTTGAAAACTCCCCCCGAGGCGGTGCCGACAACGACATGAGCAAAATCGTTATCCACGGCATCGATGGAGGAGATGCGCCCCTTCTGGTTGGCATTGCCGATGTTTCGCCAGCGCAGATCCTTGATCAGAGCTTCTTCTGTGGTGAGCGGCTCTTCTTCGGCTTGTTCCTCGGCTGCGTCTTGTGTTTCGGGTGCTTGTTCCTGCGCCGCCACGGGTGAGCAGATGAGCAAGAGGACCAGCAGGAATCCTGGAAGTCGGTGAGGGTCGATGATTGCGGGCATGACGTTTCCACTTCTTGGCAAGTAGTGTTTATCTGGTTAGCGGACGAAAACCGTTGCCGAGCGGGCTTTCGAAGACAGCATGATTTTTTTGGAACGAACCGTCCCTCCGGTAGCACTGACGGCCACGATGCGAATACTGGCCTCGGCCTTGTCCGCCTTTACCACCCATCGGATCGATCCTGAACTTTGCTCGGCACCGCCTTCGAGGTCGTAACTGCCGCGCAGATGGCCCAGGACAGTACGCTGCTGCCCCTCGACGAGGGTGGCATTCTCCAGTTCGATCGAGACCACGACCGGTTCGACCACTCTGGATTCGAGTCCACGTAGTGTCAGGTGAGTGGGAAGGAAGCCCGTATTCTCGACGGTGGCGATCACCTCGGTAGTGCCATTGCCGGTGGACTCCAGCATCGGTCGAGCCATCTGCAAAAGCGGTGATCGTTGTGCCAGCCACAAGAACCAGGGCACGTGGAGTGCGCATTCGGCCGCGAGCATCTCCGCCGGCGGGTTACTGTTGATGAACTTGGAACGGAATCCGCCAATCTCCACCTCACCGAGGCTCGGGTGGTCATAGCGAGCCCAATCGACGAAGTAACGACCTCCAAGATGCTCGTCCTGGTAACGAAGCGCCTCCAGCGAGCCGCCGGCGAGGCCCGGCCATAACTCGGGGACCCAGCCGATGATGCCTCGGTCCCAGTAGGCCCAGCTGATGAGAGTGCCGTAACGATGCCTCGTTGCGTGAGTGGAACTGGGTCGAACCGGTCGCTCGGTGAGTTCGGTGAACTTGGCACCGAGTGTCTTCACCAACTCGATGTCGTTTTCGTCGAAGGTGGCCGGATCGCATGCCGATGGCAGACGGTATACAAAACCTCCTGATGTGTGGTTATGGAGTATCCCCGTGATGTTCGGATGGTCGGTGATGAAGCGGACCGTTGCGTGGGTCTCTGGTTCCGACAGGGGGAATGGGCCTGCACCTGATTGCTTGAAAGGAAGCGCCCAGTTTCTCGGGAAGTTGCGGTTGAGATCGAGACCCCCGATACCGTCCTCGTTGATGCGGCCATCACCGTCGTTGTCGATCCCCTCGCTGAGGACGCGATAAAAAGGTCCTTCCGTGTCTTCGTCTGTTCGGCGAACCATCAGTCTGGGATCATCCGGGCTGATCTTGCGGTTTCCTTCAGGATCGAGAATCCGCATCTGGGTGATGAAGCCGTCACGATTCAGATCCTCGGAGGGATCCTCGTCGAGAGCACCATCGCCGTCACTGTCGATCGGTCGCACCGAACTCCTCAGGGACACCTCTTTCAGCAACGAGGCGTCAGATCCATCCGGGTTGAACTTGGGACGGACGTAGAAGGTACGGGTGTCGAGCAGTTCGGTCACCTCCGCATCCTCACCGTAGTTTTCGAGCAGGTACCCGGCGAAGTAGAGGGCCATAGCACCGCTCGTCAACTCACTCGAATGGATGTTGCCATCGACATAGAGCGCCGGCTTTTCGCTGGCAGGACCGGTTTCCTGATTGGTGATTTCGATCAGGGTCAGATCGGTGCCGAGATAACTCTTCCCGATGGTTTCGAGTTTTGCCAGCGTGGGGTATTTCTTGACCCACTCTGCCATGATCACGTTCGATTCACCGTTGGAGTAGTAACGGTTCCAGTCGACCGTTCCGTCCGATTGAACCTGCGCCGAGACGCTGCTACCGAGCATCACGAGCAACAAGCACGCACTGATCAGGAATTTTACGCATTGAAGCAGATCTACACCTGGTCTGATCTCGAGGCGGGAGTGTACGGACATCTGGAGATCCTCCGTTTAGATGATTTGGTTTTTAAATACTACGGATGAATCCTGCCACCGCTTGGATAGTGTCGCAACCAACCCTTACGGCAGTGATGGGATCACGAACTATGTTTGTACTGATCATCGGGAAGGGAGGCTTCCTGGCGGGTCATCGAGTATCCTGTCGATACGGAGGATCTGGTGCGGAACCGTGAGGTTTTTCGATTCGTTGAGCAGGTGGAGAAGGAGGAGATTCCATGATCATCACCCCACATTCCATCGTGCTCGGTTTTATTTTCTTCGATCCGATGTATTTCCTTATTGTTGGTCCCGCATTTTTGCTGGCGATCTGGGCGCAGGCCCGGGTCAAGAGTTCCTTCCATCGCTGGTCACAGGTTCCGCTACGTTCCGGCTGGACCGGGGCTCAGGTGGCGCAGAAGGTCTGTGAGATGGGCGGAGCCACCGGGATCCAGATCGAGATGACTCCGGGTAAACTGACCGATCATTACGACCCCAGAGATCGTGTCTTGAGACTTTCAGAAGACAACTACAACGGTCGCAGTGTTGCCGCCGCGGCGATTGCCGCTCACGAGGCGGGCCATGCCATCCAGCACGCCACCCGATATCCGATGCTGGCACTACGCAGTGCCTATGTTCCTGCTGCTAGCCTCGGCTCCTGGTTCGCCTTCCCGATGTTGTTTGCAGGGATGATATTTCGTTATCCACCGCTGATGGTCATCGGCATCGCTCTTTTCAGCGCGGTGGTACTGTTCCAGATCATCACCTTGCCGGTCGAGTTCGATGCCAGCGCTCGTGCCAAGCGAGTGCTCGCCGACAGCGGCATCATCTCCGATGAAGAGGAGTTGGTCGGAGTGCGAAGCGTGCTCGGTGCTGCGGCGCTGACTTACGTCGCTGCCACCATCCAGGCGGTGTTGACGCTACTGTACTATCTGTGGCGAAGTGGACTGCTCGGCCGGCGGTAACCGCAACTAGTTCGCTACAGACAGTGAAGCGGAGAGAACCTTGATGCCGACTTTCAAGTTGTATCTCCGTACCCTGGGTGTCGTCGGAACCATCAAAGCGCTGTGGGGGTACTGGACCCACTCACTTCCACGGTGGGATCTGATTCAACGTGTAATAGGCGACAGGATGCAACACTTTCTCTCCCTCGGTTGTCTGGATGCCGGGCAGGTGCAGTTCGTGCACGTGTCCCTGCTGTAAACCGTCGACGACCAGATCGACCCGCAATCCATCTTCCGAAACGCGAGCCCTGGTGATGGTCGGAGTCGTCTGGTCGATTTCCGGGCTGCCATAGAAGCGCCAGTAGTGATGGGTGTAGGTCTCCATCTGATAACTGGCAGGGTCGGCGGCGATGGTCCGATCGACGGGCTTGGTGAAGGAAACGGAAAAACCGTCAGGTTTCGCCTTCATCTCGAGGATCTCGAGAGGCGTCTTTCCGCTCCAGCGCAATCTTTGCAGTGCATACGGTTCGCGGCTGCGAGTCGGCCAGCCACGGCAACATCCACCGACGATCAACTGGCCATTGGAGGACAACAGTCCACCGAGCAGTCCAGTGCTGAATCCCTGACGGAATGGATAACAGGCACCTTGCCATACCCCTTGAACCTGTTCGGTGGTCACTCGCATCACGACACTCAGCGTGTAATCGAGCACGAACAGTTGATCTCCGAAGGGACCGAAGGCACCGTTCGATTCATCGAGCAGGATCGCCGTGGCCGATTGTCCCATCTTCTTGTAGGGAAGCACGACGCTGGTCGGGATCAACTCAGGGATTCGCTCGGCGTCGATGTATTGGCGTCCATCCTCACCGTCGGTCGGTTGTCCCGGTTCCGGTCCCATGTTGGGAGCGAGTTCGTACCAGGGGAAACTGATGGGGTGGCCGAGGAATCCACCCGGACGTAACTCCTTGAGACCGCACGAACCGTTCCATGGCCCCTGATTTTCGCTGTAGAAGGCCACTCCAGCGCTGTTGAAGCCAACCCCGCCAGGACTGCGGATTCCGCTACAGGTCGGGGTGGTGGTGCCATCGGCATTGACGCGTAGACACCAGCCGCGAAAGGGGTAATCGGATGTGTAGGAACCGGACAGACACAGTGTGACCCAGATGTTCCCCTCCGGGTCGAAGCGCGATCCGAAGGTGAACTCGTGCTCCGAGCCGAAGCCCCAGTCATCACTGACGGTTTCATACAGATCTGCAGTGCCATCGCCATCGCTATCGATGATGCGTGTCACCTCTGCTTGCTGGGTGGCATAGAGAACGCCGTCTTTGCGCGCCAGCCCGAACACCTCGTGTAGACCCTGGGCGAACAGGTGGTAATCGGCGGCGAGGTCATCGTCGAGCAAGCCATCGACGAACCAGATCTCACCGCGGCGGGTGCCGATGGCGACCTGACCGTCATCGAGTTCCAGCATGCTGACCGCCTCGAGGTGGATCGCTGGTGGAATCTCCAGGTCTTCGATCACCCACCAGTCGCCCTCGT
>Ga0310122_10003445_pt1 | contig 10022 bp, 6 predicted proteins | sample CB6_Bottom_1051__FD_203503 | JGI IMG/M metagenome (GOLD analysis project Ga0310122, IMG submission 203503) | Marine microbial communities from Western Arctic Ocean, Canada - CB6_Bottom_1051 | ecosystem: Environmental > Aquatic > Marine > Oceanic | place: Canada: Western Arctic Ocean | collected...
CTCGGCATGGACTCAAGCGCGTCATATGTTCAGTGAGCAAGTAGAACCTACGTATCCCCTATTTGCCGACCCAACGAAATGGCCAAATCAAGAGGGTATACAGCCCAGCAGAAACATGAGCTAGTAACCGCCTTTCATAGGCGGACAAAGCTAAAATGTCCGGACTGTGACGTTGTCTTGGACCACCGCCACATACCACCTCGCTCCGATGTTGCGTATGTGCGGGATCGGGTTCTACTCACATGCTCATCTTGCTACCGAACACTAATCATCGACCGTCGCCAACGTGATTAAGGGCGACAAGGTTTTGAATGCGCACAAGAAACAATCCCTGGAGTTCAAGGTTAACCAGAATCGGGACCTGGCGGGCATAGACCAGACGATGTTCTATCTTAGAGGTTGTAGCTATTGCCGACATTCCCTATCGGGTTCGAGCTTGCAGCACCGTCTTCCCAACCTGAACTGGTTGACCATGCCTCGAATAGTAGTGCTTGTCAGCTCACTTGTACTCATCTGTGCAACAAAGCTTCCTGCTCAAACTTACCACGCTCTGCCGCGTGTTCTGGAACTCCCGGCTTCAACACGAGCGATGGCTCTCGGGGGAGCTTATATGACGAACTCCCCCCAAGCAGACGCCCTGTTCTACAATCCCGCCCTCTTGATAGGAGTTCAGAGCTTCGGCTTGGATATACAGCAATGGGGACCAGCGAGTTGGTCAGCAACTGCGGCGGCGGCAAGACAGTGGTTTGGAGGAGGGATCGGGATCGGACTTCAAACACTCCAGTATGAAGCACCTGGAACAGGTGGGGATGCTGCGCCTAGCGGACAGGATCACCTCTTCGAAACTGGCTCGGTCCCGGTTTCAGAGAGGGTGGCCACCATCGGTTATGCACGTGAGATCAAGGGCATCAATTTGGGCCTAGCGATTAAATTGATCGAAGAACGAGTGGCACTCCGGACATTCATCAGCAATGCTCAGACACGCGATGGCGCGGTGTGGTTTGACGTAGGAATTTCAAAGGATCTTGGGCGTTTCACCACAAGTCTTTCATATCAAAACAACGGAGAAAGATTATTTGCCGGTGAATACCGCGGGGACTATCACGTCGCGGATCGACTTACTTTCGGTATCAGCGCATCCGGGATGCAGCTGGGTATTCTTGACTACGGTATCACTGCAGCTGTGACTCAGGTCAGGAAATTCAATGAGGGTTCTGCAACGATACCGGCCGCTGGCATCGAGATCGGTTACTGGCCGATTCGCGGAAGAACATTTGTCGCAAGGGCTGGCGTGCAGCGGACCCCGTATTATCAAGATGCCAGCCCATTTACCTTCGGCTTTGCTTACTGGGGTGACAATCTAGTGCTTGAGTGGTCCTTCCAGGGCATGGAGCAAAGCGAGCTTCGAACACACCGGTTTGGTGTGAGTTGGCGATAGAAGTTAGCTCAATAGTTTCTTTCAACTCGAGCACTAAGGAATGCGGGATCAAGATCAGAGATGCCTATCTGATCAATGGAGACCTCCCCCGCATGGACACGGTCAAAAACAAACCGGATGATCATGAGTTGCTCAAGATCCAACGCTTGATTGTCAGCCTTGAAATCTCCGAGGGGGATCGAGTAGGTCTGAAGTATAAGTTCCCAGTGATCGGTGAAGCGCTCCTTCTCTTGATCAGCTCGACGTAGGATCCACGTATCTAAAGGACGACGGATCGCACCGTAGTCGCTGAGGGTGACCCGAGCAATCCTGCCGGCGGCATCCTCCAGTTCGATACTGAGATCTATCAGGAGCTCGTCTTCGTCGCCTTCGTTACTGGCACGAGTTTCTTTTTCGTCACGACCGCCGGATTCTTCATTTGATAAAACCGTGTCGGGATCGGGGCGCGGACTCGGTATTGTGTTCGTGGGGCCCAACATGAAATCAAGTGTGTGGCCTTCGCTAAGCCGCCAACGTTCAGGCAAACCTTCCGGCAGTTTCACGGTGTACGTCGCGGGAGGACCGTGACGGGTGGTGTCTGAACCGGCGATACGGTTATTCCAACCGATAGTAACCGCCTGATTTTCCTGACTGGCCGACGTGTTATTACGGTTACTAGAACGAAGCTGAAGCATCTCCTCCTTCCAAGTCTCTAGGGAGTCACCTTTCAGCGAAACCCCAGGCTCCGTGCCAACGGTGATATCAATGTCCTCCTCGAAGGTAGCAAGTGGTCGAAAGCTGCTGGTTTCGAAGCGTGTGATGTACATGGTCGGAGGTAGCCACCCACCTATCACCCGATGGTCACGGAAGATCGGTAAGTACTGCTTGTCACCTTTCAGGACGACGTCCAGAAAAGCCGAGACATAGATCTCTGAGAACCGCCTTTGATCTTCAGCAGAAATCAGTCCACGAAGGTCGAGTGAGCGTCCACTCCGTGGACCACCATCATGAGAGCCCCAAACCGTGTTCCACTGTCCATGGTTTGCACGGTAGACATAGATCGCCGATTTGAAGTTAAAGCTATCTGGCTGGTTGAACTTCAAGCGGTCGTAGATTCTCAACCCGTGGAAACTAGTAACATCACCATCGTGAGAACCGTGAAAAGTTAGATAGCTCACATCCTCAACTACGACTTTGCGACCTGTAGGCAGGTACTGCCCATCTACCGGTGCGATGGAGATGATCCCTTTGATACCATACTCGAAGTCGAACTCGAGTGACGCATCATCCGGATAGTAAGAGAGCTTGTTGAAGGCGGCTGCGTTGGCCACAGCTTCCCCACCTCGTGAGTGGCCGATGAGTGCAATATTACCCATATCGACCTTGCCTTCGAAGGGGTTACCAGCTTCCTGATTGAAGGATTCGAAAGCCTCTAAGTGCTTAAGTAAGAACCAGCCGCGAGCATCATTTTCCCCTCTGATGCCTCCATTTATAAAGTTCTCGTCGACGCTAGCCAGAATGTATCCACGGGTAGCGAGGAGTTCGCCCAGGTAATCGTATCCCGGGTCTGAAAAGTCCTGCATGTTATGGTTTCCATGAACCACCAGGACCAAGGGGAATGGTCCATCTCCATTCGGATACCAAACGCGCGCGTTGAGTGGCATCTCTTTTGGACTGAAACCCCAGTAGCGGTTTCGACCCTCCGCCGAACTGCCCAGGGTTACAAGCTTTGACGCATCCACCACATCGGTGACGAGCGAAACCGAATCCCTATACTCGGGACGATTCTTGTCTGTCCCGCTTCCATAATAGAGCGTCAAAACCTCGTAGGGCCCCTTGAGGCCAGGATCTGGTGCTTGCAGAGTCTGGTTGGAAAGCACCCTTCCGGCATCACTCGGCGTGAGCTTCAGCGGTGGCATGCAGGACGTCACAAGGATCGCTATCACCATCACTGCCCACGAGGCAAGTAAGTTTCGAGTCGTTTTGCTCATGGACTCACTGTACTGATATTCACCAGCCGGTGGCAATCACCCGTCCCTCCAACCAACCACCAGCGGCACATGAGAGGGGCTCACTTCCAGGTCAGAAGCCACACAGTTACCGTAAGCCCCATTCCAACCTCCGGGACAATATGGCCAATTCAACCATCACATTTGTAACCAACCGAGGCACTTTCTCCGCAGAAATGTTTGAGGATACCGCCCCCAAAACGGCGGGCAACTTCGTGAAATTGGTCTGTGATGGCTATTACGACGGAATCATCTTTCACCGGGTGATTGACGGATTCATGATCCAGGGGGGTGATCCGACGGGGACAGGAACGGGAGGACCGGGCTATACGATCTCGGACGAGTTTGCACCCGGGTTGGGTCACACAGAAGAAGGCATCTTTTCGATGGCAAATGCGGGGCCAAACACGGGCGGATCACAATTCTTCATCACGTTAGCTGCGACGCCATGGCTGGACGGTAAACACACTATCTTCGGTAAGGTCATCTCAGGGTTGGATGTCGTAATGGAGATCGGTCAGGTCTCGACTAACCCCGCCGACAGGCCCCTTGAGGATGTCGTAATGGAGAGCGTTACGGTCGAGGATAACACATAGTCACTACCCCGATTGATGAACGGCACAGACTCTAGCCGATAGGCCGCGTCGCCTGACCGATCTCATAGCCGGCAGGAGGCTCGGCATCGAGTAGATGCCGCACGAAATAGTCCCAACGCCTGCGCATCATGTACGGTTCGTTTCCGAAGCCATGGCTTCGGTTCGGCATCAAGATCAGATCGAAATCCTTGTTCGCCGCGATAAGGGCGTTAACCACAAGCATTGTGTTCGACGGGGGTACGTTAGAGTCTAGCGTTCCATGCGCAATCAGAAGCTTGCCCTTGAGGTTTTCCGCTAAAAGCTGGTTAGCTTGATTGTCATAATTGGTCGTCCCGTCAGGGTACTCGACCAGGAGTCCCTGCCACTTCTCACCCCAATCGTCCTCATAGTTCCGCTGGTCATGGTTCCCCGCCTGCGATACTGCAACATCATAGAAGTCGGGATACCGCATGACCGCAGCAGCTGCAGCGAAACCGCCCCCAGAGTGCCCGTAAATTCCGACCTTGTCGATATCCATCCATGGATAACGATCCGCAAGCTGACGGATCCCAGCAATCTGATCGGGAAGCCCGTTATCACCCATGTTGCCGTAGTAGGCTTCGTGGAATGTCTTGGAGCGCCCAGGCGTGCCCATCGCGTCAAGCTCGACCACGACGAAACCGAGTTCGGCAATGGCCTGTAGATCCCGGTGCGATGCACGGAAGCTCCTGCTCCCCACGCTCCCGCTCTGTGGTCCGGGATACAGGTAGTTCACGATTGGGTAAGAGCGACCGGGGTCAAAGTTCATCGGTCGAAACAGCAAGCCATAGAGGTCAGTTTCGCCGTCTCGTGCCTTCACGCTGAACGGCATCGGCGGCTGCCATCCTGACGCCTGAAGGCGGGAAATATCCGCTTCTTCAATAGCCAGGATACGACTCCCGTCTTTCCTGTCACGAAGGACGGTGACCGGAGGAATGACTGGTGTCGAGTATGTGTCGACCAAGTACTTTCCGTCCGGAGAAAGCGACACAGTGTGATTCGCGCTGTCCGGTGTCAGTAGCTCTACATCCCCACCGTCGAGTCCCACCCTATAGAGGTACTGGAAGTAAGGATCTCCCGGCTCACGCTCGTTACCAATAAAAGTGACAGTGCGAGCACCTTCATCGATCTCCATGATCCGCAGAACGTTCCAATCTCCCTGGGTAACCTGTCGCTTGAGGGCTCCCGTACCAGCGTCATACAAGTAGAGGTGTCCCCAGTCGTCTCTTTGGCTGAACCATAAGATTTCGTTCGATGAGGACAAAAAGTCCCAGCCGTTCGACTCGTAGAACGTCTCCTCCACTTCCTCGAAAAGCACGGTCACGGCACCCGTAGACGTATTGGCGATGCGGACGGTGGCAGTCTTGTGGTCACGGGCACTTGAAACGAATACGATATGCTCGCTATCTAGGCTCCACTCGACATCCCCGAAGCTGCCTCCACAGGAGATGTGGTCGCTACAGGTGGATCGGTGTTGATCCGGAGGCATGGCTAAACTGACCATTCGATCCTCTGCCGGACGATCGAGGTTGAGAACCACCCGGGAAATCCGGAAAATCACCGAGTCTTCTGGAAGTGGATAGCGCCATGCATCGAGCTGCGGGTGCCCCACCTGCGTATTCACGAGGTACATCATTCCGACACCACGCGCATCATGCCGGAAGGTTGCGATCTTCCTGGAATCCGGTGACCACTTCAAGATTGGCCGGTCACTACGTGTCCACCCGGCGTTGTTGGTCCCGTACCCGAAGTCCTCTACTCCATCAGTCGTTAATGCAGACTCATCTCCGGTGCCCAGGTCACGAACCCAGAGATTGTGGTCACGGATGAATACCGCATTCCGAGCATCTGGCGAAACCACCTCTAGACGGGAAACAGTAGGACCCGGAGTAACTGCGACGGATTCACACGAGTATTCAGTCAGGTTGCACCGGAAGTGCCCAGGCGGGCCTACCGTAGCCACGAGGTCGTCGCTCTCGAGCGACAGGCCATTCAAAGGTAAGCTTAGAGACTCAAAAGCCTCCCCCGACACCGCGTTGAGCACATTGGCAATCTGTTCGTGATCAAAAGCCCTCTCACGGGTCCCCTCTGAGGGATCAACCATCACAAACTCGGTCCCCCCAGGCACCATTGATCGGTACCAGAACCGACCGTCTCCAAGCCATTGAGCACTCACTGAGGCCCCGAACACCAGGGAATTGGTATTCTGCGAAAGGAAACGCTCTGCTCGCGTGTAGTCGTCCGCTGTGACTTGTCGCGTGGCATCCTGAGCGACAAGTGGTGCTGAGGCTAAAAGTGCCAATAAGGCCGATGAGAACCGCATGGTCATCCTCTGGGAATCCGAGAACCAAGGAAAAGCAGACCTAGAAAGGCCCACACGGCAAGTTGAAGTCGGAAACGACAACCTGCAACGGAGCCGAGAATTTAGTTCTTCCGTTCGCCGCTGAACGGGCGGCCCTGACCTCGACCTCCCTCGATCATCCCCTCCATCGAGTCACTGTCGATGGTGCCAGAAAAACTCTGGGTAAATGAGTTCCCGCCAAAACTTAGCGTCACTTGGAAACTGAAGTTATTTCCTTCCACTGTTCCGTTTTCGACATCGCTGCCGATCGCTCCGCCACCGCCACTACGACCACCGAATGTTCGGGTGAGTGTACCCGTCACTTCCTCCCCGTCCTGAGCGAGAACTAGCGTCATGGTCTGGGGTCCGCCCCGACCGCCCTGGGCGGAGAGTTCCCAAGTACCTGTAAGATCTTGCGCAGCAGCCGGTGATGTCATGACCGCTATAACAAGGAGGGTGATTGAAAGATTTCTGGTGTTCATGGTTGGGCCTCCTGTCCTTTAATGAAACTAAGCATGTCCGATCACAATGACCCGAATCCTTTCAAGGCATTAGACGGAACTTGCCCCTGAGCAATTGAAACTAGGGCTTTCAGAAGCGGGAGGATCACTCAAGCTACCACCGAAGACATAAGTTTCCGGGTATCACCTCCTCATGCAAGCTACCGGGATCTTAAAAGCTGACAGCCAATCAAGGTGACTCTGCCAGACCCGGATCCGTTTGCGCTTGAGCGAAGAGGGCCTTACGTCACCCGTGGTGTATAGACTCAGCCTCAGCTGAATCAGCCCCGAGGAAAGAGGATCGGTGCAACGTCGTCCACGCGCTCGGGTAAGGCGAAAGAGGACAGAGGAGCGGTCAGAAACTTTCCCCGATATTGAAATTAGCCAGCAATCCCGCCGCTCTCGAGGACCCGAACACACCAACCGATGAGTCGCTCACTTCTCCATCTCCCTGTACTGGCATTGGTGCTCTTCACCGCGCTCAATACAGGGTGCGCCCCCGACTCAGTGGACGAACCCACTTACGTTGCGCCACCGGGTGCGGATTTCATGAGCCAGCAAGCCCCCCCGAGGGTGAGCCGTCCGTCATTTGTGGACCCCCGCGGCCCTCGGATGAACCCGAATGAAATACCTGGTCGTTATCCCTTCTACTGGACGCGTGCCATCTATTCAGGTTGGGGTCGTCGCGGCTGGGGCCAATCTTGGGCGACCGACTATCCGAAGGGTGACCAGCAGTTCTTGGTGGTGCTCAAGCGCCTCGTCCGACTCAATGCTTACGATTGGGACAATGCCATCAGGCTCGACGATCCGACACTGCGACGTTTCCCAATCATTTACGCCGTAGAAGTCGGCGGCATGGACATGACCAATCCAGAGGTTGAAGGGCTCAGAAACTATCTGGAAGCCGGAGGATTCTTGATCGTCGATGACTTCTGGGGTCAGCGTGAATGGGATGTCTTCGAGTATAATATCCGCCGCGTCTATCCTGACCGTCCGATCGTTGACATCACACTCGATCACCCCATCTACTCAGCCTACTACGACATTGAGGAAGTGAAGCAGGTGCCCGCCATTGGGCGGGCAATGTACCCTGCCGAATGCTATGGCTGCGTCCCCCATGTCAAAGGCATGTACGACGAGGCTGGACGTCTCATGGTCATCATCAACTTCAACACCGATCTGGGTGATGCCTGGGAGTGGGCTGAGGACCCGAGCTACCCCCTCGAATATTCGACGTACGCTTACGAGATGGGAGCCAACATGATCGTCTACGCGATGAGTCACTGAAGGGAAGTAGATGGAACGTATCTTCGAGTTCCTTTTCAAGTATCCCCCCCTCTTCTTCGAACAGGGGGATTTCACATTCGGGGCACCCACGTCGGTGCGCCTGTGGCTGATTATCGCTGGACTTCTAGGGGCGGGTACCGTCGCCAGCTACACGATTGCCCGAGGGAAAAGCACCGTCACGGAGCGCAGCGTGATGGCGGGACTCCGGATGATGTTGCTCGCAGTCATCATTGTTTGCCTTCTCCAGCCATCGCTGATCCTGTCGACCGTGGTACCACAACAGAATTTTGTTGGCATCCTAATTGATGATTCTCAAAGCATGTTACTCACGGATGAGAACGGGACATCGCGAAGCTCTTTCGTTAATGACGCGTTCACTTCCGATGAGAGTGAACTCGTCAGGCAACTATCCGATCGTTTCGCTCTTCGCTTCTTTCGTTTTTCTGATGTCGCGGAGCGAATTGACAGTCCGGCGGAACTCACTTACGAGGGTACACATACGAACCTGGCGCGCGCGCTCGACGTTGCCCGAGAGGAACTTTCGGGTGTGCCACTGTCCGGACTGGTCATGATTACCGATGGGGCTGACAACGACAACCAACCCCTCGCTGAATCGCTGGTGCCCCTGCAGGCCGCCGGCATTCCGGTTTTCACGGTTGGGGTTGGAGAAGAGACCATCGCCCCCGATATCGAGCTCGGCCGGATCGAGATGCCACGAGCTGTACTAGAAGGATCTTCGTTGACCGTTGATGTAGTGATAACCCAGATGGGCTTCGGTAGCAGTACCGTCCCTCTGATCGTTGAGGACGAGCTTCGGATTATCGCTGAAGAAACGGTTGAACTGGGACCGGACCGAGAGCCGGTCGTCGCAAGAATCTACTTAGAGCTTGAGGGAGTGGGCCCCCGACGTGTGACCTTCCGTATTCCTCCCCAACCCGGTGAACGGGTGAATCGAAACAACACCCGCTCGGTCCAGGTTGAGGTTAGAGGAGAACGGGAAAAGGTTCTTTATTTCGAAGGCGAACCTCGCTTCGAAGTAAAGTTCATGAGGCGTGCAGTGCAGGAGGACGAAAACATCCAGCTCGTAGTCCTACTACGGACCGCCGAAAGCAAATTCCTGAGGCTGGATGTAGACGACGGCAATGAGCTCGAGTTCGGTTTTCCCACTAGCCGTGAAGAGATGTACCGCTATAGGGCACTGATCCTTGGGAGCGTTGAGGCGTCTTTCTTCACGCATGACCAACTACAAATAATTGCGGACTTCGTTTCCGAGCGTGGTGGAGGCTTATTATTTCTCGGTGGCCACGGAGCTTTCGCGGAGGGAGGTTGGCAGGGCACCCCGGTGGAGGAAGTGATGCCGGTAGTCCTTGGCCCCCCGACGGATGACCCTCAGGGCTTCTTCGCGGAAGTCAAGGTGACCCCAACGCCGGCCGGGCTCGCACATCCCTCAGTGCTTCTCGGAGCCGAGCAGGACCAGGTGCGTGAGCGATGGGATTCACTGCCCACAGTCACTACGGTCAACCCAATCTCGCAGGTCCGTCCAGGTGCCACAGCACTCTTGTCTGGTTCAGGGGATCAACTCGCTCTTGAACAGATCGTACTCGCATTCCAACGATACGGTCGTGGTAAATCTATTGCCTTGACAATACAGGACTCTTGGCTCTGGCAGATGCACGCGGATGTCCCTCTCGAGGATCAGAGCCACGAGATATTCTGGCAACAGATGATTAGGTGGCTCGTCGATGGTGTCCCCGAAGCTGTAGAAGCCGTAACGGACCAGGAACAGGTCGAACCAGGGGAAAATGTTCAGCTTGTGACGAACGTCAGTGACTCAAGCTACATCGAGGTCAACAA
>Ga0310122_10003446_pt1 | contig 10020 bp, 11 predicted proteins | sample CB6_Bottom_1051__FD_203503 | JGI IMG/M metagenome (GOLD analysis project Ga0310122, IMG submission 203503) | Marine microbial communities from Western Arctic Ocean, Canada - CB6_Bottom_1051 | ecosystem: Environmental > Aquatic > Marine > Oceanic | place: Canada: Western Arctic Ocean | collected...
ATAATTTTGTCATGGATTTTCCCGCCCAACCGGCGGAGCCGCATGCGGCGCCCAAAAATCTTCTTGCCGGCCTTGGCGCGGCGCCGGCCGAAGTGCTGGCCGGCGCTGATTATATCGCCGTTTATGACAGCGCCGCCGAAGTCGCCGCGCTCTCCCCCGACCTCGATTGCTTTTGCCGTCTCGACAGGCGCGGAGTTGTCGCGACGGCGCCCGGCGGCGACAGCGAAACAGATTATGTGCTGCGTTTTTTCGCTCCCAAGAACGCGGTGCCGGAAGATCCGGTGACCGGCAATGTGCAAACCGAACTGGCGCCCTATTGGGCGGCGCGCCTCGGCAAAAAACGTCTGACCGTGCGGCAATTATCGGCCCGGGGCGGCGTCATGATATGCGAAGATTTGGGCGCGCGAATCACCATCGCCGGGCAATGCGTGCGTTTCCTGGAGGGCGAGGTAACGCTATGATCCGGCGCTCCTGAATTTATCCCGCGAGACGAAAATATGGCGTTGTGCAAGATCATTCTCACTTGCGCCGTGACCGGCTCGGCCGACACGGCGGACAAGAACCCGGTGGCGCCCGCCTCGCGCGATGAGGCAAGGCGGATATTGTCTCTATGACACGAGACGATTGGCGTAAATATTGCTGCGAGTTCATCGGCACCTTCAGCCTCGTCTTCTTCGCCGCCGGCGCGGTGGTGGTGGATGGGCTGATGGAAGCTCAGGCAAGCAATGGTCTCGGCATGATCGGCGCCGGGCTTATTTCCGGCCTGGTGATCACCGTGGTGATATATGCCTTCGGCCATATCTCAGGCGCCCATGTCAACCCGGCGCTCTCCGTCGCCGCCTGTCTGATCGGCCATTTTCCGCGCCGCCTGTTGCCTGGGTATGTCGTTGCGCAGATGAGTGGCTCGGCCCTGGCCGGCATGTGCCTGCTTTGGGCGCTCGGCGATTTCAACAATATGGGCGCCAATCTGCCCAATATCGAACTTGGCGTTTCTCCCCTGACGGCGCTCCTTATCGAGCTGTTCCTGGCGTTTCTGCTGATGTGGGTGGTCGCCGGCGTCGGCCTGGATAAGCGCGCGCACGGGCCGTTCGCCGGCGTTGCGGTGGGCGCGGTGGTGGGCATCGAAGTGATGCTGTTCGGCGCCGTGGCGGGCGCCGCGATGAACCCCGCGCGCGCCTTCGGACCTTACATCGCGATGGGCGATTTCAGCTTCTATTGGATCTACGTGGCCGGCCCCTTCGTCGGCATGGCGCTCGGCGGCTTCGCCTGGCGCTTCACCCATGCCTTGGGGGAGCGCGAAAAGTAGGCGCCTTCAGGCGCGGTTGCTTTCGTTTAACGCCTTGCCCCAATCCGCGTAACGCAGCGCGGCCGCCTCGCCGGTGTCGGGCACGAGGCGCTCCACCGCCCGGGTGAAATCACTTTGTCCGAGGGCGCGCACCTTAATCTCATAATTTTGGATGCGTTGCAGACCGGCGTCGACCAGGGCCGGGATGTCGGGGTTCATCTCCCCCAGCATGGCGGCGGTCACCTCTTTGCACAGGCGGGCGATCTCGCGCCCGGTAAGGCGCTCTGTTTTCTCGGCGAGGCGCGTATAGGAGAGCGAGCGGTGATCGACGGGGATGCCCTTGCTTTCCAGGTGAATACGGAAAATCTCGGCGCGCGCCTCGGCCCCCGGCAGGCCGATCAGAATGCGGCGCTCGAAGCGCGACAGCACGGCGGCGTCAAGGTCCCACGGCCGGTTGGTGGCGCCGATGGTCATCACCAGGTCGCGCCGGCCCTTTTGGGCGAAGCCGTCGATCTCGGAGAGGATGGCGGCCAGCATCTGCTGATGATAGAGTTGGCCTTCGCCGCCGCGGCTTTTGCACAGCGCGTCGAACTCGTCGATGAAGATGATCGCCGGCCGTCCGTCGCCGGTGAATTTACGCGCCACGCGATACAGGGTGCTGATCAGGCGGCCTGATTCACCGACCCATTTGCTGACGATCTGGCTCGCCTTGACGTTGAAGAAAGTGGCGCTCAGCTTGTTGGCGACGGCGCAGGCGAGCAGCGTCTTGCCGGTGCCGGGCGGGCCGTAGAACATGATGTTGTTCCAGCCTTCGACCTGCACGCCTTCGGGCGCTTTGGCCATGGCCAGGCCGTAGTGGAATTTCAGTTCGTTCTTGAGCGTTTCCAGGCCGCCGATGGCGTCCCAATCGACGCGGCTCGGGCTGTCATCGATGAGCAACAGGATTTGCTGTTCGAGCGCATCGGCTTCCTCGTCGGAGTAGGCGACCTCGTCGGCTTCGTGGTTTTCCACCGGCTTGATCCGCCCGCCATCCATGCTTCCCTTGGAGCGCAGCGTGCGGGCGCGCTGATTATATTCGGCGGCGCGCACCGACATGGCGCGGCGTTGGTCCGATTCCGCCAGCATGTCGATCATTTGCTCGGCGAATTGCGCCGCCTTGTGGTAGGAGCGCGAGGCTTCTTCATTCTTGCCCACCGCCATGCGCGTGTTGGCTTCGGTCAACATGCGCTCGATCGAGCGTTGCAGGGCCTGGGGGCCTTGGCTGGTCATGAGGTACGGATATCGACGAGCCGGTCGCCGACCTGAACTTCATCGCCCTTTTGGCAATGGATCGCGGCAACGATGCCGGCGGCGGGCGCCGTCACCTCGGTGATCACCTTGGTATATTCCAGGATCATGAGAATCTGTTCCGCCCGCACGGCCTCGCCGACAGCCACCATGACATCGGTCACCACAAGGTCGTAGGCGTTGACCGATGCGCAGGTGGCGTCGACGCCGATGGTTTGTCGCCGGGCGGTATCGCGCACCGTCGCCGCCCGGCCCCTGCCGCCAACTAGGACGCGCTCATTTTGACGCGCGCCGGCGGCGCCTTGAGGTTTGGCGTCGTCGCCTTGTCCGGGCTGTCATGATCGCGGGTCAGGAACTCGACATCGTCGCGCAGACCCTCGGGGTCATTGACCCATTTGTCATAAAAGCTGAAGGGGTTGGTGGCGTGGCCGCCGGGCTCCGAGGTGAAGCCCCGGTGCAACAGATTGTACAGATGGTTTTCCGCCGTCCAATTGCGCCGCGCGTCGCGGATGGTGGTCAGCGACAGGGTGGCGTAGGTCGCCTCGTCCGGGCCGGTGCCGCATTCGGCCAGCACGCTGCCGTCGAAATCGACGATGTTGGAATGGCCGAAATAGGAATAGACCAGATCGCGTCCGGCCATGTTGGCGACCGCGACATAAGTTAGATTCTCCCACGCCCGCACTTGCGCGATCATGCGTTGCTGCTCCTTCGAGGGATACATATAGCCCTGAATGCGGACCACTAGCTCGGCCCCCTTCATCACCGTGTCGCGGACGATTTCGGGCATGTTGCAGTCGTAGCAGATGGTGGCGCCGATCATCAGGCCCTTGGGGCCTTCGGCGACGGCGGTTTCATGTCCGGCGGTCCACGGCTCTTGCGGGCACCACGGAAAAATTTTGCGGTAGGTCAGGCACACCTCGCCCTGGTCGTTGATCATTATCAGCGTGTTGTAGGGATTGAGACCGTCCGGATGCTCTTCGCCGGTGAGCGAGAAGATGCCGTAGACGCCGGCCTTCTTGCACGCTTCGGAAAACACCTGCACCTCGTCGCCGTCGATGGTGGTGGTGAGCTCGGACCATTTGGTGGGATGAAACCCTTGCGTCGTATATTCCGGGAAGATGATCAGGTCGAGGCCCGGGTAGCCACGCTTCATGCCTTCGATGAAACCGGCGATGCGCTGGCAATTTTCGAGCACCTCCGCCTTGGTTTCGACCACCGGAACCTTGTAGTTGACGACGCCGACGCCGACCGCGTCCGCGCTGGATGAAATCGAACCTGTAGGCATGATATTTTCTCCCTGAGCATTGGATAATACTTGGCGAGAAGGTAAAGCGGCCCGCGCCTCGCTTCAAGCGGCGATTGCCGCTTTTCCTTGTCAAGCATGGGGCGGCGGTCAATCCTTGCCCCGATGCATGATCCCGGACATTTCAGCCGCCCTCCCGTCGAGCGGATAAACGGCGCGCGCAACCCGAATTTCCTCCTGTTGTGCGATCATGCGGGCCATGAGGTGCCACCTGAGTGGGACGCCCTCGGCCTCGCGCCGGCCCGCCTCGGGGAACATATCGCCTGGGATATCGGCGCCGCCAAGGTCACCCGCCGCCTCGCCGCCCTGTTGGGCGCGCCGGCGCTGCTGTCGCGCTATTCGCGCCTTTTTATCGATTGCAACCGCGCTCTTGGAAGCGAGAATTCGATCCCGGCGGCGAGCGATGGCGTCACCGTGCCGGGCAATGCGGGGCTGGACGCGGCGGAGCGGCGGCGGCGCGCCGACATCGCCTATCATCCCTATCACCGGGCGATGCGGGAACTGCTCGATTCCTTGTCCGACCCGATGGTGATCGCCATGCATAGCTGCACGCCGGTGTTCGGCGGCGCCCAGCGACCATGGCATGTGGGCGTGCTGTGGAGCCGCGACGTTGCCAGCGCGCGGCGCGTGATAGGCGCCCTGGCCGAGGATAAATCGCTCACCGTTGGCGACAACCAGCCCTATTCCGCTCTTGAGGCCCCCGGCTATACGGTGGCCGAGATATTGGCGCCGCGCAATTTGCGCCATGTGATCGTCGAAATCCGCCAGGATCAGATTGCCGCTGACGCCGGCGCCGAGGCCTGGGCGCTGCGTCTGGCGGCGATTTTCATCCGCGAATTCGCCCTGGTGGAGGCGGATGCATGAGGCTCGCGGCGATTTTCCCGGGCTTCCTTATGGCCCTGCCGGTGCGCCGATATATTCAGCGTTAGCTCACCTGGTTGAAGGTCTCGGATTCCGGATCCCAGATTTCCAGGGCGCCATCAAAGATGTTGAGATACCAGCCCTGCAAACTCAATTCGCCGGCCGCCACCGCCTCGCGGACAAACGGGAAGCTGGTCAGATTGTCGAGGGAGAGCCGCACCGCTTGACGTTCCGAGGCGCTTTGCAGGGCGTCGCCGCGAAGCAGCGGGTTCGCCGCCAGGGCGCGTTGCCGCGCTTCGGACAAGAGATCGGTCCAGGCGCCGATGAATTTTCCGCTGTCCGTACCGCCTTCCTGTTTACGGATCATGGCGGCGATTCCGCCGCAATGGGCATGGCCGATGATGATGATATGCTCCACATGCAGCTCGCGCACGGCAAATTCCAGCGCCGCGCTGGTGCCGTGATAGAGCCCATCTTCCTCATAGGGCGGCACCAACGCGGCGACGTTGCGCACCGCGAAGATGTCGCCCGGCTCGGTTTGCAGGACGATCGCCGGGTCGACCCGGGAATCCGAACAGGCCACCACCGCGAAGCGCGGATTCTGGCCGTGCTTGATCAAGTCCCGGTACAGGCCCGGTGATTTTTCGTAATAAAGTTGGCGAAATTTCCGGAAGCCGTTCAATAAAATCTCGATCCCGCTCATTGCATGAATGCCGCGCCGGTAAAAAATTTGTCGGTAATCCCCATCATCTCTATAGGCATGTGATCACACTTGGTCCATAATTAGATTAATAAGAAACAGGCAAGCTCTATCAAAGATAGTCAAAGCAACTGTCGTATCAACGCTTCTCAGGGAGGCCATCATGGCTAATAGCAAGCATAAGATAAGCAAACACCTGTACTACCATCTTTCACGCCGTAATTTCATCAAGGGCGCCGCGGTCGGCTCGGTCATCGTCGGTGCGCCGGCGATCCTCAAGGGCCTCACCCGGCGCGCCAAGGCCGCCGAAAAAGGTGTGGTGCGGATGCTGTTCACGGCGCCGACCATGATACCCGGCGATTGGACCCAATTCGAAAAAGACACCGGCCTCAAAATGGAAGATACGGTGATCAAGGACGATCCCGGCATTTTTCTCACCGAAATTCAGGTCAATGACGCGGGTGACCGTTTCGATATGATTTCAACCCTCTCCGGCGCCGAGCAAAGCCTTATTGAGGGCGGCAACATCATGGAGATGGAAACCAGCGCCATGCCGAACTGGTCGGGCATGCCGGCCAACATTCAGAGTATGCCCTATCTGGTGCGTGATCTGAGCCCAACCGCCGGCAAGGTTTGGGGTGTGCCGATGGCGATGAACGCGGACAGTTTCGGTTACCTGCCCGAGAAACTCGGCGAGCCGCGCCCGCCCGAGGAGGCGTCCTGGTCGCTGGTGTTCGAAAGCGAGAAAACCATGGGCCGTTCGTCCACCGGTGACAATTACATCTATCTTTGGGAAGCACTTGGCTATCTGAAGCACACCGGGCAATTGGCGGTGAAGGACATTTTGAATCCCTCGCCGGCCGAAGCCAGGGCGACGGCCGATTTCCTGATCGAACGGAAAGAGGCTGGTCAGTTCCGTCTCTTCTGGAAGATTTTTGACGATCAGGTTGCGGTCATGAAAAATGGTGAAGTGGATGCCATCCGCTGTTGGGAGCCTGCCGTGAAGGAAGCGAACAAGGCGGGCGGCGACTGGGTCTATGCGACGGCCAAGGAGTTTTACCTCAAGTGGATGCATGCCGTTTACATCCCGTCCCAGGTCGAGGAACGCGGAAATATCGAAGATGTCTATACCGCGATCAATTGGTTCCTGAGTGGCGGCTATGCGTACGCGATCACGCCATTGCGCGGATATCTCAATGGCCGCCCCGATCTGGCGGTGCCCTATGCCAAAAGTAATGGTCTGGACGACATATCGGAAGCCATGAAAGAGGCCGAGGAAAAGATGGCGCTGAAATTCGCCAAGGAAGATTTCTGGTTCAGCGCGGTGCCCGAGAATCTGCAGGAAATGCAGGCGCAGATGGACCGCGTTTTGAACGCCTAGACAAAACACCAACTTGGCAACTTGCCCGCTCTGGAGCGCGCCTCCGGAGCGGGCGGCCTAGTGGCGATGAATTCGGCTGTTTACACTTCCCATAAGCCATCCGGTTTGCGCGATTTTCTGCCGCGCCTGCCCGCCGGTGTTTGGTCGCTGTCGGGATTCAGTCTGCTATGGTTTGGCGGCATTGTTTTGCCGCTGCTGGCGATCATCGTGGTCTCGTTTCTCCAGGGCCGCGGGCTGAATATAGATTTCGACCCCACGTTTCTTCAGTATGAAAAGTTTTTCTCCTATGGCGGCGGCGATATGCTGGCGCGCTCGGTGCGCATCGCCGGCACGGTGACCCTGATTGAATTGTTGCTCGCCTTCCCCTTTGCCCTGTGGCTCGCCAAGGGCTGCAAGAATAATACCGTCCGGCTGCTGACCTTCACCGCCCTGACCGTTCCCTTCTTTCTCAGCCCGGCCGCGCGCGTCATCGTGTGGCGTTCGGTGTTTGGCATCAATGGCGCCGTCAATCAGATTTTGCTGGGCACCGGAATTGTCGACGAGCCGGTGCTGTGGCTGATTTTTTCCGAATTTGCCGTCCATTTCGGCTTTATCGGGGCTTTTTTCCCGACCATGGTGTGGCCGATTTTTCTCTCGGTCAGCCTCATCGATAATGATTATCTCGAGGCCAGCGGCGATTTGGGCGCCAGCCGCCTGCGCACCTTGCTGCACATCATTCTGCCCTTGGCCTTGCCCGGCATTGTCGCCGGTTTCGTTTTCACCTTTATCCCGATGTTGGGGGACGCGGTGGTGGCGTCTCATATGGGGGGCAACAATGTTCTCATGTTGGCGGCCCAGGTGCAGAGTCTTATCGGCGTTTCCAATTTCCTGGTGGCCGCCGCCCTGGCGGCGGTCGTCCTCGCCATCATGCTGGCGTTCCAGGTTCTCCTGTGGTTCGCGTTAAAACCGGTGGGCGGTCTTGCCGGCGTATTCGCGAGCCTGCGGCGGTAGCTACGATGACGATGGAAAATACATCGCAGGCGCGTTTTCGTCTCCCGTTTTGGCGGCGGCTGATGGATTGGGCGCCCACGGGGACCGGCATCATTTTCGGCTATTCCGTTCTCTTCATTCTCTATTTTCCGATCGTCATGCTCATGCTGCTGTCGTTCAGCGGCGATCCGCTGACCGGTATTCCGGGCGACTGGACGATTACCTGGTATGAAGACGTGATCTTCGCCGACATCGCCCAGCGCGACGGCGAGGCCTATGGCAGTAATTTCCGCGTCGGCGATCCGCTCTTGCTCAGCATCATGCTGGCTTGCATCACGGCGGTGGCGTGCGTCATTGCGGTGTTGATCGTCGGGCCCATATTGCCGCGTATCAAGTGGCGCGGTCCCTTCCTGGTGGGCTTTCTCATGCCGTTGATGATTCCCGGAATCATCGGCGGCGTCGGCCTCTTTATGTGGTACCGCTTGGTGATCGACGTGAAGATGGGGATTTGGTCGCTTGTTCTCGCCCATTTCGTTTGGGCCTTTCCGTTTGCCCTTCTGGCGATGCTGGTGGTGGCCTCGCGCTTCGATATCCGCCTGATGGAAGCGGCGAAGGATTTGGGCGCCAAGCCGTGGCAGCGGTTTTGGCAAATTGAGATGCCGCTTTTGAAACCGGGGATTTACGCCGCCGGATTTTTCGGATTTTTGCTGTCGTTCAACGAATTGCCGTTCAGCATTTTCATGCGCGCCGGGCAGGATACGCTGCCGCTGTATCTGTGGATTCAATCCGGCGCGCACAACACGACCGTGCCGCTGATCTACGCGATGAGCACGATTATTACGGTCGGCAGTATCGGGCTCACATTCCTGGCAATAAAGCTCGCCTTTGGGGGAGGTCAAAAAAATGACGTTAGACAGTAATACCGCACCCTCCACGGATCATTCCGAGGTCCTGTCGATCCAACATGCCACGCACCAATTCGGCAGTTTGGTCGCGGTCGATGATGTGTCCATTACCGCGAGACGCGGCGAATTCCTCACCCTCCTTGGCGAGAGCGGCTCGGGCAAGACGACCTTGTTGCGGCTCATTGCCGGTCTGGAGCGGCCGACCAGGATCGGCGGCATTTCCATTGAGGGGCGGGACGTCACTTTGGTGCCGGCGTCGCGGCGAAACTGCACGACGGTATTTCAACATTATGCGCTGTTTCCGCACATGTCGGTGGGGCAGAACATCGAATATGGATTGCGCGTCCGCGGCGTCTCTATTTCGGAACGCCGCGAGCGCGCCATGGAAGCGCTCAATCTGGTGCGCCTGCCGGACAAATATGACCGCCGGGTGCATCAACTTTCGGGCGGCGAACGTCAACGTATATCGCTTGCCCGCGCTCTAGTGACCCGGCCCGCGATCCTGTTGCTCGACGAGCCGCTCGGCGCGCTCGACGAAAAACTGCGCGTCGAAATGCAGGTTGAGCTTCTCGACCTGCATCAAAAACTCGGCATTACCTTTATTTACGTCACCCATAGCCAAGAGGAAGCGCTGACCATGAGCGACCGCATCATTTTGATGCGGCGCGGGAAAATCGTGCAGGAAGGGCCGCCGACGGATCTGTTCGACCGCCCGGGAAATCGCTTCGTCGCAGATTTCATGGGGGTTGAAAATCTCCTGGCCGGAACGCTTGAGGCGGTGACCGGTGAACGCGCCAGTGTGCGTGTCGGCGATTATCGTATGAGCGGCATCTGGAGTGGCGGCGAAGCGCCGGCGGCGGGCACGCAAGTGTGCCTCGCCGTTCGCGCCGAACGTGTCCGCCTCGGCAAGGCCGGTGGCGGCGGGCCGGAAGACGGCGTCAACCGCCTGCCGTGCAAATCCGGCATCACCATCTACAAGGGAAAATATATCGACCGCACCCTCGATACCGATGTCGGCCCGCTCACCGCGCGCATCTGGGACCGCGACGCCGATCTCGCCGAATTTGCTTCCGTGTGGTGGCGCGCGGACGATTGCGCCGTCACGCGGATGGCGGGAGAGGGCGGCTGAGCGGCGTTATTGTTCCGCCGGGCAGCCGGGCTTGCGGACGCCTGAAAGATATTCGTCGATCAATTCGACCAGTCGCCCGCGCCCGAAGCTCGCCCAATGGCCGCCATGCACGGTTTCTACCTTGAAGGCGCGCAGGCGTTCCATGCTGGCGACATAATCCGCCGGGACAGAATGATAAAGCGTATCGTAGAGCGGCCCGT
>Ga0310122_10003448_pt1 | contig 10016 bp, 13 predicted proteins | sample CB6_Bottom_1051__FD_203503 | JGI IMG/M metagenome (GOLD analysis project Ga0310122, IMG submission 203503) | Marine microbial communities from Western Arctic Ocean, Canada - CB6_Bottom_1051 | ecosystem: Environmental > Aquatic > Marine > Oceanic | place: Canada: Western Arctic Ocean | collected...
TGGTGAGATAATTACGCTCATCTGAGCCAAAAACTGGGGGAAAAGCATGATCGAGATAGCAAAAATGATTGGAATAACTCCCGCCTGGTTAACTCGTAATGGTAGATAACTAGAAACACCACCCATCATTTTAGTACCTCTAATTCTTTTGGCGTAAGAAACAGGGATTTTTCTCTCTCCCTCAGTTACAAAGGTCACTCCAGCAATAACTACAATACTCAAAAGAATAAAGGCGATATAGGTTGGTAACGTACTTGGGTCATAAGTAATTAAGCTGGTTCTAATAATCTGGGGTAAACCAGAGACGATACCAGCAAAAATCAATAATGAGATACCATTACCAATCTTCTGTTCACTAATTAATTCACCCAACCAGATCAAAATCATTGAACCAGCCACCGCCACAATCACGTTAGTCATCACTGAGGCGAAGGTAAATTCGGTGAAAACACCCTGTTGATTCAATAAAGTTAAGAAACCATAGGACTGCAAAGCCGCTAATGGCACCGTTAAATAACGAGAATACCTATTAAACTTAGCCCTTCCTTGTGCTCCCTCCTCATGATACATGGCTTTCATCGCCGGAAATATCATCGTTAAGAGCTGCATAACAATGGTAGCGGTAATATAAGGACCCACTCCCAGCATCATAATAGACAAACTATCTAACGCTCCACCAGAAAAAAGGTTCAAAAACCCTAATAATTGGTTAGAGGCAAAAAGATCAGCTAAACGAGCTGTATCAATACCCGGCATTGGAATAGCTGCCATAAAACGGAAACCAACCAATAAACCAGCTACAATTAAAACTTTCTTTCTCAAATCAGGTATCTTAAAGACCTGGAAGAATTTTTTTAACATAATTATTTTTTAGCAATGGTAATCTCACCACCAGCCTTTTCAATCTTCACCTGAGCCTCTTTAGAGACTGGCAGGCTTTCAATCTTCAAAGCTTTTTTGAGCTCACCCTTGCCAAGAATTTTAACGGTTGTTTTTCGAGTACTTTTAATCAACCCAGCTTTCTTCAAGCTAGCTAGATTAACTACCTCACCCTCAATTTTATTTAAATCACCAACATTAACCGCCAAAGGCTTCTTCTTGAGAGGGTTGTTCTTGTAACCCCGTAGCTTTGGCAACTTCATTAACAAATCTCTCACAGCTGGTCGAAGACCTCTTCCAGCATGAGCCTTCTGACCCTTCTGTCCACGGCCTGAATAAGTACCACGTTTACCTCCTCGGCCAACGCGTGGCTTCTTATTCTTTAATTCATTTGTTGGTCTGATTTCGTGTAACTGCATGATCTTATTTATTATCTTCTTTAACCTCTGGCTTAACCTCTGGCTTAACCTCTGGCTTAACCTCTGGCTTAACCTCTGGCTTAACCTCAGCCTTAACCTCTGGCTTAACTTCAGCCTTAACCTCAGCCTTAACCTCAGCCTTAACCTCTGGCTTAACCTCTGGCTTAACCTCTGGCTTAACCTCTGGCTTAACCTCTGGCTTAGCTTTCTTAGCTACCGGCTTAACCTTAAGCTTCTTTAAAGCTTCTAAGGTTGCTACCGCATTAGTTAGCTTGTTGCTAGTATTGCCCAGCTTTTTGGCAGTGATGTCTTTTACACCAGCCAAAGCTAGAACAACTCGAGCAGCACCACCAGCCTTCAAACCATGACCAGGCACAGCTGGCTTTAGACGAATACGAGCAGCGCTAAACTTAGCCTCCACATCGTGAGGAATAGTGCCATTTTTCAAAGAAATAGTAATCAACTTCTTTTTAGCATCAGTACGGCCTTTTTCGATAGCTTGAGCAACATCTAAACCTTTAGCCACTCCTACGCCAACCGTACCCTTCTCATCACCCACTACTACAGTAGCTCGGAAACGAAAACGCTTACCACCAGCTACCACTCGGGTAACTCGGGCCAAGTCGAGTAACTTGTCTTTAAATCCATCCCCTTTTTGTACGCGGGGTCCTCTTCGTTGTCTTCTCATGATTAAAATTTCAAACCACCTTTACGAGCTCCTTCGGCTACCGCCTTAACTCGTCCATGGTATTTATAACTACCTTTATCAAATACGATCTCTTTAATGCCCGCCTTTTTAGCCTTCTCAGCTAACAACTGGCCCAAAGCTTCTGAACGAGCCGTCTTAGTCAAAGTTCGATTGTCTTTATTATCACCTAACAAGGTTTTGGTAGAACCGGCCACCAAAGTTTTGCTATTAATATCATCAATCAACTGGGCGTAAATAAACTTGTTACTTCTAAAAATAGATAATCGAGGTCTCTTATCGGTACCAGAAATTTTAGCTCGAGTTCTTCGAGCTCTCAACTTTTTTCTTAAACTGATTCTTTTAGTCTGTTTCATATTTTAGCTTTAAGCACTAACCGCCTTCTTACCCACTTTACGTCTTACCACCTCATCGGTATAACGAATCCCTTTGCCTTTGTATGGTTCAGGTTTTTTAATGCGACGGATCTTGGCTGCTGCCTCTCCCACCAAATATTTATCAATCCCCTCCACCTTAACAATATTATTTTTATCAATACTCAAGGTGACACCCTCTGGAGCAGAATATTTAACTTGGTGACTAAAGCCAACATTGAGTACTAGATCATTACCCTCCATGATACCTCGGTAACCAACTCCCACAATCTGGAGAGTTTTTTCATAACCTTCTTTAACACCCAAGATAGTGTTCTTGATTAAAGAGGCCATCGTTCCCCAATTAGATCGAGCTTGCTTGCTGTCTACAGTAACGGAAAGTAGAATCTCCTTATCTTTAAGCTCTACTTTAACGTGCTTTAAAACAGGCAACTCTAGAGTCCCTTTAGGGCCTTTGAAATCAAGCTTCTTGTCTTCTAGCTTAACCTCAACCCCGTCCAGTATTTCTATTGGATTTTTACCTAGTCTAGACATGTTAAAAAATAGGTACCAAGATATTATCACGATCATATGGTTTAGGCAAGCAATTATTTGATTATTTTTTTCTCTTGACAAATATAATCTAATTTGTTATAATATGGGCAGTTCGTTAAGGAGTTTCAGGAAACGGAGGTCATCATGTTGAGAGTGCAGATGCGTCGAGTTCAGCCCCGCAAAAGGAACGGTCGTTTCGTAAAAGATGGCCCCTTCGCCATCTGCTGGCTGGTGATCTTCATCAACCAGCATGGCAACGTCGTTGCCCGGACCTACGTCCGTGAGAACTGCGACAACTTGATAGAGCTGGCCGACAGAGACAATCACCTGTCGACCAGTGACATCAGGCGGATGGAGTTCCGTTGGACGCGAAAAGGTCACCTGCCCTCCTTCGCTCGGCTGGCTTCCTAGGATAAAACCAACGAAGCCAACCAGGGAGCCCAAAGTGGGCTCTTTTTTTTATTTTCAATTAAGCCTTTCTAATCTTCTCTCCACCTTTTTTAATGTTTTTAGTAGCATTTCTGGTATCCACCACCAATTGAGAGTGTTCAACAATGAATTGATAGTCATAATCGGAGTGGTTGGTAACGATTAACACCGCATCCTGATCAGCTAAAAAATCAGCTGTTAATTCAGTACTTTTAAGATCCGGAACATCGCGATTACGCATCTTGGGTAGTTGAGGAATATAAGGGTCGTTATAACTCACCCCAACCCCTTTTTTTCTTAACAGATCTAATATCTCAAAAGCCGGACTCTCTCGAGGATCATCTACATCTTTTTTATATGCTACGCCCAACATACAAACCTTGCTCTCCGATAATCGCTTCCCCTGTTCCTGCAAAAAGATCGCTAACCGATCCACCACATACTGAGGCATCCGAGAATTAACCTGACCAGCTAGTTCAATAAACTTGGTCTCCAAACCTTTTTCTTTAGCTAACCAAGCCAAGTAGAAAGGATCGATCGGAATACAGTGACCCCCTAAACCAGGGCCTGGGTAAAAAGCCTGAAAGCCAAAAGGCTTGGTCTTGGCCGCCTCAACCACCTCCCAAACATCGATCTCCATCTTATCAAACAAGATCTTTAACTCATTTATTAAGGCGATATTAACGGCTCGGTAGGTGTTTTCTAATATCTTGCAGGCTTCCGCTATCTCAGGACTAGAGACTGGTACCACCGATACCACCGCCTGCTCATATAGTTTCTGTGCCAAGCGCCCACTATTCTCATCCAAACCACCCACCACCTTAGGAATACTAGCAGCGGAATAATCCACATTGCCTGGATCCTCTCTCTCGGGGCTGTAGGCTAAGAAGAAATCCTGACCTACTTTCAAACCACTCTCCTCTAAAATTGGTAATAGAACCTGGCGGGTAGTTGAGGGATAGGTGGTACTCTCTAAAATCACCAACTGTCCTGGTCGTAAAGACTTTTTAATCGACTCCGCTGTCTGAGTCACATATTTCAAATCCGGCTTCTGATCACTGGTCAGTGGCGTAGGTACACAGATTAATAAACAATCCGCCTCTGCCAAGCGACTCATATCTGTTGTGGCATCAAACAAGCCACTATCCAGCCACTGCTTGATATCCTCATCTTTAAACTGCTTCAGATAACTTTTACCGGACAATAAAAAATCGACCTTCTGAAGGTCGACATCAAAACCAATAACTGACAATTTAGCATTAATAAAAGCTTTAGCGAGTGGTAGGCCAACATAACCTAGACCGATGATGCCGATCTTAGCCTTTTTGCCTACTATCGCCTGCTCTAACTTATCTTTCATTACCAAATCTCAAACAAGATCTGGCCCCCCACCTTCTCCTTTCGAGCTTGGCGGTTGGTCATAATGCCTTTAGAGGTAGAGACGAGAGCGGTGCCAAAGCCATTCTTTACTAACCGTAGCGTGCTGTAACCGGTGTAAATACGTCGAGAAGGTATGCTTATAAACTTTACTCCACTAATCGCTCCTCGCTCATTTTCATCATACTTCAATGTAATATTAATAACTCGCTTAGGCATTCGGCCCTTTTTCTCTGCTCCAGCTAAATAACCATTTCTGGTTAACAATTCAGCGATTTTCATGTCGTTATTAGAAAAAGGCACTTTCAAGCTCTCTTTGTTCACTGCCTGAGCATTTTTAATTCTGGTTAATAAATCTGTATACATATTATCAACTGGCTTTTTTAACTCCGGGAATCTGGCCTCTGCTAGCCATCTCCCTAAAGCAGATACGACAAAGACCAAACTTTCTCATATAAGCTCGTTTCCGTCCACAACGGAAACAACGTAATACTATTCGAGAAGAAAACTTGGGTTTCTTTTGGGATTTTGCAATGCTTGCCTTTCTTGCCATAACTTTATTTCTTCAATGGTACGCCAATTTGGCGGTAAAAATCAATGGCCGACTGACGATCCTTAACTTTAGGAACTAGAGTGATCTGTAAACCAAAGTTGGCTTTAGATGTTTCTGGGTTTATTTCTGGAAAAACCAAGTGATCTTGAAGACCGATAGATAAACCACCTCCCTGATCAATATTCTTGAGATCAATACCTCGGAAGTCACGTAAACGGGGAAGTACGATCTTATTAAATCTTTCCACAAAATCAATCATTCGCTTGCCCCGGAGGGTAACCTTGAGACCAACCACCATACCCTGACGTAATTTGAAGCCAGCAATCGATTTAGTAGCAGCTCTGGTAGCTGGTTTCTGACCGGTAAGCTGAGAAAGTTCTTTAGAAATCTCTGGCAGAATCTTACTGTCAAAACCAGACTGGCTAACAGCCTTCTTACCAACGCCCACATTGACCACTACCTTTTCTAAGTTGTTTTTAATTTGTTGTTTAATATCAATAGCCATAGTTTTATAGAGTCGCTTTACACTTTCGGCAAACCCGAGTCTTTTTCTTGCCTTCTACCCGATAACTCACTCGAGCTGGCTTCTTGCAACCAGCACATACGAGAGCCACGTTAGAAACATCCATTGGTCGAGGGATATCAATGATTTCTCCCTTCTCACCCTGACGACGAGATTTAACATGCTTTTTATATAAATTTAAACCATCGATAATAACACGCCGGGTTTGGAGATTAATATCAATAATCTTACCAGACTTCCCAGCATCCTTGCCGGTGGTAATCTGGACTTTGTCGCCCTTCTTTATTTTCATCTTCAAAAAAATAACACAAAAGTCAGCTTAATGCAATGAAAAACCTAGAAGAATGCCTTAACGAGGAATGTCTCTATATCCCATCTCTCTAGCAAGTTCCTCAAATGTCATAGACTTCACCTTTTCAGCATATGCTCTAGCATCTGCAATAGCCTTATCATATCCTTTAAAATGCTCTCTCATGGCTTCTTTAACATTCTCTGGAAGCCCTTCAAGGTCAGATTCTAGCTGGTTTTTTCGCCCCTCTGCAAAACCTGCTTGCGATTCTAGCCACTTTTGCATACTTTCACGATATTCTGCTTGCTTTTCCTTAGGAATATTTTCTAAGGAACCATATTTCCTCTGATCCACTCTTAACCCCGGATGTTCCTCAAGCCAGAGATTATTTCCAGTTTTTCGCAATTCTGGCGACAATGAAGTTCCATAGAGATCAGCCAGAGACATCGCTTTTGCTATAAGGCTAGACTTGGAAGTGAGGCTAGGTTGAACTACTGTTCCTTTTGCAGGATCAAATTCTGGTACGGTTGCCATTATAGCTTCTCTCGTTACTTTAAAATCAGCCTCTGTAAAATAATCATATCCATATTCACGGTTTATTTGTTTCATAGCAACGATCACTTCATTAGCACTTTCTGACTCATTTGGACCTCTGAATCGTACCAATATTCCATTCTTAACCTCGAATTTCTGTACAAGATCATGTCCAGCAGCAATTATTTTTGCTATTGCTTTTTGACGAGGAGTTAGTCCTAGTATATCACCAATTTTATCTATATGAACTATCACTGCTTTAGTATGAATAGTATTATGAAAAAATTGATAGACCATCGCATTTAGATCACTATCAAATCGTCTCTTAAGTGTATTAAGAAACTTATTTTCCAACTTAGTAACGATTTCATTAGGAATATTTTTTTGGGTTCCTAAATCCCTTAAGCCTATAACTTCTAAATTTCCTTTTGTAGTATTTATTCTAATCTCTATCATAATAGTAGAATTAACATCTGGCTGCCAACCAATAAGATCTTCTCCTAATCTATATGCATAACCTCGAGTTAGATCAAACTGTTTTAAATGAGCTAATACTATAGGCGCTTTAACAATTAAAGCGGACGGTATGTTAAGGCGTATATTAGGTGATATGATAGGTGTGGCTATTCCAGATAGTACTGATCTGGGTATTACTGGTAATGTTGTGGGTGTTCTTACAGGCGCAGGAGTAGGTCTTGGTATTAGTCTAGGAGTTGGTCTACCTATTGGAGGAAAAGCAAGTGCTTCTTGTCGAGTACCAATATCCGATCTAATAATTAAAATTAGTAAAAGAATCGCTATAATTCCTAGTAGTATATCATTATTTTTTTTATAAGTTCCTTTTTTCATAATAATTATTACTTATTGTTAAATTATACATATAATTTATCTTAATCTAAACCGAGGTTTAATTCTTTTAGGTTCTATTGGTAATCTGGGTTTAATGGATGGTGTTAGCCTAGGTCCAATTACAGGAGTTATCATAGGTTGTCCGAAACCTGGAGTTATTTCCTTTTCTATTTGCGTTGCTATAATAAATTCTCTTATTAGTGGATTCGTATTGTTTTGATTCTCTGCTAGAACTCTTGTTTCTATTATTTTTTTAAATCTTGCTAGAGTATCTTTATTGTATTTTTTATCTACTGTAAGTCTATTAACCTCTTCTAATACCATTTTTTCAAAATCATATTTTATGAGCATTCGATTAATTACATTTTGAATTTCTTTAGAGGCTTTTTCAAAATCTATTTTAGCCGTTTCTCGTTGATCATTTAAAGATGTTAGTTTATTCATATCAGAAGATCTTGCCATTTCATTAATTAAAAAATCTAAATATTGTTGATGCTTTTTTGTTTCTGCTGTAGCTTTTCCCATGTCTTCACTAAATTTTTTTCTGTCTTCTTCTGATAAAGATAAAATTCCTTCTCCAACATCAATATCTTGTCCAGTAATAAATTTTCCTAAATTTTCTACTTTGACACTTTGTTGATTCATAAATTTTTTACCTTCTTGATTAACTAATATCATTCTGCTTAGTACTTCATCCATTTTTTCACTACTAGTAAAAAAATCATTAGTCCTTTCTTTAAATTTATCATTAGTTAAGGATATATAACTCTCCTTATGATAATCTCTAATTGGTCCCACTTGTTCGGCAAAATTATAATTACCGGTCTGACCTCTAATAACAAACCTGGTATTTTCTTCAGAATTTAAATATTTAAGATCTGCTATTAATTTATTTAAAGAATTCCAAAATTTCTTATTACTTTTTGGTGGTTGAATATTTTGTAATAAATAAAATTTCAATTGATTTGTTATATCTCCCCCCTCTCCTTCTATCATCTCTTGAGCTTCAACTATTTGTTGCTGATTTCTGGTTATAATTTTTTGCTGAAAAATAATTAGAATAACTAATATAATAATTAAGCCGATCATAATAGAATCGAATCTCGCCTCAATAAAAGAAGTCCTTTTCATAATAAAAGTATTGTTTAAATTTTATCAAAATAATGATAATTATTCACCATTAATTTGTGTATAACCTCTGTAATTATTGACACCATTCTCTTATTCTGTTGTATTACCTCCTTTTAACTAACTAATATGTAAAAATATTTTATCTACTAACAAAGTCAATCAACCAAATAGGGTTTAACCATAAGTTCTTTTCGTCGCGTTCTTCGAAAGGATGTATTGCAGATCCTTTTTTTTCTAACAATTTAAGAGAAGCTTCGTAATCTGCTTTCCAAAGATGAAGTTGTAAACCCACTAAAGCTCCAGATACATCTGCTCTAGTTATCTCTCTATCAAGCTTCATTAATTAAATTATATAATAAAAACTCTCATTAACTACCTATATGCCGTGGATAATGATTAAAGATAAAAAATCCCCACTTTTTTAATAGAAGTGGGGAAGAGTACTCGCAGTAGGACTTGAACCTACAACCTCCGGAATGTCGCCCCGGCGCTCTAACCAGTTGAGCTATGCGAGTATATTGAGGGGAGTGGGCACAGTAGGACTCGAACCTACAACCTCCGGAATGTGACCCCGGCACTCTAGCCAGTTGAGCTATGCGCCCCTCTAAATGATCTGACATAAATATGTCATAATTTAATGTGTTTGTCAAGCACTCAATTGACACCATTCTCTTATTCTGTTGTACTATCCCCAGTCCATTAAAAAGTAACAAGGAGGTACTAATGTCTATTTTACCCATAGCAATGATGCTTTTTGCATTATTGCTCTTTGTCAGAGGTCTAACAATCTTCGCTCACAAAAGTGACAATCCTAGCAAACAAGCAGTTGGAACTATCATGATAGTTCTAGCGACAGCCTTAGTTTTCGGTGCTTTAAGCACTCACGCTCAATAGGAAGGAGCTTAGCATGACAGCGTTAGCTGTGTCTCTAATCCTTCTGATGATTGGCCTGTTTACAATCCACGATGCTGTCTTTCGTCTAGAAAAAGGAGAAAGCTCAGTTTCGCTGAAATTTACAATTGGCCTGGCATTAACATTAATTAGTATTGTTGCTGGCTGCTATTTCTATTTTTTAGGTTAAAAGAAAAATCCCCCAATCTGGGGGATCTTTTTATACTATTTCTTCTGCTAACGAGAAGACTTTATCATATTTCATCTCCTTAATCTCTCGAGGAATGGGACCAAAGATACGGGTAGAGCGGGGCTCCTTCTTATCATCCACTATCACCACCGCATTATTATCAAAACGAATATAAGAACCATCTTTTCTCCGAATTGGAGCAGCGGTTCTTACTACCAAACATTTAACAATATCCTTCTTTTTAATAGCTTTCCTAGGTTCCGCCACCTTAACCGAAGCAATCACAAGTTCACCCAATCGGGCGTATCGTTTTCTAGTACCACCAAGAACACGAAAGA
>Ga0310122_10003449_pt1 | contig 10015 bp, 8 predicted proteins | sample CB6_Bottom_1051__FD_203503 | JGI IMG/M metagenome (GOLD analysis project Ga0310122, IMG submission 203503) | Marine microbial communities from Western Arctic Ocean, Canada - CB6_Bottom_1051 | ecosystem: Environmental > Aquatic > Marine > Oceanic | place: Canada: Western Arctic Ocean | collected...
ACCACGAAGTCTATCGCCGGTGCCCAGTCGGCCACCGCGGCGGCAAACAGCAGGCACAAGGCCCGGCCCCTGGTGCGCAGGCCGCCGTATTTGAACGCCCGCAGGGAGGCCGAAAGGCCGGGCATGGGTTCAGCTTCGTAAAGGTCTACGAAGCCCGCCCGTGCGATGGCAGGGTGGCATGGAAGCAGCGGAGCCATGCGCGCCCTGGTAGAGCAGGCGCCGTAACAGCGGGGCTGTTTTGCGAAATCAGCGGGTGAGAGACAGGCCGGGCAGTAGTGGCTGCCAAGCGCTGCGAGCAGGCGCAGGTAATACGAAGGCCCTGCTGCTGACATACCCAAGTTCTACCCCATGTATTAGCGTTCGCGCAATAACTTTTTAGACATATAAACGTTGGCTAATGCGTGGTTGACGAGGTCGATGGTTTGTAATAGCTCAGCGGAGGTAGCAGTCGGGAACGACGCAGCCTGGAGCGGTGCGACCCGGATAGAACGTGGCTGGTAAAAAAACCGACAGGGGAGTCGGAGACAGCGGACAGGATCTGTTGGCTGAGGACGCGGCCGAGGATAAGGCCGAGGATAAGGCCGAGGAAACTGCCCCTGGCTCAACTACCGGAGAAGCGTCAGTCGAGGTGCCCCGGGTAGCCGAGGTAGCCGAGGTCGAGACATGGCTCGAAGACATGGCCGATGAGTTGGCCGAAGTCATAGGCCGAGCGGAGGCCGCTGAGCAGGAAGGGCTTCACGATTATGCGGTCGCGCTGGTGCGAGACCGATTGCCGGTGGCCGAGCCATCGGCAGGGCGGGCGTCGAGTAATAAAGAGGGCGAGGATTCACTCGGAGGAAGAGGCACTGGTGTAAACAGTTTTGGCCTGGGGGTGCTCTTGTGCATCGTGGGCCCGCTGCTGATACCGGTTTTTCCGCCGATCGGGATGCTCTTCCTCTTTGTCGGGCTGGGCCTGCTTGTCTGGGCACTTCTCGTGATGTTGCTCCAGAAGTTCTGGAGCGGGATTACTGGAGCGTGGGCTGAGAGAGGAGACGACGAAAATCCTGCAGCAGGATCGGATCGGGAAGAAGAATAGCGATGGCGAAAGATAAAGAGGAACTGAGCGCAGAAGAAATCGCCGGCATCCACGAGCAGCGACGGGTCGAGCAGAAGCAGGAAGCCGACCGCCGCAAGCGTGGCAAAGAGCAGATGGCCAGCGTGTGGTCGAGGCGCGATTTTTTCGGACGGCTGGGCTGGTCGGGTTTCGGCATAGTGTCGCTGGCAACCCTGCTTGCGGGAATGCGCTCCAGCTTCCCGCGGGTTCTGTTCAAGCCCGACACGATCTTCAAGGCCGGTATACCCGATGATTTCGGCATCGGCGAGGTCAGTGAGAAATTCAAGAAGGACTTTCGGGTCTGGATCGTTAGAGACGAGACTGGATTTTACGCCCTTTACGCCAAGTGTACTCACCTCGGGTGCACGCCGCGCTGGCTGACGGCCGAGAACAAGTTCAAGTGCCCCTGTCACGGCAGCGGCTTCTACCGCAGCGGAATCAACTTTGAAGGTCCGGCACCGCGGCCGCTCGAGCGGGTACGCATCACCCTGTCCGAAGAAGGCGAGTTGCTGGTAGACGTGGGCGTGAAGTATCGATCGGAAAGAGGCGACTGGGGCAAGCCCGGGTCGTACCTGACGGTCTGAATCTACAGCGGCCTGACCGCGGACGGGGATAGAAACAATACGTATGAACAAGTGGGAGGAAATCAAACAACAGGTCGTCGAGAGCCCGGTGTGGCAGTCGATTTTCCGGCACGGCTACGACGACACTCCGCGCAACCGCGTGTTGATGGTCTCAGGCAATGTCTGGCTTCACCTTCATCCATCGAAGGTGCGGCGGCACGGGATTCGCTTGAAGTTCACCTGGTGCATGGGCGGCATAACTTTCCTGATGTTTCTTATTACCGTGGTGACGGGCGTCTATCTCATGTTCTACTACCGGCCGGTTGCCGAGTACGCATACGCCGACATGAAGTACCTCGAGTTCGACATGCCCTTCGGTATGCTTATGAGAAACATGCATCGCTGGGCCGCGCACGCAATGGTGATCGCGGTGTGGTTACACATGTTCCGGGTGTTCATGACCGGCTCGTACAAGCCCCCGCGCGAGTTCAACTGGGTAGTGGGAGTGATCCTGCTCGTGCTTACCCTGCTGCTCAGCTTTACCGGTTACCTGCTGCCCTGGGATCAGCTTTCGATCTGGGCCGTGACCGTGGGGTCAAACATGGCCCGCGCTACACCGTTGCTCGGACACGAAGGACCCTTTGCTGAGTTCGCCGGGGTAAACGCGGTCTACGATGCGCGCGCGTTGATATTTGGCGGCGGTGAGATTGGTCCGCACACGCTGCTGAGGTTTTACATCCTGCACTGCATCTTTTTTCCCCTGGTGACAACGCTGCTGTTGATCGTTCACTTCTGGAGAATAAGGCGCGACGGCCTATCCGGCCCGGCTCTGTGAGGCGACATGGCTGAATCGAAGCAGATCAAAACCATGGTGGACGTCGGCAAAGCCGCGCTGCAGGTTTCGGACGGCAAACGAGTGGAAAAGACCCTGCTGAGAGCCAAGGGACCGGGTGACGATAAGATTCACACCTGGCCGCATCTCGTCAGGGCCGAATTCCTCTGTTTCCTGGCTGTACTGGCTTTCATGCTGGTGTGGTCATTGCTCGTGGATGCGCCGCTGGAACAGCCGGCGGCACCCACCAGGACTCCCAACCCTTCGAAGGCGCCCTGGTATTTCCTCGGACTGCAGGAAATCCTGGTTTTCTTTGACCCCTGGCACGCCGGCGTGGTGCTTCCGTCGTTTATAATCGTGGGCCTCATGGTGTTGCCCTTCATAGACATCAATCCCAAGGGCAACGGCTATTTCTGTTACGCCGACCGCAAGTGGGAGATCCTCACTTTTTTTGGTGGCTTCCATGTTCTCTGGATCGTGTTGATCGTGGTGGGGACGTTTCTCCGCGGCCCGGGTTGGAACTGGTTCTGGCCGTGGGAAGTGTGGGACAGCCATAAGGTCGTCGCCATGAGCAACGTCGACCTGCCTTACCTGTTCGGGTTCAGGGATTACACCCTGTCTGCCCTGTTCGGCCTGGCGGTGGTGGGCGGCTATTTCGTCCTGGGTACTGGCTTGATGTACTGGCTGATCGTGCGGGCCAAGGGCCGCGAATTCATGGAACGCTGGGGGATGGCGAGGTTCGGCCTCGCGAGCTTTCTGTTCCTCAATATGATCGCGGTTGTTATCAAGCTTGTCATGAGGATGGGCTTCAACATCAAGTACATCATGGTTACACCCTGGATTAATATCTGACGAAGTGGAGTTTTATTTCGCCAGGGGATTGCAGGTCGCCGGCCTCTGCGTGGTCGGCTACGGGCTTGTGGCGGGGATAACCGGTGCTGTGACATTGTTCAGGGAACTGGGATTGGCGGCTTCGGGTGCCGGGCTGTTTTATGCCGGCCGCCTGATAGAAGGACGTGGAAACTGAGCGCGGTTACCGCCGCTGCTCCTCGAATTGAAGTAGATCAGGACCAACCGGGAACACGAGATGGCCAAGGGCAAATTTACGAGCAACCGCGGCTTAGTCGAGGAAGAAGAAAAGCGTTCTTACGGCGCAGTTTTTCTTCTCGTCATAGGCGTACTGGTGGCCTGCACTGTGTGGGCCGTGTGGCAGGATACATTCTCTCGGCACGAGTGGAAGAAGTACAAGGCTGATTTCTACAGGCTTGCCATAGAAAAGTACGAGCTTCAGCGCGAAACTGAGCTGGTCCGCCTGGCCGAAGACCCTGCTTACGGTGAAGCACTTGCCGCCCTTGAACAGACGAGACTTGATCTCACGTCGGGCGAGGCCGCCGAAGAACTCAGTCGGCTGGCCAGGGAAAAAGCCCGCGCTGAAGTAACCGCCATGGAGACCGATCTCGACAACCGCGTGGTCAAGAGCGAGATCGAGGAAGCCTGGTACAAGGTCGAGTTTGCCAAGCTGCACGGCGAGAGCGGGGATTCTGAGCTGGCCGCGGTCGCAGCTCTCGAGGACCAACTGGAAGTCACCCTGGCTGCCGTCGAAGGGGCCGAGGTTGCCGTTGCCGCCTTGGAAGCTGCCGCGAGGGAGATTCGCGAGCGCGAAGAGCAGGCCGAATCCGATTTGCGGCCCTTCATGGCGGAACTGGGAAGCATCGGGCAGAAGCTCGATTCGGTTTCTTTTGAGATGTTAGGCATGAGGGTCCCCAATGTACTGGTCATTGAACAGGTGGTCCTTGCCGACTTCCAGCGCAATAACTTCGATCAACTGGTCAGTAAGGTAGAGCGTTGCCAGAACTGCCACGTGGCCATTGACAAGAGCGGTTTTGAAGAAGAAGAGAACCCTTTCCGCACCCATCCCGACCGCAAGTACTACCTGGGCAACCACGAAGTGAAAGAGTTTGGTTGCACTCCCTGCCACGGTGGAGAGGGCTCGGCTATCAACGAAGTAGAGCGGGCCCACGGTGGGGGCCACTACTGGGAAGACCCTCTCGTTACTTTCGAAGGCGGAATGGAAGCGCGTTGCCTGAGCTGTCACGTGTCGCTGCAGGGAATGGAGAAGCAGGGCGCGGGTGCTCGCGGTGAACGCCTGTTTCAGGAACTGGGTTGCCACGGTTGTCACCTGGCTTACGGTTTCGACCACCTGGCCAAGGTGGCTCCCTCGCTCAAGCGAGTCGCGGCCAAGGACAACCCCGAATGGTTGGTCGACTGGGTAGCTGACCCGACCGCTTTCCGGCCGCGCACGCGCATGCCTGACTTTCTGCTGGAGAGGGACGAGGCTGAGGCTATAGTGGCCTACCTGTTGTCGGACTCACTCGAAGAATCGGTGACCTGGTTGGACACGGCCGACAGTCCCGTGGGTGTTGATCCAGGCAACGCCGGGCTGGTGGCGGAAGGCAAAGCTCTCACCCGTTCGCTGGGCTGCCTGGGCTGCCACGGTTTTGCGGCTGATGAATTCGCCAGCCACGTGGCCGACGGCAAGGACGTCGCACCGAACCTGGCGCGTGTTGCAGAAAAGACCACGGGATTGTGGTTATACAACTGGATTCGTAACCCGAGAGGATTTTCTTCGCACACCAAGATGCCGAACCTGAGGCTCGCTGAAAAGGAAGCGGGGGCTATTACTTCTTACCTGCTGACACTGCGAGAGGGGGACCCGAGGGAAGAAGACGGTGCGCTGCGCGGTCGACTCGCCGAAGCGGCAACCGTGGACCAGGGCGAAAAGCTCATACGCAAGTACGGTTGCTTTGGTTGTCATGAAATCGACGGCATGAAAGGGCAGCTTCGTATTGGAGCGGAGCTTTCGTTCTTTGGCTCGAAGTTTGACGAAGAGTTGTATTTCGGCAACCGCACCGACGTTGCCCATACCTGGTACGACTACACCTACCACAAGGTTCTTGAGCCGAGGGGCTACGCCACCGATCGAATCGGTGCAGTGATGCCTGAATTCAACCTGTCAGAAAAAGACGCGCTGGCCCTGGTCGCGTTTCTTTCCAGTCGTACCGAGTCAAAAACCAACAGTCGCTTCATGGCCCACGGGGCCCGCGACATCGAGGTAGCCCGCGGTCGCGAGGTCGTCAACTACTACAACTGTAATGGGTGCCATACGCTCGAAGGCAGCGAGGGCAAGATTCGTAAGTACTACGAAAACCTGGAAAACGCTCCGCCGATTCTCGAGGGCGAGGGTACCAAGCTGCAGCAGGATTGGTTTTTTGATTTTCTTCTCAAGCCCGTACGCTTGCGTCCATGGCTTGACGTCAGGATGCCTACCTTCGGCATGAGCTCGGAAGAAGCCGACGCCGTCGTCAAGTATTTTTCCGGTGTAGACGGCTACGACCTGGGTGCCGTGGTTACCGAGGGGGGCGAGGAGGCGGGCCCGGCCCACGTGTCGGCCGTTCACGCTAATCCGTCGGGCCTGGACTGTGCGGCTTGCCACGCAGAGGGCAAGGGTAAGTTGGCCTCGGAGCACTTCGCGGTCAGTCGAAAGCCCTTGACCGAGCCCCAGGCGAACAGCTGGATGGAAGAACACCTGGGCGTAGAAAAAGCCGCTCCCCCGGCCGGCGCGGACTCGCTGGGCGCCTTCCTGGGCGTGTCGGCTCGGTAGCACGACGGGCCCTGTTATGGGCGTGGCGGACAACACGGTAGACGGTCTCCTGACCGAATTCGAGGCGAAGCGCCTTCTCGCCACTTACGGTGTCGTTACCTGTCGGGAACAGCTCGTTGCCGACGCGGACAGCGCCGTAGCCGCGGCGGACGACATCGGCTACCCCGTGGCCCTGAAGGCTGTAGTTGAGGGCCTCGCGCACAAAACAGAACGTGGTCTTGTAAAGCTCGCCCTCGCCGACGAGCCCGCAGTGAGGAAGGCCGTAAGCGAATTGCAGGCCGAGGCTGGCCCAGGCGTAGGCTTGCTGCTTTGCGAAATGGTAAAGGGCTCAAGGGAGCTTATCGTCGGCCTCGTGAACGACCCCTGTTTCGGCCCCAACGTGCTACTGGGGCTGGGCGGTATCCTGGTTGAAGCCGTGGGCGAGGCCGTTTGCGAACCCGTTCCTCTGCGACCGGGGGCAGCCGCTCGCATGGTGAAACGGCTGGGAGTAAAGCCGGCTTTCTGGGGTGATCTGCGCGGTGAGGCAGGTCTTCAAATGGACAAACTCGAGGCCACGCTCGCCGGCCTTTCGCGACTGGCTCTTGATCGACCTGACATCAAGAGCGTTGATATCAATCCGCTCATCGTCTGTGGAGGCCGCCCGGTGGCGGTGGACGCCGTCATCGAGATATCGGCGCCAGCCGCCACGGGTACGGTCGGCAGCGGCGACAATGCTGTTGCCTGTGTTCCCGAACTTGATCCGTTGTTCAACCCGCAGGGAGTAATCGTCGCGGGGGTTTCGACTCATCCGGGCAAATTCGGTTTCGTCGCACTGCACAACCTGCTTCGTTACGGATACAGCGGCCGGGTGTTTCCGGTGGGGCGCAGCGGTGGCGAGGTGCTTGGGCATCGTATCCTTGCCTCGGTAGAAGAGGTGCCCAAGGGCCAGGCCGACCTGGTCGTGGTCTGCACGCCGAGGCAGGTTAACCTGGACTTGCTTCGTTCCTGCGCGGCGCGCGGCGTGAAGGCAGCTTTCGTAGCCAGCGCTGGTTACGGGGAAGAAGGCAGAGAAGGCGAAGAGTTCGAGCGTGAGCTGGTAGAGCTGGCCCACGAGTTGGGCATGCTGCTGGCGGGCCCCAACGGCCAGGGCGTCGTTTCGACGGGGGCAGATATGTGCGCTCAGATAGTGGCTCCCTATCCGCCGTCCGGCGGAATATCGGTGGCCAGCCAGAGCGGCAACCTGTGTTCCGCGTTTCTCAACTACGCCGTGCAAACGGGTGTGGGGGTCAACAAGGCAGTTTCCTGCGGTAATTCGGCGCAACTTGAACTCGCCGACTACCTTGCCTACTACGCCGAAGACGACGATACCAAGGTAGGCCTCGCCTACCTCGAAGGAGTGCGCGACGGCCGCAAGTTTACCGAGGTTATTTCCCGTTTCAGCCGCTCCAAGCCACTGGTGGTTCTAAAGGGGGGCCGGGAGGCCGCGGGGCAAGCTGCTGCGAGGAGTCACACGGGAGCGCTCGCGAGCGACGAACGCGTGTTCGAGGGTGTGTGCGCGAGTCGTGGCGTGCAGCGGGCTGCCACGGTCGAAGAGGCTTTTGAATGGGCCGCGACTTTTGCGACTCAACCCCTGCCCGGGGGAAAAAGGGTGGCCGTGGTCACTACTGTCGGTGGCTGTGGAGTTCTCGCTGCCGATGAATGCAGTCGCCAGGGGCTCGAGCTGGCCGAACTGCCGGACGAGCTGAAGAGCGAGTTGGATAAGCTACTGCCATCGCGATGGAGCAGAGGCAATCCGGTAGATCTCGCTGGCGGTGAAACCCGGGATACTGTGCCCGTCGTCCTTGACCTGCTGTGCTCTTCAGATTCGATCGATTCGGTTCTTTTCTTCGGAATCGGAGTCCAATCGGCCCAGGCCCAGGCGATGAAAACAGGGCCGTGGTATCCCGAGCACGGACTGGAGCGCATCGTCGGCTTTCACGAAAACCAGGACAAGCGCTACGCGGCTGCGGCTGCGGAAGCCTCGCTCAAGCACGGCAAGCCCGTACTGGTAGCCACTGAGCTGGTGCATACCGACGGTCATTACGGAAACGCAGGGCCACGATCGGTCGCCGCTGGCCACCGCGTTTGTTACCCGGGGCCGTCTCGGGCAGTTGCTGCGCTCGTGGCCCTGGTCGCGTATTCTGAGTACCTGGCGAAACTTTAACCAGGCCCGTCGTTTCCGACCGCGCCCAGGGCGCTCGTTGGAACAGGGGCCGCATGGTCTGCAGCAAGGGAGGTCTCGGTGGAATCTTCAACGGCAAGGGGCAACTGGTCGGGGCGCGTCGGGTTTGTGCTGGCTGCGGCGGGCTCGGCCATCGGGCTGGGAAATATATGGATGTTTCCCTATCGCGCGGGGCAGTACGGTGGTGCCGCATTCGTGCTTGTCTACCTGGGCGCCGTAGTCCTGATAGGAATTCCGCTGCTTAATTCGGAAATCCTCCTTGGCCGAGCCACCCGCAGGAATCCGGTTGGAGCCCTGCGCCTGCTCAGCCCCGGGACCGGCTGGCCGGTAGTGGGCTGGCTGGGTGTAATAGCCGGTTTCGTGATCCTGTCTTACTACGGCGTCGTGGCCGGCTGGGCGCTCGACTACACGTGGATGGCCGCCAGCGGCCAACTGTTCTCGTCGACATCAGGCTCGATGAGTGGCGCTTTCGAAAAACTAGCAGCGAACGGCCCGAGGCAGGTGTTGTGGCAGGGGCTGTTCATGCTCGCTACCATATTTATCGTATCGAGGGGGGTGGAACAGGGCATAGAACGCACCGCCAAGATCCTGATGCCACTCCTGTTCGGCATAGTGCTGGTCCTGCTCGGTTACTCGCTGACCTCGGAGGGGGTCGAGAGGGGGCTGGATTTTTTCATGCGTCCCCGCTTCTCCGAGCTCGGCTGGCAGGGCGCTCTCGCGGCACTGGGCCAGGCATTTTTTTCGTTGAGCCTCGGCATGGGGGCGATGATTACCTACGGTAGCTATCTTGGTGAGGATGAAAGCCTGCCCGGCTCGGTTGCCATGATCGCCGTTGCCGATACCGCGTTGGCGATCCTGGCCGGCCTGGTCATTTTTCCGCTGGTGTTCACCTTCAACCTCGAACCTTCGGCCGGCCCTGGCCTGGTTTTCATCACCTTGCCACAGGCCTTTGCCATGATGCCCGCGCCAGCTTTCCTTGCCAGCTTGTTTTTTCTCCTGTTGATCTTTGCGGCGCTTACTTCGGCCGTTTCCTTGCTCGAAGTGGCCGTTGCTTTCCTGGTCGATGAGTTCAAGTTGCCAAGAGTGACGGCCTCGGTGGGGGCAGGGGCGATTATCTTCTGCCTCGGCTTGCCCTCAGCCCTGAGCGAGGGTTTCCTCGACCACGTGGACGCCCTGGCCAGCAATTGGTTGTTGCCCGTGGGCGGACTGTGCACGGCACTGTTTGTCGGGTGGAGTCTGGACAGGGCGGCGGCGCGAAAATTCTACGCGGCGGGTGGCAGCGGCCGGGGCTTTGAGCTCTTCCATTTCTGTATCAAGTACCTCGCCCCGGTGGCCGTGGGCGTGATCCTGCTGCAGAACACCTGGCCGGCGATCTCAGGCCTCTTCGCAGGCTGAGGCCCGCGGTACGGGTGTTACCGGCCGGTGGAGGGAATTTTTTAGGGGGTGGTCGTGGTGGTGCTGGTCGTGGAGGTCGTGGAGGTCGTGGAGGTAGTGTCGTTGAGGCCGCAGCCGAAGCATAGCGTCCCCTCGCCGCAGCCCGCGCACAACAGGCAGGTCACGAGCAGCGCCAGGAGCCGCCTCATGGCTGGTTTTCCATCGCGGGACTGGCTTCGGCGATGACGTAGCGAGGACGGCTTTTGACCTCTTCGTATATGCGGCCGACGTA
>Ga0310122_10003450_pt1 | contig 10014 bp, 6 predicted proteins | sample CB6_Bottom_1051__FD_203503 | JGI IMG/M metagenome (GOLD analysis project Ga0310122, IMG submission 203503) | Marine microbial communities from Western Arctic Ocean, Canada - CB6_Bottom_1051 | ecosystem: Environmental > Aquatic > Marine > Oceanic | place: Canada: Western Arctic Ocean | collected...
CCCTTCATAAAATTACTGATGCGGGGCTGAGTCTCACCGAAGAAGGCCGCAGCTTCGGCCTGGGTCCAGCCGTGATCTTGAACATATTGCCGTATGTCGAGCATTAAGTCGGCACGAACTTTTAAATTAGCCGCCTCTTCCGCGTCAAATCCCAAATCCTCAAAGACGTTGTCTTTTCCCGGCGTGATGCTCATGGCCTTACCTTCGTTGTCGGGTCTGTCGATGCTTCGAATACCGGAAGACATTGTCAAGCTATTAGGCAAGAGCACCGAGCTTGCCCAATAGCTTGTCTTTCGATTTAGCGCTGGAGCGCTCGCTTGAGTGCGTTATCGCGCCCAGTATTAAAACGCTGGGCGATGTCGGCACGGGGCGCAATACCGTTGAAGCCGTGATAGGCGCCCGGATACACGTGCAGTTCAGTCGGGACTCCGGCCGCAAGCAGACGCTGGGCGTAATCGATGTTCTCGTCTAAGAATAAGTCCAGTTCGCCTACTGGAATATAGGCGGGAGGTAAACCGCTCAGGTCGGTGGCCCGAGAGGCAGCGGCATAAGGCGACACATCGTCTCCGCCGGGCTCACACCCAAGATAGGCCCGCCAGCCCATGAGATTGTTTTCCCGAGTCCACACATAGGTGTCAGGCCGCGTCTCGCTAGCGGGAGCGATGTTTCGATCATCGATCATGGGATAGATAAGCAGTTGAAAGGCGAGCTCGACTTCAGCCCGGTCGCGAGTCAATAGTGCCAGGCCCGCCGCCACACCGCCGCCGGCGCTTGCTCCGCCGATGGCAATCCGCGACAGATCAACCCCAAGTTCGCTCGTATGTGTCGCCAACCACTTGAGCGCGGCATAACAGTCCTCAACCGCGGCAGGAGAGGGATATTCAGGAGCGATCCGATACTCAACCGACACAACCACACACTGCGCGACTTTGGCTAAATGCGCGGCCAGCAGGTCGTCTCGCTCAACGCTTCCTAGGACATAGCCGCCGCCATGTATCCACACCAGGGCAGGCAGCGTTGCGGGTCGATCTGTGGGCTGATAGATGCGAACGAACACATCCCCATCAGGCCCAGGCACGTGCCGATCCATGCTTGCGATTCCCTCGATTGCAGGCATCTTGGCCATCTGAGCTGCCGCCATCTCATCCATCCTCTTACGGGTCGCTGGGATGTCATACAGGTCGAGCCCTCCACCAGTCAGGCTGAGAAAGGTCTCGAGTGGGGCGGCCAGTTCTGGGTCGAGTCGATCTTTCATATACATTGTGTTCCTCCTTTTTTGATTCGGATCAGCGATACCACAGCACCTGATGTTCATCCCATTCGGCCCGCTTCCCCGGCGGGATGACAAACGTGGTCATAGAATGCTCGATAATAGCTGGCCCTTCGACCACATTGCCCGCCCTGAGGCTGTCCATGTCCCACAGGTCGAAATCAAACCAGTCTTTCTTCCAATAGGCTTTGCGCTGCCCTTTCGAAGCCGCTGGGTCAGGAGTCTTATCTCCTAATGCAAATTGCCGAATAATAGGCGCACGTTTGTCTACCACGGCTTCAATAAACGCACCGTCGATCTGATAGCCGGCCTCTGGGAAGCGTCCGGCTACCGGATAGATCCGCCCAAACTCTTTCTCAAAACTGTCGATCAAAACATCCACGTCGTGTTGCGTTTCGACTGTGCCGCGCGGTACGTGGGCACTCCAACTCACAAACAGTTGACCAACATAGCGCGCGGAGATTCCATAGCGAAAATGGATCGTCTCCTTCGAAATTCCCACCCGAGCGAGTTCGTCATAGGCTTGCCCCTCCAGTTCGCGCCAGGCTTTTGCCACCTTTTGGGCTTCCTGGAGACGTTCGTCAGGCGCCAACCCTGGTGAGAGCGTACACACCACGGTTTTTTCAATCCGAGAAAAACTTTCTGCCACCGATATACCCCAGGCAGAAAACGCGGCAGCCCACGGTACCGTGCATATCGCCGCGGCCTCAACGCGCTCGGCTACACCCCACAGATGGAGCGGGCCGCTGCCTCCGTACGTCAAAAGAACATAGGCGCCGGGGCTAAGCCCACGGCTCAGTAATGAGCCGTTAATATGATCGCCCAGGGAGTCATGGATCATGGCTAAGACGCCTTCGCAGGCCTCATACACTTCTATTCCGAGTGGGCGGGCAAGCCGCTCTTCAAGTGCGGCGAGCGCCTTGTCGCGATCAAGCTTGACCCGTCCGCCAAGAAAATTATCCGGCGAGAGATAGCCCAACACCAAGTCCACGTCGGCAACGGTGATATCGGGATGATTCAAACACATGCCGACCTGAGGACCTGCGCTTTGCGGCCCTAAGGTGAGCCGTTTATAATGCGCGTCCACATGGATTTCCGTCCCCGCGCCTGAGCCTATGGAGTCGATGCCCAAGGCCGGAGCGTTGAGCCGATGGCGCGCGAAGTCCAGACTGCGCGCAACCGGCAGCAGGCCATCCACAATCGCGCCAACATCAAAAGTCGTTCCGCCCAGATCGCAGCACACGACGTTCTTCCAGCCTTTGACGTCGGCCAGGGCTTTACCGCCCAGGATGCCGCCTATGGGTCCTGAAACAACGGTCTCATACAGGCGAGGATGACGGATATTGGCCACCGCACCGTATAAGAGCAAAGTCCCCAACTCGTATGGATAGTGGTCTGCTCGGGCTGCTTCTTCAACCGCGAGGAGTTGCGTGCGAGTGTGCTCTGCCCCATAACACTCGATCAAGACACTCTTCATGCGCGTACTTTCTTCACGCCGAGCACAAATATCAGCAGAGATCACGACTGGAACGTTTCTCCCCCGTTCAGCAATCACGCGTTCAGCAATTGCTTGGGCTTGCTGCTCATGACTGGGGTTAGTGTAAGAACACAGAAAGACAATGCCGATAGACTCTATCCCCTCATCTAGGAAGTAGTGAACCGCAGCCTCAACCTCTCTTTCGTTGAGTGGGATTAAGACCCTGCCTTCTGCCAGTGCAGGTCCCGCGCGATACGGACTACCACCGAGAATACGTTCGGAGATGCCTTTCACATGCCTGAGGGCAACTAACGGAGCCGTATGTTCGTGGAGTTGCCATTTGGCTTGCTCCAGTCGCGTTTGGCCTAGCCAGGTGAGTCCACGCTCGATATAGGGATAGTGCTCAAAACCGCGAGTGACGAGCAGACCCACCTTCGCACCAGTTCCGGTTATGACCAGGTTCGTCATCGTCGTGCCGGCGTAAATCGCGAGCTGGGTCCCGGCATGGACCTGGCTGCGTGTGACACCGGCTTCCTGGGCCGCGTCGCCAACCGATTCGAGATAACTCTCGGCCTGATTCTCTGGGACGGTCAGGCTCTTGCCGATATAACCGTTGCCCTCTTCATCTGAGAGGTAACAGTCCGTCATGGTGCCACCCGCATCCAGGGTCAGAAAATAGCGTACCCGGTCTGTCATTAGTCTACTTCCTTGGCCCATGCCGCCGTCACTGTCGAGGAACGATCCTGAAACCAGTCCGGGCTTTCGTCCGACAGCGGTCGGCCCAGCCACTCCCGGTATAAGCCGTCCAGATCGGGTAGGAGTTCGAACACGATGGGATAACCATGCGGGGCGACCTCAACGCCGAGCTGGGCAGAGCAGCCTGGACAGTAGAATTCTCTCACTTCCAGATGTTCAGGATTCGGCATGATGCCGGCGTTATACACCTCTTCAAGCTCGGGTGTGGTTTTCCGGACGGCCAGCATGCTGTGGAATTTCCAGTTTATTCGGTAGTCGCCAAATTCATGCCCACAATCGCATTTGACTACCCTGCTGATTATTTTGTCTCCCTTGCCGCCTTCTTCTTTGCGCACGATATAGAGGTGCTCCGATATCCGGAGCAGAATGGTGTCGTCCCAGACCACTCGTTCCTGGAGTACCTGCAGATAGGTCCAAAAGCGGTCCGGGTCTTTGGCTGGCATTCTGATCAGGTCTTTGACTTGGTCCTCGGGGAGTTGGCCGTCAACCAGGAGTCGGATCTTTTCTTTCATTTTAGGATCCATGCGTTGCCTCTTGTTCGTCAGCCGCTTGCTCAGCTTGCTCATAGTCCGCCAACTGCCAAAACGAGACAAACTCGTCCCGGAATTTCTCGTATTGCAGACAATCCTGGTACATGGTTTGGCTCATCTCAGGTAGATCATTGTTCTGCACGCGCTTGCGTTCATTTTTCCACCAGTCTTGGACAGGCATGGCGCGTTGTTTTCGGCGCTCTTTGATATCCCTGCGAGCCTGTTGAGTAGCCTCTTCGTCTACGGTCCAGTCGTGTCCTGAACCCTCTGAACCTGCTGAACTTCGCGCTACAACGCCATAGATCGTTTTCGCCACGTCTGGCGACAGCCAGCCTTCTTCCAGATCGGCGCGAACCCGAGCAGGATCTCGGTCTAAGGGCTCACCCCACGAGCTGCCGGCCTCGTTTGCGTAATAGATCAGGTCACCGTCCGTCACTTGCCAGTCGGGCGTTTCTGTCACGTTGTCGTATACCTGTTCGGCGGTGAGTATGCCCCGTTTCAGATAGTCTCTCGCTTCGAGCACATGGCGTGGCAAAGGAATCTGTTTGTCGATGAGTTCTTGGACGTTGGTCTTGTGTAAGAGCAGAATGTAAGAAGGCAGGGCGGGATAGCCGCCGCAGATCCCGACGATACAGGCCGGAGAAGTCCCGGTTGGAGAGCCGGTACTATGAAAGGTCATTTTCCCCCCGGGGTTCGTCACCAGATAGCCAATGCCAAACGCGACCGGTCCACGATACTTGCCATGCACCATAACGTCGGCCACTAATCCCCGACTGACATGGGCGATAGCTGGACACAGGAACTCATACTCTTCAGCCTCGCCGATGTCGGACAGCGGGTTGCCGGTGCCGACGGCCACGGGCACCCCATCTCGCCAGGGTGTGACGCCGAGGGGCATATTGGCGGTCAGACTCCAGTCTGCACTGGCAAAGGGGGTGCCATTGCCGAATTCACCCTCAAAAGAGCTAATGCCCCACAAGACTTCGTTGACCCAGGCCTCTTCCAGAAAGCCCCTGGCGAAACGCCCCAGGGCATAGCCACGGCCAAGATTGCTGTGGGCATCAATGGCCATGACACAGCCATGGACTGAACCGAGATCATCCCGGGTTGGTTGGCATATGCTGCCAGGGTCGGTCTTCCGCCGGGCGATTTCATAGATGGCATTACTCATTGCCGGGGCCATGGCCAGGACAGGGAAGTCCGTATATGCGCCAAGATTCCAGCCGCCGGGATAACAATTGTAATGGTGAAACCCTTGAGAGCTGGCGCCCCGAAAATCCTGAGTGATGGTGCCATCGAGATTGATCTGACACGTTGCCGGGACGTGGAGCGTACAGTCGACGGCCTCTGGAAAGGCAGTGCCCAGATACTCCTGTTGGGTGACATGAATAATCTTGGGATGATGCGAGATCATCGGCACCTGCCAGGCTTTTATCCGTTCAATGATTTCACGCCGGTCGCGCTCAATAATCTCGTGCATGGCTTGGACAAAACGCTCAGCGCCAAACTCTTCGACCATATTGAGTACGCGCTCGCGGACCATCAGCGCGCCGACCAGTTTCATTTTGTCATCAAGTACATTCATCACCCCCATACGCGTGCGGCGTTTGAGGGTCAGCTCCCAGGATTTTGATTGGACAAAATTCTGGCCCGTTTTCTGTGGAGGAACGACAAGTCCATCGGTATACGTGGTTGGCGACACCCCGGCCATGCCTGGCGTAAGCGCACTCCCGATATCAACCAGATGCAGGCTGCCTGCCGCCCAGCCAATGAGCTTGTCTTCGGCAAAGAGCGGCACAACGGTGTACATATCGTTGTTCTGTGAGCTGCCATGCACAGGGTCATTACACGAGAAAATATCGCCGTCGCGGATGCCTCCCATGCCCTGGTCTTCCTCATAACCAAGTCTGCCCATAGTGCCGATCATCATCCGCAGGGCACCCGAATGACCGCACAGACCCCATGACGAGGCAACCGCACGTCCGTCGGGTGTTGCTATAAACTGCAGCAACTCGCCAGTGATGGCGCTGGGCGAGGTTGAGATCAGCATGGACGTGTCCCGCCCATACTGCGTAGCCGTGATCAGTTTCCAGTAAATCCGCTCGAGCTGAGTCGGCTCATGCTCAAAGAGTTGGAGCGCACGCTGACCGTACGAAGAGCCTGTCTCAGCCTGGTTGCGCTCGCGCTCCTCGACAACTTCTTTGAGAGTTCTTCCCCCGTGGACTATCCCCATGGATGTCTCCTTTCATTGGTAGGCGATTATCCGTTGAACCCCTGGGGGACGTCAAGCGCTGAACCCGGGCAGAGGTGATTCGAACCATAAGGTGCCGGCCAGTCACCTTATGGAATCTTGTAAAAATTGTATCGATGTGTAAAAATCCGCCCTATACAATTAGGGATCAGGCATTTACAGCGCATGGGATTTTGCATGAGGTGCGCCGCAAGGAAGGCATCGTAATCGAAAAGGAGGACTGACACGATGAGTGAAGCTGTAACACAATCCAAACCGAACCTCATTCCGACTTCCGCAGAGCTGGGCTTCGATCCTGCTGAAATGCGCCAGAAGTACGCCGCAGAGCGCACCAAACGTATCCGCGTGGACGGGAACAACCAATACCGGGAAATCAAAGGCGAGCACGAGCGCTACGACGTGGACCCCTACGTCGAGCCGGGCTACACTCGCGCCGCGATGCAAGAAGAGCTCGATGCGGTCATCGTCGGCGGGGGTTTTGGCGGCCTCCTTGCCGCGGCTCGGCTTCAGAAGGTCGGGATCACCAATATTCGCATCATCGAAACGGCCGGAGATTTTGGCGGGACCTGGTACTGGAACCGCTATCCCGGCGCCCAGTGTGACATCGAATCCTATGTATATTTGCCGCTGCTCGAAGAGACCGGATACATCCCAAAGGAAAAATACTCCTTCGCACCGGAGATCTTTGCGCACGCCCAGCGGATCGGCAAGCACTTCAACCTCTACGAGCGGGCCTGCTTCCAGACCAAGGTAAAAACTGCGCGCTGGGACGATGAGGAAGGGACCTGGACGGTCAAGACCGATCGCGGCGATGTCTTTAAGGCGCGTTTTGTGATCATGTCGAGTGGGCCTCTGAACCGGCCTAAGCTGCCCGCGATCCCTGGGATCGAGAAGTTCAAGGGTCATACCTTCCACACCAGTCGCTGGGACTACGACTACACTGGTGGCGATACCACCGGCGGCATGCACAAACTCAACGACAAACGCGTGGGCATCATTGGGACCGGGGCCACTGCGATTCAGTCCGTGTCGCATCTCGGCGAGCACGCCAAGCAGCTCTACGTGTTCCAGCGCACGCCGTCCTCAGTCGACGAACGCTGCAACACACCGACCGACCCGGAATGGGTGAAGACGCTCTCGCCCGGATGGCAGGACTATCGGAACACCAACTTCTGCTCCATCTTGGCCGGGCTGCCTGTCGACGAGGATCTCGTCAGCGACAAGTGGACGAGCCTCTTCAAGAAGCTCTCCGAGCTGCTCACCGGCAAGGAGAACTCGGACCTGTCCGACGAAGGCATGGCAGCCATGTCGGAGATCGCCGACTACCAGAAGATGAACGAGATTCGCGATCGCGTGTCCTCGACTGTGGGCGACACGAAGACGGCCGAGGCACTCAAACCGTGGTATGGACAGTGGTGCAAGCGCCCGACCTTCAACGACGAGTATCTACCCACCTTCAACCGGCCCAACGTAAAGTTGGTGGACACCAAGGGGAAGGGTGTCGAGCGCGTGACCGAGAACGCGGTGGTCGTGGATGGCGTCGAGTACGAAGTCGACTGCTTGATCTACGCCACGGGCTTCGAGGTCGGGACGGCGTACACGCGGCGCTCCGAGTTCGAGATGTACGGCCGAGACGGGCTCTCGCTGACCGACTACTGGGCGGACGGGATGAAGACCTATCACGGCTTCCTGACCCACGGCTTCCCGAACTGCTTCCATATGGGCCTCACCCAGACCGGCCTGGCGCCGAACTTCACCTATATGCTGAACGGGCAGGCCATCCACATCGCTCATCTCATCACACAGATGAACGCGCGCGAAGCGAAGTCACTGGAACCCACCCCCGAGGCCGAGGCGGAGTGGGTGAAGATCGTGACCGGACCGACTTTCATGACTGAGTACCAGAACATCTGCACTCCGGGTTACTACAACGGAGAGGGGAAAAACGAGGGGCAGGGTTTCATCGAGACCCAATACCCCGATGGCGCAGTCCCCTTTTACAACATGCTCGCCAGCTGGCGCGAACAGGGTGATTTCGAAGGTCTCATCATTGGATAGGTTTCGGGGTAGGTCTCGGAAAAATAGAAACGGAAAATAGAAGTGGGGTCAGACTTTTCTGGCCCCATTTTCTTAAGAAAGGACCGACAATAATTGCGCCAGCCGCGCGGCCTGTCCTTCTCAGGAGTCGACTTCATACACTTTCCACTGACTTATCTCCTTCTTTTTACCAAATTCCGCTAACAGTGCCCTACGGGGCTCAAGATAAATTATAAATCCAGGCAACATTGTCACCCAGGATACACTGTTGCTCTTGTGCAGATAAAGGCGCGATGGCCTCTTTCGTCTCCCCTAATGCGTCCAGGCTGCCGTCCCAGTGTGGAAAGTCTGACGCCCAGATAAGGCGTTCTGCGCCGTATCGTTGGGCCATATATGGGACCGTAGTCTCATCTGGGTCAAAGGAAATCCAGCACTGTCGGACAAAGTATTCACTCGGTAAATGCTTCAGGCCGGTCTTATAGCCGATCTTCTTATATTTTGAGTCCCACCGGTCCAGCGCGTGCGGAATCCAGCCGGCACCCACCTCCAAGAAATTTACTTTCAGTTTGGGAAAGCGATCAAAGACCGCTCCCTGCAACAGTGCGGCAAAAGCCGCCTGCACATCGGCGACAAGCGGCACACACTGAAAATAGACAAACGACTCATCCATGAAGTCGGTATGTTCTGCGGAGATCCACTGATGACCGAGAAAGTCCTCGTGGACGGCGGTGTGAAACCCAATAGATAAATCATGGTCCTGCAGCACGGCCCACAGAGGATCATAGGCTCGGTCCCAGAATGCGCGTTTATTGGCCGGCGCTGCGCACACGAACACGCCCTTGATGCCCAGTTTGCTCACTCGCTGCACCTCTTTAATGGCTTCATCGATGTCCAAAAGGACAATATGAGCAACCGGCACCAGCCGCTGGGGGTCGGCAGAACAAAAGTCTACGATCCAGTTGTTATACGCCCGGCAGTATGCGGATGACAGCTCAATATTCGTGATCCCAGGCTCCCAGATCAGTCCCAGTGTCGGAAAGAGGACGGAGATATCGATTCGGTCTTGATCCATAAGCTGCAGGCGGGCCTGAGCATCATAGGCACCTGGAGGGCCATCCAGATAGCCGAAGCTGCCGGGCTCAAAGATTTCCTTAAGCGGCTGGCCGATGCCAGCCGCCGTTGGGCCTATCCCGCGTGTAATGGGCAGTGGTTTGTCTTCGACTACCAAATACTCCACCCCAGCTTCATCCTTCTCCATGCGGATGGCGTGGCTTTTATACTTGGCTTCGAGATAGTTCTGCCACAGATCGGTTGGTTCCAAGATATGTCCGTCCGCGTCAATCACTTTTCCTTGCAGCATGCTCTCCCCCTGTCTTTCCCTACACATATAGCCTATTTTTTACGCGTTTGCATGGGGAAGAAACCTGGGTGGCCATAGCATTATTGGAGCAGGCGGGGCTCAAGCATTTGATGCTGCTGCCGTCGTTTGAGACGCAGTACGGTGTGATTGAAGATTTTGCCCGGAATGTGATGGAGAAGATCTAAGGTCTTGTCTGTTCCCAAAACCCCCGATGCAACTCTTTTCCCCTCTCTAGAAAATGGTGAGACTCGATTAAAGAGTCTGTTTTCGGGGACAACCCTTCGGTAACGGCGCCACCCGCCGCGGGAGCAGTCGCCATGCACCAGGACAGCG
>Ga0310122_10003453_pt1 | contig 10009 bp, 7 predicted proteins | sample CB6_Bottom_1051__FD_203503 | JGI IMG/M metagenome (GOLD analysis project Ga0310122, IMG submission 203503) | Marine microbial communities from Western Arctic Ocean, Canada - CB6_Bottom_1051 | ecosystem: Environmental > Aquatic > Marine > Oceanic | place: Canada: Western Arctic Ocean | collected...
AGCGATAATCAGCGCAGTGTTTCGTCTTCGCTGTCGTACATCCCACGCTCGGAGGAAGAGATGAGAGCAAACGTGCAACGTCGTCGACGGCCCGCCCGCGTGCTGGGCGTGACCCTGGTTCTGGCAGCGCTGCTGGCGGTCTCGGGCGTGAGTGCCCAGGAACCGGGCACCGAGGACGGGGAATGGCGGTACCAGAGCGGTGACGCGGGGGGCACCCGTTTCTCGCCGCTCGACCAAATCGATGCGAGCAACTTCGGCGACCTCGAGGTGGCCTGGGTGTTTCGCGGAGACAACTTCAGTCCGCACGCCAACTACACCTTCAAGTCCACGCCGAGCTATATCGACGGCGTGCTTTACACCACGGCCGGCTATCGCCGCACGATCCTGGCGATCGACCCGTCGAGCGGCGAGCAGCTCTGGTCCTACCGCGAGCCGAACACGGTGCGGTGGGAGCAGTCGATGCGCGCCAGCTACGGCAAAGGGGTGGCGCACGGCTATGTCGATGGCCGTCTGATCATCTACGTCATCACCCCCGGCTTCTTCCTGCACGCGATCGATGGCAAGACCGGTCAGCACCTCGAAGGGTTCGGCAACCGGGTGCCGATCGAGGGGTTCCCGGAGACCGGGGTTGTCGACCTGCTGGCCGACCTGGGGCATGACTACGACCCGAACACCGGGCTCGACCCGGGTACGGGCTACATCACCAGCTCGTCGCCGCCCATCGTGGTCAACGACACGATCGTCGTTGGCAACTCGCACGAACAGGGCTACAGCCAGTCGCGGATCGAGAACGTGCCGGGGGACATCCTCGGCTACGACATACGGACCGGTCGGCACAAGTGGAAGTTCAATATCATCCCGCAGTCGGAGAGCGAGTTCGGTTTCGACACCTGGGAGAACGATGCCTGGCAGTGGACCGGCGATGTGTCGTCGTGGGCCCCGCTGGCGGCAGATATGGAGCGTGGCATCGTCTACATCCCCACCAACGCACCGACGATCGACTACTACGGGGGGTTCAGACCGGGCAACAACCTGTTCGGCACGAGCATCATCGCGCTCGATGTCGAGACCGGGAACCGGCTTTGGCATTTCCAGACCGTGCACCATCCGATCTGGAACTACGACCTGCCCAACGTCCCGATTCTGGTCGACGTGACGGTGGACGGCGAAGCGGTGCCGATGGTCATCCAGACGACCAAGCAGGGGATGACCTTTGCCTTCAATCGCGTGACCGGCGAGCCGGTCTGGCCGATCGTGGAGCGCCCCGTGCCGGCGTCGGTCGTGCCGGGTGAGCAGCTCTCGGCCACGCAACCGTTCCCGACCAAGCCGGCGCCGCTCGAGGCGCTCGGGTTGCCCGAGGAGAACGTGATCGACTTCACGCCTGAGCTCAGGGCCGAGGCGTTGGAGATCATGAGCCGGTACCGGATCGGTGGCCCGTACATGCCGCCGCTCAACGAGGGGCACACCCAGAGCGTCCAGGGGTGGATCTCGTGCTCGGGCGGGCTCAACATCACCAACCCGGCGGCGCTCGACCCGACCACCGGCATCTTGTATCAGCCGTCCGCGCCGGGGTGCTCGGGCCGACTGGTGCGGCCTGGCATCAACGCCGACGGCGACACGCATACCTGCACGTCGTCGTCGGGGGACTGCTGGACGACCGGGACGACGATCTCCGACTGGGTGCAGGGCGGCGGTGTGGGCTTTGGCGGTCCACAGGGCCTCCCGATCACCAAGCCACCCTACAACCGGGTGACGGCCATTGACATGAACACGGGTGAGCATCTGTGGTGGGTGCCGATTGGCGAGGCCTCGGACCGCCTGAAGCGCCATCCTGCCCTGCAGGGTGTGGATCTGACCGGTGTGGGTGGCGGCGCCCGCGCCGTGTCGATGGTGACCGGCAGCCTGCTGCTGACCACACGTGGCTCGAACGGTCCGGCGGTGCTGGATGCACGGAACAAGCAGACCGGCGAGCTGGTGGGCACCGCGGAACTGCCGGCCCCGGGGCAATATGGGATGATGACCTACATGCACGAGGGACATCAGTACATCGTTGTTCAGGTCGCGCGGGGTGGCACGTACCAAGGAGCGCTGGCTGCGCTGAAGCTGCCGGGCGGCGACGAGCACTGATGTAGGGCGCTACGCTCGCCGTTTCACATCAACGGGCCCGGGGAGGGTTCCCCGGGCCCGTTTCGTGTTTCCGCCTTCCCACCCGTGATGCTTGCCTGCGCTCTGCTGCTGCTGCAGCCTTCCGCACTACGTCGGCCCAACAGGAGGTGGTGATCGTCCGAGATGGGATGTCCTGCCCACGTGCGTATAATCGCTCCAAGGGGGCCACCATGTGGATGACGGCGATGCGGATATCCGGGGCGGTCGGCGCCGGCGTGATCATGGTGGCCATGGTGGCAATGCCGACGGCGCAACAGCCGGCCGGGCGAGCGTTGACTCAGGAGGAGATGTTCAGGCGCAACGTCGGCAGTCGGGAAGACCAGGTCACGCCGTTCCCGCCGCACAGGATCGTCGGCAATCTGTACTACGTGGGCACCCACAGTCTGTCGGCGTTTCTCGTCGCGACACCCGACGGACACATCCTGATCAACACGAACTGGGAGCGGGCGGTTGAGGGGTTGAAGACGTCGGTGGAGGCACTGGGCTTCGCCTTCGACGACATCGAGATCATCCTGGGGAGTCATGCGCATGGCGACCATATGGAGGGCGACGCGCTCGTCAAGGAGATGACCGGAGCGAGGGTGATGGCGATGGCGCTCGATGTGCCGGCGCTCCGACGGATGCGCCCGGGCGACAAACCACACCCCATCGACCGCGAGCTGCAGGATGGCGACGAGGTGACCCTCGGTGGGTCCACGCTGGTCGCGCGGCTCACACCGGGACACACCAAAGGCTGTACCACCTGGACCATGACCGTGAGCGAGGACGGAGAGTCCTACGACGTTGCGATCATCGGCAGCATGGGGAGCAATCCCGGATTCCAGTTCGTCAACAACCCCGACAACCCGACGATTGCCGACGAGTTCAGAGAGGGGTTCCGTGTGCTGCGGTCGCTCGCTCCGGACGTGCCGCTCGGGTCGCATCCGGCCATGTATGGAATGGCGGAGAAGTACGAGCGCATCGGCGACGGTCCCAACCCGTTCATCGATCCGGACGGCTACCGGGAGGAACTGGACCCCGTCGAGGCGCTGTTCATGCAGGTGCTGAGGGAGCAGGAGGCCGCCGCGGCGACTGAACGGCGATGACAAGAGGAGTGACGCGTGAACGGTGACGGCAACTTGGCGGTGTTCTGCGATTTCGAGAACGTGGCCCTCGGCGTCCGCGACGCCAACCTCAAGAAATTCGACATCCGGCCGGTCATCGAGCGGCTTCTGCTCAAGGGCAGCATCGTCGCCAAGAAGGCCTACTGCGACTGGGATCGCTACAAAGAGTTCAAGGCGACGATGCACGAGGCGGCGTTCGAGCTGATCGAGATCCCGCATGCGCGCCAATCGGGGAAGAACTCGGCCGACATCCGGATGGTCGTCGACGCGCTCGACCTGTGCTACACGAAGGAGCACATCGACACGTTCGTCATCATCTCCGGCGACTCCGACTTCTCGCCGCTCGTCAGCAAGCTGCGCGAGAACGCCAAGTCGGTGATCGGGGTCGGGGTGAAGAACTCGACCTCAGACCTGCTCGTCAATAACTGCGACGAGTTCATCTTCTACGACGACCTGGTCGCCGAGCGGAAGTCACCGCGCCGGCGTCAACGTGGCAAGGGGCGGGAAAAGAGCGCCGTCACGACACCCAAGGATCAGCCGGCCCCGGCGCCGGCTCCGGATGATCCGGCCCAGGAGGCGATCGACCTCGTGTTACAGACCGCCGAGGCGATCTATGCCGAACGGGGTGACCGGGCGAAGCTGTGGGGGTCGATGGTCAAGCAGACGCTGAAACGGCGACGTCCGGGGTTCAACGAGTCCGCCTACGGGTTCAGGTCGTTCAACGACCTGCTCGAAGAGGCGCAAACCCGCGGCCTCCTCTCGCTCGAGCTCGACGAGCGGTCCGGTGGCTACGTGATCGGACAGATCTCTCGCGAGTGAGCGGTGACATCACCGTGACTGTGCCGGGACGCGAGTCTGCCGATTCTGTAATCCTACGGCGAAATTCTCGGCTGGCGCGGTCGGGAACGGCGTCCGCTTACCGAACGGGGGGGAGCCGTCACGAAGGCCACGTTGGAGTCCGGCACGCGGGTCCTGTATCACGCCAGGACCGAGCACGGGTCGGTGGAGACCGCGTTAGAATGCCCGGCAGGGTGAAAGACGGATGACAGGGTCCCTCGATCGGCGGTCGTTTCTGCGTGTTGGCACCCTCGGCCTGGCGGGAGCCATGGGGACGGGGCTGCGCGCACAGATCTCGGCCGGCGTGACCCTGCCGGCGTATGTCGCCGACGTCGACGGCGACGGGCAGCTCGGCGCTGCGGACACCCAGCTGATGCAAGATGCGCTGTTCACCTCGCGGGGGTTCGCGATCGAACCCAACACGGGCTTCGACTATCGGGCCGATGTCTTCGCTCGCGCCGAGATCGACCAGGATGCGGTCGACGCGGTGTCGCGCACGATCGGCCTGCTGGGCGCCCGTGTGAAGGTGAGCGACCCTCGTCCGATCACAGTGGCCTGGCACTACGGGTGGTATGACCGGGTCCGCCGGCCGCTGTTGCAACAGACGGTCCGGTATCTGGGCGGCGACTACCTGTCGAACGACCCGCGGGTGGAAGAGGAGTTCAACCGGCTGAAGAACGAGCTCGGGATTACCGTCGACGCCATCAGCTGGATACCGCCACGGGTTACCCCGACCATCCTGCGGAACTACCAGGCCGGCTATTTCGCAGCGTCGAACGCCGCGACACGTTATGTCGCGTTGCTCTACGAGAGTGTTCTGGCGTTGCCGGGGATTGGCGGTCGCATCGACTTCCGCTCGTCGGAGGCCAGCGGTCTGCTGATGTCCGACTTCGTCGCGATGGCGCGCACCCTGGTCGAGGCACGGGACCGCTACCCGACGCGCGTGTTCCAGCTCGCCGGTCGTCCGGTGGTGTTCATCTTCGGCTCCCATTCGTGGGGTCTGAATCCTCGAGACGTCGGGGAGTTCGAGCAGATGGCCATGGTGGTCGGCTATGCGCGCGAGGCATTCAAGACCGTGTACGGCGAGTATCCGTATCTGGTCGGGGACGAACTGTTACCGCTGGCGTCCACCACGAGCCCGCCACCGGACCGTGTGAGCCGTGCCGTCAACTTCGACGCGATTTACGCCTATCACGCCGCGAACCTGAAACCGAGCGCAACACCGTTCGCGATAAACGAGGCGTACGGTGCCTTGCAGCGGCTCCGTCTGGTGCGGGCCACCGCGGCCGTGCATGGGCTCCGGAACCGTTTTACCGACAACCGTCTCCTGATCGTCCCCAGCCTGGCCGGCGGCTTCGCGAAACATGGGTTGCCGATTCTCAGCACGACCCGGCAGGCGTACGCCAGCTACGTGAAGCTGCTGACCCGTTTCCACGCGCAGACATACCTGCCGCAGGAGTGGCCCGGCGTCGTCGGCACCACAGTCCTGCCGGCGCCGATCTACACGGTGGGGTCCTGGAACGAGGAGTACGAGGGACACGCGGTGTTGCCGGCGCAGTTCAACCTTGCCCTCAGCGACAGCGAGCAAGGCGGGTTCGACATCGCCATGGCCCTCAAGCAAGTGTTCGGCTGGAACCACTACGCCAAGCGGGCCATCCTCGGGTCGGGACGGCCGATCGCTCCTCTCTCACAAGTCCCCGCGTTGCTCTATCGTCGCCCCACGCCTCGACGCCATCCAGGTGCAGCAGCGAGTCCCTGCGCGGATTGTCGAACACGATGACGCCGACCTTCTCTGACCACCGCACGTCAAAGAGCGGATACGCGAGAGCGAGTGCGCTGAGACCGCCGATGTCGGGCGTCTGCCGCCACGTTTTTACACGCTTTGCTCCCTGCAGCCCGTGGCGAAAGTCCCGCTGCGTTCTATCCGAGGGCCAACCACCCCGCGACCAGATACAGCAGCACCGAGCCGGCGGCCGCCGCCAGCGCGTAGGGAAGCTGCGTGCGCACGTGGTCGATGTGGTCGCTCCAGGCGGCCATCGAGGAGATGAGCGTCGTGTCGCTGATCGGCGAGCAGTGGTCGCCGAACACGCCGCCGCCGAGGACGGCGCTGACCACGAGCGGGAGTGACACGGCCGCTCCCTCGAGATTCATCGTCGCTGCCAGCGGAAGCGCCAGCGGGATCATGATGGCGAACGTGCCCCAGCTCGTGCCGGTCGCGAACGCGATGGCTCCCGAGACCAGGAACACCAGGGGCGCCACCAGCAGTGGGGTCAGGTAGGGGGTCACCTGAGCCGCGATGAACGGCCTGGTGCCCAGCTCGTCGCAAATGGCGCCGATCCCGAAGGCCAAGACCAGCAGCGTCGCGATCGGCAGCATCGCGCCGGCGCCGCGGAACGAGGCGTCAACCAGGTCGCCGGCCTTCTGGACGCCCGAGGCCCTCAGCTGCACCGCCAGCACGCCCCACAGCACCGCGGTGGATCCGGAGGCGTTGTCCAGGTAGTCCATCACGGTGGGCGCCGCGACGCCGGCGGCACCCACACCCCTCACCCCGGTGACCGCGATGCCGGCCAGGACCACCCCGATCATCAGCGTCAGCGGGATGACGAGGGTGCGCGCGCGGGGCGGGGCCTCGCCGGCGGCGCCCTCGAGCAGCACCGACTCGGAGACCACCGGTCGGGCGCCGTCGCGAACCAGCTTGCCTGCGTCCGCGGCGCGGCGCTCGGCTCGCCGCATCGGTCCGGCATCCCATCCGGTTGCCGCCACGACGAAAACGATCAGCACCGACAGGATGGCGTAGAAGTTCAGCGGCACCGCCGTCACGAAGACCGCCAGCGGCCCCCGGTCGCCGAGGGTGCCGAGCGACGCCTGGGTGGCCAGCAACCCCAGGATCATGGCGCCCCAGCTGTTGATCGGAATCAGCATGCAGACCGGCGCCGACGTCGCATCGCAGATATAGGCGAGCTTTTCACGGGCGATCCGCAGCCGGTCGAAGATCGGCCTGGCGACGGCGCCGACGATGAGGCAGGTGATCGTCGACTCGATGAACACCCCGAGCCCCAGGCAGGCCGCCAGCAACTGGGCGCCGCGTCGTGTTCCGGACCAGCGCCAGCGGCCCGTCCAGACGAGAAACCCGGCGACGCCGCCGCCCCGTTGCAGCAGCAGCAGGAGGGCGCCCATGAGCAAGGTGAAGATGATCACCCGGGTGTGATCGGGATCACCGAAGACATCGATCAGGCTCTGGATGGCCGAGGCGGTGCCGCCGAGCGGGTCGCCGCCGGCGGCGATAATCCAGCCGACCCAGACCCCCGCCAGCAGCGACGGGACCGCCTGACGGCTGGCGACCGCAAGCCCGATCGCCAGGACGGGCGGGACGACCGAGAGCCAGCCAAACGCGTGAGTGTCCATTCCAGGTGCCAAAAACGAGCCGCTCCGGTTTCTCCCTCTCTCCCCTGCCTGCCCTGAGCGGAGCCTGCGTGGCGCTGCCGAAGGGGGAGAGGGTTGGGGTGAGGGTCAGGGACAACGGCTATCGTATCGTCGATCACCACCATCTGATCAGATTCGGTAGAATGAGCGGCAAGTGCCCACGGCATCCCGGCAGCCCCGGAGGTCGCTCATGAGCAACAGATCTGTGGCGCGGCGTCACCTCGTACCGTGGCTCGCTCTGGCCGGCGTGCTTTGCGTCGTGGTCGCCGTCGGCGCCGCACAGCAGCGGCGGCGCAACCCGGACGCGCCCAGGTCGCCGGGTCTCCCGCGCGTCGCGCTGCCCGACGAACCACTCATCTTCAACACCCACGAGATAGCCGAGGTCCGCGTAGTGGTTGTCACGCGGGGCCTCTCGCACCCCTGGGGGCTGGCGTTCCTGCCGGGCGGCGACATGCTGGTTACCGAGCGCCAGGGACGTTTGCGGATGATCCGCGACGGCGTGCTTGACCCCGAGCCAGTCGACGGGGTGCCCGAGGTGCTCGCTCGTGGGCTGAGCGGCCTGATGGACGTCGCACTTCACCCACAGTTTGCGGAGAACCGGCTCGTCTATCTGAGCTATACCAGACCGCTCGGAGAGCGTGAGGCGACCGTCGCGTTGATCCGGGGGCGCCTCGACGGGATGGCGCTGCGGGACGTCGAGGATGTCTTCGTGGCCGAGCCGTTCGGCGGGTCGACCGCCTCGGCGCGGATCGCGTTCGCGCCCGACGGCCTCCTCTACATGACCGTTGGGGGCTCCTTCGGCACGAACCCGGAAGGAGCGCGTGCCCAGGACCCGAGCAGCCATGCCGGGAAGTTGCTGCGATTGCGGGACGATGGCAGCGTGCCCGACGACAACCCGTTCGTCGGCCGTCCCGGGTACAAGCCGGAGATCTTCTCGATGGGGCATCGCAACCAGCAGGGGCTGGCGTTCCATCCGGAGACGTCGGCACCCTGGGCCACCGAGCACGCGGTGCAGGGCGGGGACGAGCTCAACATCATTGAGCCGGGCAAGAACTATGGCTGGCCCGTGGTGTCCTATGGACGGCAATACAACGGGCCCCGGGTGACCGAGCGGTTCTGGGCCGACGGCATGCAGGAGCCGCTGGTGTTCTGGGTGCCGTCGATTGCCCCGTCCGGTCTGACCTTCTACACTGGCGACCGGTTTCCCCAGTGGAAGGGGAACCTGTTTGTGGGCTCCCTGATGACCGGCCGGATCGGCCGCACCGGACACGTGGAGCGGATCGTGTTCAACGAGAACGGGGAGGAGCTGGCGCGGGAATGGCTGCTGACCGAGCTCCGGCAACGGATACGGGACGTGAAGCAGGGCCCGGACGGGTTGCTCTACGTGCTGACCGAGGCGAACCAGGCCGCGTTGCTCCGGCTCGAACCGGTGGAGTGACTACGCCCGGCCGGTCCGACGACATACAATCGGGCCGATGGGGTATCGGTGCGTCTGATCGCCTCAGCCACACGCACGATCATGAGCCACGGCCACTCCCTTTCGCACACCGACGACGCGCACGCGATGAGCGACGCGCGGCTGCTGGTGGCAGTGGCGGTGAACGGTCTCCTCACCGTGGTGCAGGCGGTCGGTGGCCTCCTGTCGGGCAGTCTCTCGCTCGTCGCCGACGCGCTGCACAACCTGAGCGACGCGGGGGCGCTGCTGATCGCCCTGGTCGCGCGCCGGATCGGCCGCAAGCCGGCAGACAGGTTCCAGACGTTCGGCTACCGGAGAGTCGAGCTGGTCGGCGCAGTGATCAACGCCACGACCCTCATTGTCATCGGACTGTATCTTGTCTACGAGGCGGTGCTGCGGGTAGTCGACCCGCCCCCGGTGGCGGGGTGGACCGTGGTGATTGTTGCCGGCGTCGCGCTCGTGGTCGATGTGGTCACCGCGCTGCTCACCTACTCGATGGCCAAGGGCAGCCTGAACGTGAGGGCCGCGTTCATCCACAATGTGACCGACGCGCTGGGGTCGGTCGCGGTGATCGTGGCCGGCATCCTCATCCTCCGGTATCAGTTCTATGTCGCCGATGTCGTCGCGACCTTCCTGATCGCCGGCTACGCGCTCTATCACGGGGTGGTCATCACCCGTGAGGCGAGCCGCATTTTGACACTCGGGGTGCCGGCGGACATCCACCTGCCGGCGCTGGTCGACGCGCTCCTGGCCGTGGACGGCGTCGCCGACGTGCACCACCTCCATGTCTGGGAGCTCGACGAGTCGCAGCGGTCGTTCGAGGCGCACATCGTGGTCGAGCGCCAGGATGTGATGCTGGCGCAGCGGGTCAAGGGCCTCGTCAGGGTGGTGCTCGAGCGTCACGGCATTACGCACGCGACGCTCGAGTGCGAGTACGGTGGCGTCAACGACGAGTGCCGCGAGGGCGAGGTGGTGGCGCCGCACTAGAGAGAGGATCCCAAGGAGTCAGGAGGCAGGAGACAGG
>Ga0310122_10003454_pt1 | contig 10006 bp, 11 predicted proteins | sample CB6_Bottom_1051__FD_203503 | JGI IMG/M metagenome (GOLD analysis project Ga0310122, IMG submission 203503) | Marine microbial communities from Western Arctic Ocean, Canada - CB6_Bottom_1051 | ecosystem: Environmental > Aquatic > Marine > Oceanic | place: Canada: Western Arctic Ocean | collected...
GCACTTGAATGATGGAACCGAGGTGAATGCGAAGGGTGGGACTGGAAGGACTCCTTTGCATTGGGCGGCTATTGAAGGCCACAAGGAAATCGCCGAACTACTTATCGCCGAAGGTGCGGATGTGAATGCGAAGACTAATGATGGCAAAACACCGCTAGATGAGGCCATCAACCCCTTCTACAACAAAACCGGAATTGCCAACCTCCTCCGCAAACACGGCGGCAAACATGGAACGATTCATAGTGCGGTTGGTGGTGGTGATGTCGAAGCAGTAAAGGAGTTCCTGGCTGCTGGTGCTGATGTGAATGTGAAGGATAAGCGTGGATTCACTCCTTTGCATTGGGCGTCTATTTCCGGTCACAAGGAGGCTGTCGAACTGGTAATCGACAATGGTGCGGATGTGAATGCGATGAGGGGTGGTGGAGGGACTCCTTTGTCTTATGCGGCTTCTTGGGGTCACGAGGAAATCGTCGAACTACTTATCGCCAACGGTGCGGATGTGAATGTGAAGGATGCTTTTAGCGAAACACCACTGGATGTTGCTACTCATCCAGATAACCCTAATGCCTCCGCAGAAACCGCCGACCTCCTCCGCAAACACGGCGGCAAAAGAGGGAGACGTTGAAAGCTGAAGACAAATGAAACACCTCCTACTCACAACAATCGCAGCCGTGCTTCTGGTCGGGTGTGCCACAACGGTGGAACCCGAGCCAGCCACTTACATAGATGTGGAAGCGGAAGAAAAGGTCGGCAACGACAAGGTTAATACGGTCAGCAAGAAAGATTCATCCACGTCCAATTCTAACTCCATCGCCGCAAGTAGTAGTATCAGTTATGTGGACAAGGATACAAAGAGAGGTGAATTGCATTACAAAAACGCAAACGGAGAGGCCAATCTCAAGGTCATCGATCCAGACGGAAAGGTAGTTTTTAACGGACCGATCAACACTAAGGAGCAAAAGTCCAAGGTGCCGCCTGAGGCGATGAAGTGGTTTGAGGAAGTCAACAGCAAAGTGAAGAATTAAAAGCTGAAGGGAAATGAAAACGAAACCAAACCGCGCGTTTACCCTAATTGAACTATTGGTGGTGGTTGCGATTATTGCCATCCTAGCCTCGTTACTTCTTCCTGCACTCGGAAAAGCCAAGGAAGCGGGGAAAGCGGCTCATTGTAGAGGTAATGAAAAGAACCTGATCCTAGCTTGGATGATGTATCATCAGGAGAATGACGACAAAATTGTCGGTGCGCATGACCGGGGTATCAGACAGGGAGACTGGGTCGGCCGAAAACAAAATGCATCAGGAAGACAGACCGGCCCAATGGCTCCAATCGAGGATGAGATTCGCGGCTTTAAAGACGGACTTTTGTGGCCCTACCTCAATGACCACAAAGTCTATCACTGCGTTGGTGATCGACGTGATTCTCCCATCAAGAGCAGGAAGGTCCAGCAAGGAAAAGCATGGAGGAGCTACGCCCTGCCCTGCAGCATGAATGGCCCACCCTACAATCCTGAAGCCATTACAAAACACAGCCAGCTAAAAACACCCTCAACCAAGTATGTCTTTTTGGAGGAGGAAACCGATGTCGGCGGCAGCAACTGGGGTGGCTGGCTGCTTCCTTACCCCTTCACCAGTTCTTGGTGGGATCCGATTGCGATCCGGCATGGTGAAAAGAACTGCCTTGCCTTCGCCGATGGCCATGTAGAATTGCATCATTGGCTGGATAAACGCACCTTAACTATGTCCGATGGACAGACCTTTGGGGTGTCGGCACCCAACAGTCCCGACCTGAAGTACATGCAACAAGGTTACGCTGCCGTGAGAGGGAATCCATAATGATATCATTCTAGAAGGGCATCATCTTGTGTTGTCAGAGGCCAGGATTCCCGCAGACCTCCTCCGCAAACACGGCGGCAAGACCAAGAAGGAACTGGAAGCCGCTGGCAATCCGACTGAACCTGTTGCTGAATCTGCACAACCAAAACCGCCGACAACCAAAGCACCGGACATCTCAATTGGCGAAGCTGCCTTCAAGGGAAACATCGAAGCGGTTAAACAGCACTTAGACGCTGGTGCGGATGTGAATGCGAAGGATGAGAATGGTTTTACTCCTTTGCATTATGCGACTTTGGGTGGTCACAAGGAAATCGCCGAACTGCTTATCGCCGAAGGTGCGGATGTGAATGCGAAAGTTGTGTCAGGTCCAAACCAAGGAAAAACACCACTTGACGCCGCTAATGAAACTGACCTCGCCGACCTTCTCCGCAAACACGGCGGCAAGACGTGGAAGGAACTGAAAGCTGAAGGGAAGTAGCTTACGGGATAAGACTGTTTTTACTCAGATTGCTCTGTTCCCAAGGGGTCGTCACCATATTCATTTGAACCAGAGGTGCCCTTGGTAGCTTCCCAAATAATTAATGGAATTATTCCGATACAGGTGAAAATGATTAGAATCCACCAACCGCTTTTATTCACATCATGCAACCTGCGAACGGTAGCGCATATAGCGGGCAAGAGTGTTCCCAGCGCAACCACCATATAAACTGTACCTGTTTCTCCGAGTCCAGTTCCAAAAACAGCTGAATCGATCAATTGCGATATTGTATATAGAATGAAAAGAAAAAGTTGGAAATACCAGAACTCCGACCGAGAAGCTCTTCCGTTACCATCTACATACTTACTAAAACACGTCCCAATACTTTCAGTAAAGCTCATAATAAAATGCGTTGAAAAAGGAAAATGTGTATTTTAAAGAGAAGAGTCAAGCACTTTAAGGTGGATAATTTTTTACCATGTAGCCGCAGGTTTGGCCGTTATGTCGCAACACCCCGAATATAAGATAGTTAAGATGTTTATTAAGCTGAAGAGGCGGGGGGGTGCCTTTTGTTTGGGGCGGTGGTTGTTGTGATGGGTTATTGAGTTTGGAAATTTTCCACTAAAAAGGTGTTTCCAGATACACGCTTTGATCAATTTTGGCTGGGTTATTCAAATTGTAAAAACCGCCCACCCCAATCAGAGTCCGCCTGTGTCGGCCCTGAAATCTATTGCAACCAACTGAATGCCCACCAAGAAACTCATAATTGTCGTCACAGTGCTTTTGCTGGTTGCACTGATGATATGGGCCAACGTGGCAGATAGCCCAGCTGAGAGCATTTCTAGCGGTTCTACGGGGCAACCGGCTGGGCTTGAAAAGGAACTCCCAACCGAGGAGAGGATTCCGACTCACTAGATCATTATGAAACACCTCCTACTCACAACAATCGCAGCCGTGGTGCTGGTGGGGTGTGGAGAGTCATCAATTCACTATGCTGCCTATTCAGGAAACATCGAAGCCGTCAAAGAGTAACTTGGCTGCTGTCGCAAAGGAAAATGCTAAGAATGATTATTTTGCGGCTCCTTTGTATGGTGTGGCTAATCACGGTAACAAGGAAATTGTTGGACTACTGGTTTGTTCAGAAAACTTAATCCTTGCCTTTGGGAAACTACACCTCTGACAACTCTTATGCGAACCTCAGACTCTCTATTTGAAGTAAAGAGGCAACCAACTGCTATCGATACCGATTTCCGCTTTGGTCTTGCAGTGTTAATGGCTAGCGGTATGGCTGCCCTTGGTCATGAGGTTCTTTGGACCCGACGCATGATAGATTTGTTGGGAGCAAGTACAGAAACCAGTGCAAGGGTCTTCGAGTGCTTCTTTTTCGGCTTGTGCTCGGGTGCAGCCATAGTATCACTTAAACTGGCTAGAATCAGACGACATTGGCGTTTCCTCGGATGGGTGGAACTTGGAGTCGCCATTTTCAGCGTCTCAGCATTACTGCTCCCGATGTGGACTGGTTTAATGTGGTCAACTTTGGGCCCAGATAGGCTGATGAGTTGGCAAGGCTGGTCTATTAAGACAATATTCTTGATACTTGTGATTGTCCCACCAACTTTTCTCATGGGAATGACTCTTCCGGTGTTGGTGTCGAAGGTGGCAGCCACAAGGTCGGATTCATCCAAACGAGAAATCCTACTGTATGCAGCCAATACTTTCGGTGGCGTATTTGGCCTCGGCGTAGTTGTGCTGTTATCCCTCCAACTCTTTGGGGCAGCTGGATCAATGTTGCTCATGATTTGCATTAATGTGGCTATAGCGGTCGTGTGTTTTTACCGAGACCGTAAAGATCAAGGCCATAAAGAAACTGGGTTGCAACTAAGTAATCGACCTCAAATGATTGTTAAATCTGATCGAATCGAGGTTTTGCCTCTGGCATTGGCCTTTTGCTCAGGTGCAGGTGTGATGGCTCTGGAAGTCCTTGGCCTAGCTTTGACGAACCTCAGTGCACCATTATCGATCTACCCTCAAGCTAGCATACTTGTATGCGTCATTCTACTGCTGTCGATTGCTGCGTGGATGGTTGCAAGAATAGATGTGCGCCTACGGATACCAGTTAGAATGCTCTCGGTAACGATGGGGGCGACATGTTTGGGAGTGGCACTAATCCCCGTGATTTTCATGCATTTACCAGGAGTTCAGCTGGGAATGTTCGGATATGGGAACAGCTTTGGGCATTTCCTAATAACACTTGCAATAAGCACGTTCGCCTCGTTTGGACCAGCCATGTTGTTCGCTGGCATGGTTTTTCCGTTGGTTGTTTTGTGGGCCAAGCGGGAGGACAGCCTGCCGGGACGTAAGATTGGGTTACTCCTTGCGGCAAGTGGCATCGGAGGAATTGCCGGGACGGAAACTGTTTATCGACTACTTCTGCCCAACTTTGGGGTTCACGTCAGCATTGGAGTAATTGGTGTGTGCTACGGGGTAGCGTCACTGGGGCTGGTGGTTTATCTAAAGGAAAGGAATTTTAGACGCTATCTATGGCCCCTAGCGGCATTTTTCACTGCCTGCTACATCGTCAACGCAGTCCTGGTAAATCTGCCCATCTTCTTCCTAGCAGACCTATACAAAGTCGTGAGTCTTCGCACTGGCCGAGAGGGAAGCCTCGCTGTAGTGGAGGATGGCAGAAGCAGAGTCATGATTTTTGACAATCAGTACACATTGGGGGGCACTTCGGTCACTCCGGGCCACCGTCGCCTAGCACATTTGCCCCTTATGCTACACACAGCACCAGCCAAAGTGGGATTTATCGGTTTGGGCACAGGTATTACAGCATCGGGGGCCTTGGAGCATAAGGCTGTTGAGTCAATCACTGCTGTCGAATTATCCACTATCGTAGCTGAAGCCGCAGCAAGAGAATTTGCGGAATATAACCATGATGTGTGCCGAAACCCCAAGGTGAAAATTCACGTAGAGGACGCCCGAATATTTTTTGGATCTTGTCAGGATTCGTTCGACGTTATTATTGGCGATCTCTTTACGCCATGGCGGCCCGGGGAAGCCTCGCTAAGCAGTCTTGAGGGATTCCGTGCTGCACATAAGGCGTTGCGATCCGGCGGCGTTTTTTGCCAATGGATTGAGTTGACCCAATGGACGCCGGAACAGTTCCAGATTGCAGCCGCTACCTTTAGAAAGGTTTTCAATCATTTGTTTCTTTTCCGGAACAAGTTTGAGACTGGCTCTACTCCAATTGCTCTCGTCGGATTCAAGGATGGTCTTCTAGACTGGAGTAAGGTTTCTCAACGTTGCCGTTTTGAAGCTGACAATGGGTATTTGGCTGATCCTCTCTGCCGACATCCCGAAGGAATAGCAATGCTATATCTGGGAGAATTCGTGCCATCGACTAAGGTTGAAACTCAGGTGAACACCCTAAACAACCTGCTCATCGAGCTAAGTGCAAGTAGAGAAGTAGTTCTAATGGACTCGGTCAGTTATTACTCGAGTGACGGACAGCTCTTGTTGGGTTTTCTTGACCGTCAGATAGAATCCTTAGCCAATAATCAGGACTTTCCAAAAGAGCTACGCCCGTATCCCAAACTCGGCATTCTGGCAACCCGTTTTGAGATTGCCCTCGTCGGAAACGACCTGAACAAGGCGAACGCAATAGCACAAACTCTGGTCGATCAAGTCCACCCAAATGTTCGCACTGATGTTGGTGCCAATTGGAAGCTTTGGGCAGGGAGCATAACTCCTTGGGCGTTTCTCCAGCAACCGAAAAGCTCCGCAACTGTTTCTCCTAGCAATAACCAGCAGTAATAATGCAAATGTAGTTCACAAATAAAATATAATCAAATTCTTTTACATAGATCTCGCCACTCTACACAAAACCGAAGGCAAGACGGGTGAAGAATTAAAAGCTGAAGGGAAGTAACCAAACCCACCTCTCGGCAACAGTTAAAACGGCTTGAAAACTGCGCTATTCGGATTGCTCTTGAGTCCATCCGCGTTCGGTGAGAATCAACCACTTGCCATCAATCTTCTTGTACACGCAAGTCCACATTCCGTTTTTGCGCTTGTCATTGCCACCGTCCTCGCGATTGGCATCCTCCCACAAGCCGGTCTCTACTGCCAGAGTTGGAGACAGGAAGTGCACCTCTAACGAGGTTTGTTTCGTTTTAACTTTTGGACTCTCATCAAATCGCGCCTGCCAATGACGTTGAATTGCTTCCTTGCCTTTTATTAGCTTCAGCTTGTGCTCAGTATCTGCTTCCTGTGCATAGAGGGCTGCGAGTGCGCCCGCATCGTGAGCATTGTATCCGCTCTCCCAATCCACCAGAAGCTGCTGAATAGCTGCATGGTCTATATCGGTTCCCGCCTGCGTAGTGACCGCTGTATCAATCGATGCACAACCGGTAAGGGAAAGAGCAACCAGAAAAAATGGAATGGGGAACTTCATGCGCGTAGGGTCGAGAAGGTAAGAGGAAAAGACAAGCACTTTATTAGCGAACCTTGGCCAGTGCATCAGCCGTGTCGGGATTATTACTGCTGTACTTGATGACACGGTGATCATCGATGATGTCGTGGAGAGCCGATCGGAGTTCGTTCCCGGTTTTGTCGGTGGTTGTGGTGTAGTAGTTTTTGGGTGGATCAGCTTGGGTAAAGCTGACGAGTACAAACAGACAAGCGAACGTGATGATGCGGCTATTCACTTCTTCTTCGATCGATAAAACTCCGAGCCGGTTTCTTTCGGGCGGATTAACACTTCAACGCTTTAGCCGGCAGGCGTGTGCTGAAAAACCGGCACCAAACGACGTTAACCACAATTCCTTTTCGTTCCCTCCACGGGCCAGTTGTTCCTCCAATGCCACCAGAACCGAGGGACTGCTAATATTTCCATACTTCCTGAGCACATCCTTGGAGGTGGTTAAAGGCCATGATGGCAGGTGATCTTCCAAAGCCTGCAATACGTCCCGTCCGCCGGTGTGAGAGATGATCGCATCGGGCTGGCAACCGCTTGATTTAAACAATTCCGAAACCGCCTGCGCCGCCAGGCTGGGAACAGACCGATCAAGCTTGTTCTTTAGTTGTCCAAAGGCGTTGACGAAGCGAATCTTCTCGCGGTGTTGCGGCCAGTGAAGGGTTTGAAAGTTGTCCACCCGCCAACCGTCTCCTGCCTCACCTCCGCTCCAGATGGCAGCAGCGGCACCATCACCGAACAGGCACAAGCTGATCAATACACCGGGATCGTCATCAATGTAAAAGGCAGCCGAACAAATCTCCACGGCGATCGTCGCCACGCGAGCACCCGGATTGGCATGAAGGAACCCATCGGCAGATCGCATCAGCGGGATCGCCGCGCCACAGCCCAATCCCACCAAGTCCTGCAAATAGGCATCCGACTTCAATCCGGCCTGCTCCGAGACGTGGCTGGTGATTCCGGGACAGAGATAACCTGTGCATGTGCAGACAAACAGGGCGTCCAGATGCGATGCTTTCAACCCGGCTCGATCAAGCGCCGCGTCAAGAGCCTCGCCAGCAAGAGCCGGAGCCTGAATTTCAAAGAGCCGGTTTAGTGTTTGGGCGTCGCGTGAAAAAATTTCCGAAGGTTCGGCCAGGTAAAAGTGACGTTTGTCGATTCCGCTATCCGCCTCGAGAATTCGTTCCAACAGTTTAAGCGAACGGCTACGCAGTGTCTTGGCAGCTGGCGAACGTTGAATCGCCTCGAGGCAATCTGCCTGGGTGTAGGCATGGGGTGGGAAGGCGGATGCAATGGAATTCAGGTTCATGGATTTCGCAGTTGATGAAAAAGACGGTCAAATGGAAGAAGGTTCATGGAGGCACAAAACATGGCCAGCCGCTGGCCCGATGGATAAACAAGGAATGGATGCAGCCACTTGGCCAGCAGGAGCCTGCGATGAAACCGGCGGTGCAGCTTCTCTCGAATATATTGGATACAGTCTGGCCAGTTGATCCGGCCGGAGGAGTAACCAAGCAGGGAGTCTGAGGCAATAACAGCTGACTCGATGGCCATCGACATGCCGTTACCGGTAAACGGCGGAACCATGGCGAAGGTGTCTCCAATCTCACAGCGACCTGCATCCGCTGGCTGGTAACCCGGCTCAAACCCCGCCGTTGTAGAAAAGCTATCGGCATCCACGTTCGATACATCGATTCGATCTGCCAGGACATTTAAACCAGACCGCCGTAGATAGCTCATGAAGAGATCAGGCAGGGATCCCCGAATGCCAGAATGTATCCGGGCAAGTCCGCAAACATTCACCTGCCCATCCTCGATTTTGCTGGCTCCAAAATAAGCTCCATCCCCAAGGTGCATTTCTAGATCCGCATCCAAAGGGTAATCACGAACATGGACCTTCAAGCCAATCCATCGTCTTGACGTGCATGCTTTCTTTCCAGTGGCAAAAACGATTCCATCGCCCGGGTCACCGGCAAAACGGCTCCCTGTTAAAAGTCTGCCGCCCAAGCACTGAAAATGCCTGGCGAGGGCGTTGTCCAGTTGATGTCGGGAAACACCCAATGCTGTTCCGGGAAGTGGCCGTTTCATTTTCATTCGGTTCCCCAACCACCAAGCACTGTCCTTTAGCCTTGGTTGCTGTGGCCAAATGTCCTTCAGACCGGCAGTCTCAAGCATGTGATCCGAAATCCCGCAAAGAAACTCCCCGCAAACCCTGTGACGCGGATACTGGCCTGCCTCATGGATCGTGACTTCCACGCCATGCCGCCTGAGGACAATGCCCAGCGTCAGTCCTGCGAGACCGCCCCCGACGATTGAAACAGGTTTCATATTCGTTTGTGTGCGATTAATCGATAGCCGCCAAGGATCGTGCTCGACTCGGCGATGTCCCAATCATCGGAGTCCAGTCCCAGTTGCAATGGCAGTTCGCCCGGGACAAAGCCGGCATCAACACTCCTGTGCAAGTCATGCCGGGTCACGTCATTTACAAAGGGATGGAGAAACAAACCCCAGAAATGCCCTCTCCTCGAACGAAGGGATTCGGAGAAGGCAACGACCCGGAACCGCTCGCAATACCGCCCGATGATTTCCAGGTCGGCAGGATGGAAATGATGCAGGATCAGATTTCCGATCAACACGCCTCCGCTTAACCTACCCAGCGATTTAATAAGGTCACCCGTCACCCAGTTGATGTCATAGTGAAGTGAACCCGGTCGCCCGATCAGATCCAGACCTGCCAAGGGAACCCTTTTGAACGAATTCACCAATTGGTTCAGCAGGGTTCCATCTCCCGCCCCAATCTCAACGACTCCCAGCTCTGCAGCCTGCATGTGTTTTCTGATCGCTCCGCGTTGCCATCGAAAGTTTCCCATCAACAGATTGATGAGTTTCAGGTCACGACGACTCCGGATCGCCCGGGCATCCGTTGCGGGCAGTCCATCCAGCAGTTCCGATTGGATGGTGCGGTATGTTGTCAAGTTGCCGAAGTGTGCCACCGAAACCAAATTAGGCAAATACCGTTGGTGCGGATGGGTGCATGATCTTGATATGCTGATGTTTGTATGCCTGAACCTGTTCTGCGGCTCAAGCACTTTGATCGAGTTATCCAAACTGGGCCAAAGCTTTCGTTAGTCTGGACGGGTTGATTATTTGCTCAATGTTGTAGAGTAAGTCAATGCTGGGACGCAGGGAGGGCGTAGCCCGACCGAAGGCCCGGCATT
>Ga0310122_10003456_pt1 | contig 10003 bp, 7 predicted proteins | sample CB6_Bottom_1051__FD_203503 | JGI IMG/M metagenome (GOLD analysis project Ga0310122, IMG submission 203503) | Marine microbial communities from Western Arctic Ocean, Canada - CB6_Bottom_1051 | ecosystem: Environmental > Aquatic > Marine > Oceanic | place: Canada: Western Arctic Ocean | collected...
CCGGCGAACGTGCGATGGAGCGAGCGTTTGCCGAAGGCCGGGGCCCCGATCCGGCTACGCTGTGCACCGCCGGATGTGGGGGATTTGCCGCAGGATTCGCCGATAGCGGAACAGAGACGAATCCTGCCCAGCGATAGGATGCTGCGGCCACCATCGTCGTGGTCGCGTGCGACGGTGTGGCGATGGGATGGGAGAGCTCATATGCGAAAGTTCAAAGGTTCGACGATCGGTGTGGCATTCGCCGTGGCCGCGGTGACCGCAGTCATCTCTGTGTCGATGACCCGCACCGCAGGCCAGGCGGCACGGCCAGCCCGCACCGTGGACGGCAAACCCAATTTCAGTGGGATCTGGCAAGCCCTCAACGAAGCGCATTGGGACCTCGAGGCCCATGCCGCGCGTCCGGGCATGGTGACGCAAACCGGCGCGTATCCGTTTCCTTTCGCTGACGTGCCAGCGGCTCCGGTGCTCGCGCTCGGCGCGGCTGGCGGCGTACCCGGATCGATCGGCGTGGTCGACGGCGATGGGATGATTCCCTACACGTCGGAAGCCGCGGCGACCAAACAGGAGAACGCCGCGAACTGGATTGACCGCGATCCGGAGCTGAAGTGTTACTTGCCGGGCATTCCGCGCGCGATGTACATGCCCTATCCGTTTCAGATCGTCCAGAGCACAAACAAGATCCAGATGGCCTACGCGTTTACGAGTACGGCTCGGACCATCCACCTCGATGACGTCGAGGGGCCACCTGACGATACGTTCATGGGGCATTCGGTCGGTCGCTGGGAGGGGGATACGTTGGTCGTCGACGTGACCGATTTCAACGGGAAGAACTGGTTCGACCGAGCGGGAAATTTCCACAGCGAGGCCCTGCATCTGGTGGAACGATTCACGCCGATCTCGCCTGATGCCATCCAGTACGAAGTGACGATCGAGGACCCCAATGTTTTCACGCGCCCCTGGCGGATCTCGATGCCGCTCTATCGTCGTCTGGAACCGAACATGCAGCTCATGGAGTATCGCTGTATCGAGTTTGTCGAAGAGTTTCTGTATGGACATGTGCGCAAGGAGCAGTTGGTCAGGCGCTGGGAGGGGGAGACGATCATCGTGGACATCACGCGGAAGGTGCCACCTGGTGACGAATTCTATGATTGGTACCGAAAGTAGCGCGACGCAACATGTGGACCCTGCTCCATACGAGTTCGGGCCGGTCGAGCGTGACGGGACCTCATAACCAGTCGGTTGCAGTGGGAGGGTGAGCGATGCACAGACAACTAGCAGTCGCGGCGGCGGTTGGGGCGCTACTCCTGGCGGGGACGGCGGCATCGGTGTCGGCACACCACGCCTTTGCGGCTGAGTTCGATGCGGAACGGCCGGTGAACTTCGAAGGCACGGTCACGAAAATGGAATGGGTGAATCCCCATGTCTGGATCCACATGGACGTGACAAAGGCGGACGGTTCTATGGAGAGTTGGGCGTTTGAAGGCGGGACCCCAAACGTGCTCTTCAGGCGGGGTTTTACGAAGCAGTCGCTGCTGCCTGGAACAAAGATCCTGGTCGACGGGTATCAGGCAAAGGACGGCTCGAACCGGGCGAACGGCAGAGACATCACGTTCACGGATGGAACAAAACTGTTTCTCGGCTCGTCTGGCACGGGCGCCCCATATGAGCTGAGACCGGAGAATACCCAGAACGTGCGGTAGCAGCGACGGCGTCCTTCGTCGAGCTCCCCTGCTTGTTGTAGGTTCCAGCTCGTGCCCCTGAAGACGAAAACGGGCCGCCGGGCCCCGCACGAGGCCGCCCAGCGGAGCAGGCGCGCCGCCGGAGAGGTCCGTGGCAAGCTGCGTCCCCACGACCCGTTCGAGCTGATCCGCTGGCTCGCGCTGAGCCAACCCGACCCGCGGAAAGCGCTGGCTGAGCTGGTCCAGAACAGTCTCGACGCCGGCGCGCATCACATCCCAGTGACGCGCAAACGCGAGCGCGGTGAACCCTGCCTGAAGATCTTCGACGACGGCGACGGTGTGATCCCGGAGATGGACCGCCCCGACGCACTGAAATACATCGCGACACACGTCGGCCACAGCCGCAAGCGCGCGCTCTCTCCCCAAGAGCGTCTGGAGGCGATGACGCGGGGGCAGTATGGCATCGGGCTGCTCGGCTTCTGGAGCCTCGGCGAGATGCTGGAGATGCGTACCGAGGTTCCCGGCCAGCGCCCGCACAGGCTGATCCTCTACCGCGACCGCCCGGACTTCCGCATCGAGCCGCTGCGTGGCCGACTGGCGCTCGACGAGCGCTGGACCGAGATCGTCGTCGTCGGTGTTCACCGAGAGGCGTTGGGCACGCTGGTCGGGCGCCGCGCGGCGGACTATCTCAGCGCGGAGCTGAGAGGGCAGTTCCTGTCGCGCGAGGTCGACCTCGTCGTCGAGGATCGGATGTCGCGCGGACGCGCGCAGAAGGTGATCCCCGTTCGGCCGCCACGCTTTCTCGGGGAACGCCTCGACGGCCTCGGACCGGTGGACGTGCCGGGCTACCCGCCGATTCGTCTCGAGGTGTATGTCACGGGCGAAGACGGGGACCCGGAGCGCAGCGGCCTGGCGGTCTACTCGGTGGGCTCGCTCGTCGCCGAGGATTTCCACGCCCTCGCCGCGCTCGGACTCGACCGCCACCCGTGGAACGACCGGCGGCTGACCGGTATTGTTGACTTCCCCGCCTTCCGCGTCGCCCCCGGGAGCCGCCGTGGGGTCGTCATGGACGAGGCGGCCGGGGCGTTCGCCGTGGCGCTGGCCGGCATCGAGCCGGTGCTCACCGGAGCGCTGGAGGCAATGGAACGCCGGCGCGCTGAGGAGCTGGACCGCTCGTTGATTCGCGACCTGCAGCGGGCGTTCCGCGACTTCCACCGGCAGCGGCCGCGCTACGCCATGCTGCCTGTGGCCGAGCCGGGCGACCGGCACGCCGGCCCGAGCTCGGAGTCGGAACCCGGGGGTACCGCGGGCGACGGTGTCGCGGCGGACGGGTCGACGCCTGAGGCTGGCGAGCCGACGGCGCCCGCCGATCTGCTCCCACCCGGCCCGCTGGCCGAGGTGCGTGTCACGCCGTCGACGATGCGTGTTGAATGCAGGGGTAGCCGACGGGCCCACGCCGACGCCGTCGATGCCTCAGGGCGGCGCCTGGACACACCCGTCGAGTACGTCTGGAGCCTCGACGTCACGATTGGAACCCTCGAGCCGGCAGGCCAGGACGACCGCCGGGTTCGATTTGAGGCCGGTGACGAAGAAGGATCAGCCACCCTCACCGTCGTCGCCATGTGCGCCGAGCGCACGGCGCGGGCAGAGATCGCGATCAGGTGCTCCGCGAGGTACCGGCTGGTCGCGGCAACGAGGGCATCCCGGAACCGGAGCTCGTGCACCTCCCCGGCGCGCCGTGGCGCTCTCGCATGGAGGACGGCCGGTGGCAAGTGAACGCCGGACACCGCGATTATCGAGCGACCGTTGACCGCGCCGCGCTCAAGCTGCGGTATATGACGATGTTGTTCGCCAAGGAGATCGTGCTACGCAGCCACCAGGACCCGCGCCTGGAGGCACCGCTGGAGCAGCTCGTGGAGGTCGGCAGCTACGCCGATCGGAGGTTGTCGAGGCGGGGGAGGCGCGGAAGCGGAAAGGAAAAGTCGTGACCTGATCAGGCAGCCGACTCCACTGCCGCCTTGATCCTCCCGCTGACGACCGGCGACTTGCTCGACCACGCCCGCCCTAGCAGTGCGTCCGCACGAGGCTAGCGCCAGCGGAAGTCCAGGCGCACCACACTGCCCTCTGGCGCGCCGCGGTCCGGTCGCTCGAGCGTGTAGCTGAAGCCTGCGTCGGGGATGTCCGCTCCCCCGAACGGCAGGCTGGGATTCTGGTAGCGATTCGGTCGCGCGTCGGTGAACTCGCTGACCGCGGCGAACGGTGCCACCGACTGTCGGGTCATGACGCCGTCCTGTGCGCGGTAGAACTCTAGGCCATCGGCGAAATCCTCCACGGCGAAGGGTGCATCTGCCGAGTGCATGCCGCGGAGCGCCCGGTCGTACAAGCGATACTGGGTCTGGCCATCGCGGATCCTCAGGTCGAACAGGCTACCACCGGATTTGCGTGAGCGCCGATCGGGACCGGGCAGGAACTCGTTGATGATGGTGTAGCCATACATCAGGGCGCGGTCATTCCAGCTCAACCGTTCGATGGGTGGCGCCCCGTCGACCAGGACGTCGGCACAGCGCGCCGCGTCCTCTGGAGCGACATCCGTCGAATAGTAATCCGCCCGCCGCTGGAAGCACATCGTGTCGACAAAGCCGTCGCGCAGCAGCGGCTGCGCTGCCTCGTCGAACTGCCAGTGCGTCCAGCCGTCAGTGGTCCGATAGTACTGATCGGGCAGGGCCTGGATCTGGAATTCCTGGGGGTTGGCATCCACCACCAACAGGAAGCCCCGGCCGGAACCGGTCTCGGCAGGTTCGTTCTGGCTCCACAGATACTCGCCATTGTAGTACCACATGACAACACCCGGCCGGTAGTTGACGTTGAGGGCCGACATGCCGCCGTCCCGGTCCGGAAAGAACGTGAACCCGGGGTGGGAGAGGGCCTGGTCGTAGTTTTGGACGCTGGCGAACTCGCGGTACGGGTCGCGGTATTCCAGCAAGTAGAAGTGTGGCACCGGCAGGTGATGCCGCCCCGAAGAGAGGGTAAACCCCTGAGCCTGCCAGCCGGCCAGCTCAGGGCCTTCGAAGTCATCGATGAAGCCGATGGACGGAATCGCGATGTTGTCGAGCAGCGCGCCATCCTCGACCGCCGCCATGTCGGTGAAGTAGGTGAATCGCACCCTCACGTCGCGACCCCGATACGCGCTCAGGTCAAACGCCGCCGCAATCCACTGTGCGGCTTCGCAGGGGTCCGATGCAGCGGACCCGACTCGGTCTTCCGCCGCCGTGCGCCCGGTGCTGGGATCACACCCGGCCGCGGTCTCCACCTTGCCATCACCGTCCAGGTCGCCGCTGCGCCCGGTGAATCCCGGGAGGGACCCGGCGCCCTCATGCCCCTTGCCCGCGGACATGACGCTGTGGGTGTCGTCGGTCGCGCCCTTGTCCATCGGCATGATGCGCCGGAACGGCTCGCCCTCACCCGCGACCTCGACATAGAGATAGTCCCATTCCGCCTCGATCACGAACCAGGCGTCCAGGCTCATCACCACCGGTTCATCAGGGGGGACCGCGCGCAGATCGAAGGTCCGAGCCAGGGTGCGATTTATGTTGTTCCCCTGACCGGTGTATATCACCTGTGCACCCTGTCCCGCGCCCAGGGGGCCCATGTCGATGTCGCGGAACTTCGGTGGCAGGATGACCATGACGGCGTCACACAGACCGTCGGCGGTCGTGTAGCCGGCCTCACCACTCCAGTCGTTCATGACTTTCAGGTAGAGCGACCCCGAAGACCGACCACCCAGATCGCGCGGACGCACCACGCACGGCTCCAGCCAGCCCAGCACTGTCCGTGACCAGACGCTCAGCTCCTGTGGCTCGGGCGATGCGGTGCTGGACATCGCCTCCCACGCCGCAGTGGAGTTGTTGGTGGACCGCGCGTAGATGTCCGGCAACCCAAGGGAGTGACCGAACTCGTGGATGAATGTGGACGGCTCGGTGTATTCCGACTGCATGTTGTAGTCCAGCACCCACATGCCGGTGCCGATATCGACCCCGCCACGGACATGCCGCTGCCCGTCCACAACCGGACCACTGTCCAGGTTCTGGCTCAGGGCAAAGCGGTGCGGCCAGATACGGTCGGCGCAATTTTGTTCGGCCTGGTTCAGCCCGAAGAACGCGTCGGACCAGGCGTTGGTACTCAGCTTCTCGTTCAGCTTGTAGAGACCGTGGCAGGAGGACTGGCCCTTGCCCGCGACGATCAGGATGAAGTGATCCAGGTAGCCGTCGGGCTCGTCGCGGTTGCCGTCGCCATCGAAGTCCTTCGGGTCCCACTGGTCGTAGTCTTGCCAGGGGAAGTCGGGCTCCGCCGCGTAGGCCGCATGCAACGAATCGATCACGAGCTCGGCGGCGCGCTCGTCGTTGCGCCAGCTCCCGTCAGAGCTCTGCACCGGCCGACCGTAGTAGTGCAGTGGGCGCTCGAGCTCCACTGTCGGGAAAATGTCGCCGGTGACGTTGTAGCGACCGCGCGATTGGTGCCAGTAGTAGTGAGAGAGGGTTCCGGGATCCGGCTCGGCCGGCCCGCCGCCGAACAGCAGGTCCTGAAAATAGGCGCGGTTCTTGTCGTCCTGGGCAGGGTCCCCGGCGAAACGGTCGTAACCCATGTCAGCAAAGCGCACCGGCAGGATCAGGAGCCTGTGCGGCCGCTCTCTCGGGGCCTGCACCGGCTTGATGGAATCGCTCTGGATTTGGGGATGGCCCAGCTCGTCGAACTGAAACCGCGCCAGCGACTCGACCATCGGCCGGGCAGCCTCCTGCGCTGGTGTCTGGAGCACGGCCGGCGCACCCGCGAGGCCGACGCCGGCGACGAGGACGGTCGTCGCCCAAAGTTTCATCCGCATCGCGACCTCGCAGATCTGTTAGTGCAGTGTCCGGATCATGGGAGATCCTGTGGCGGTTCAATCAATAGGGCAGCCGGTCAAGCCTGGCGACGGACGCTCGGTACACGCTGCGCGCCCAGACTCGCGAGGTTCTCGCTGCCGTCGCGGCTATTTCACACCCTCACTCGAGGCCAGCTCGGCGGCCCGGTCCTCGGCGCGCGCGCCGCTGAGCACGTTGACGATGCTGTAGTTCCCCTCGTGGCACGCGTATTCGTAGAGCGGACCTTGTGTCACACCGCGCGCCGCCTGGTTGGTCGTCAGCGGAATTCGCACGCTCCACGACCGCAGGAACTTCGCGGGATCGGTGACGGTGAACTCGTACTCGAGCGTCTCGGCATCGAGGCGCGTGAAGCGTTCGACCAGATGCATCGTCTCGGTCGGCATGCGCCAGGTCGCTGCCCAGCGGTCGTCCGTCCTATCGACGAACGCCGTCGACTCGACGACCAGCGTGTCCCCCTCCCACCGACCTCGGATATCACCGTTCCACTGGCGGACGGTGCCATGCGGCCGGTCGACCAGCAGGATGATGCGCCGGTCACGGAACATTTCATGGACAATCACGACGTGGTCGGGCGTCTGGACGATCTGATGATTCGGGTTGTAGCCGAGCCAGAACATCGGTATCCCATCGGACAAACATCGTTCCCCGGTGTCGACATCCACCCACGAGTTGCGCGCGCCGCCTACGCGATACGCCGCCTGCAGTCGGCCGCGGTCTCGCATCGCGGGAGTGTAGGGAATGCGGCCGTCGGGTGGGTCGATGACCAGCGACGTGCGCCGGTCCGAGACGATGCGCGTACCAGGGTCGAACCAGGCCTGGTTGTAGGTACCTGGATCGCCCGCTTGGGGCACGCGCTCGACGAACCGATTCTGGTCGGCGCGCTGTTCGAGCGCCGCCGCTTCCTCCGCGGTCAAGAACGCCTTCTCCCCCAGGTCTCGCGGGCGTTCCAACGGCGTCAGGGTCGAGCCGGTCCAAATGCCCTGGAGGTCGGGATCGCCCCACGGTGTCCGGGGCGGAGCCTGGCCGCCAGCGGAGAGCGGCACCGCCGACAGCGACGCGAGCGCGAGCACGCTGACGAGAGACGTGAGGTGTCGAGAGAACATCACAACCTCCTTTGCCTACCGAAACACCGTCCGGTGTGTACCCTTGAGGATACTGCCTCTGGCCTCCCGACCGCACGCTGTGCCGCTATACTCGGCCGGAGACTTGGAATTCTGCTTCGCCCGAGATGCGAAGGTGACCGCAGCCTCCACGCGTCGTGACGTCACGCCAATCTGGCCGGGGTTCCTGCTGGCGCTAGCAGCCCTGGCGGTCGGCTCGTGCCGCCCGGCCGCGGCACCGGCGCCGTTCGTCTTGGAAGAGGCCACGATCGCCGGGATCCACGCCGCCTTCGCCTCGGGAACGCTCACCTGCCGGCAGCTCGTGACCGAGTACCTTGCTCGGATCGAGGCCTATGATGATGGTCGCGACGGGCCGGCGCTGAACGCCGTCCTCACGGTGCATCCCCGCGCGCTGGAGATCGCGGCCGACATGGACGCCCGACGTGCGTCGAGTCCCGCCGCTGTCGGACCGCTGCACTGTGTCCCGGTCGTCTTGAAGGACAACTACGATACGGCCGACCTCCCGACGACGGGCGGGTCGGTGACGTTGGCAGAGTCGGTCCCACTCGACGACGCCTTCGTCGTCCAACGGTTGCGAGCGGCTGGGGCCTTGGTCATCGCGAAGGCCAATCTGACAGAGCTGGCGCGCGGCGGCACGACCGTCAGCTCGCTCGGCGGCCAAACGAAGAACCCCTACGATCTCACCCGCACGCCCGGTGGGTCGAGCGGCGGCACGGGGGCGGCGATTGCCGCGAACTTCGGCGCTATCGGGACCGGCAGCGACACCGGCCAGTCCATCCGTTCGCCGGCTTCCGCCGGGAGCCTCGTGGGCCTCCGGCCCACACGCGGGCTCGTGAGCCGAGACGGCATCATTCCCCTCAGCACGACGCAGGACGCAGCCGGGCCGATCACCCGCACGGTGGAAGATGCCGCCCGGATGCTCGATGCGATGGCCGGTCACGACCCGAAGGATCCGATCACCGCCTTCAGCCTCGACAAGATCCCCGACAGCTACACAGACTCGCTCAACCTGGACGGTCTCAAAGGTACTCGCATCGGCGTGCTGCTCGATTTCTTTGGCCCCGACCCCGTGCACGAGGAGGTCAACGCGGTCACCGACGCCGCCATCGAGCAGATGTCGGCCCTGGGAGCCACGATGGTCCGGATGCGTATCCCCGACCTCGACGCGTTGACGGGGGGTCTCTCGGTGTCGAGCTTCGAGGCGAAGGTCGCGTTCAATGCCTATCTGACCGACCTCGGGTCAGGGGCGCCGGTGCGGAGCCTCGAGGAGTTCATCGAGCGCGGTGTTTTCGACGACTCGATCCGCCGCGGTCTGGAAACGGACCAGCAGGTCGTGGATGGTCTGAACGACCCCGAGTACCACAGGCGGCTGCGTCGTCGCGAGCAGCTGCGACAGGCGGTCATGACAGCGATGGCGGATCACGACCTGGATGCCATCCTCTACCCCCATCAACGTCGACTGGTCGCCGCGATCGGCGAGCCCCAGCTGGAGCGCAACGGCGTGCTCTCGAACGGGACGGGCTTCCCTGCCATCACCCTGCCGGGCGGCTTCTCGAGCCCCACGGCCTCGGCGCCAGTCGGGGTGCCGATCGGCATCGAGCTACTTGGCGCAGCGTGGAGCGAGCCACGGCTGATCGAGCTGGCCTTCGCTTTCGAGCAGGCCACTACGATCCGGAAGCCGCCCGTCGCGACACCGCCACTGCCTCGGTGACAGTGTAGTCATGTGGGGGAAACAGGCTGACGCGAATTTTCGCGAGACGTTCAAGATCTTCGGTCAGTATCAATACATGCAGTCACTCCCGTACGACGACCCGCCACCGAACTTCATCGAGCTCCACGACCATCTCCAGTGACGACGCCCCGGGACAGCTCCGGCAAGCCGACGCGGCGGTGGATGTCCCGAAAACGTGGATGGTCGCGGAGCGCGTCCCAATAGGGTTCCTGGAGATGCACCAGGAACGGGCTCCGCTCGTCGTATGCCTTTTCCACGTAGTCGAGGCTTTGGTCCAGCTGGCCCAAGCCAAGGTGGGTCAGCGCGAACGAACACGGGGCGACATACTCGCGCTGGCTTCTTTCCGTTCGTTCCGCGAGCAGCCGTTGCGCGTTCGCTGTTTTCCCGGCGAGACCAAGGCCAAGTTCGGCGTACCCCCCATGAGTGGGAAGCTTGCACAGAGGTTCCACCGCTTCGTCCGGTCGGGAACAGGCCAAATTGGACAAGCCCAGTGCCAACAACGGCAACCTCGAGTCCGGCTGCAGGTCAAAGCATCTGTCGGCAGACGGAGAT